>MDTG01321759.1_pt1 | contig 10114 bp, 8 predicted proteins | sample 811421 | NCBI WGS metagenome assembly MDTG01 (sample SAMN05326645, study PRJNA326480) | marine metagenome | isolation source: seawater | place: Pacific Ocean: South East | collected 2011 | reverse complement strand
TAGGTCGGGCTCCTCTACAATTGCCGAACTATTATTATTGAATAAACCTTTTATAGCTGTTCCTCTCCCAAGTTCGTTAGATAATCATCAATATTTCAACGCAAAATATTATTATGACAGAAAATGCTGTTGGTTATTAGAAGAAAATAACGAGGATTTTGAACATAAAATGACTAATATATTAAATAAGATTTATAATTCGAATAATTTATTAATAAGTAAGCAAAACAATCTTATTGGGTTAAATAAAACAAATGCAGTTGAGAATTTTGTTAAACATATTTTAGAACACGATGGACTTACAGATAAATAAAAAAAATACGGTATATTTCATAGGTATAGGCGGTATTGGCATGAGTGGAATCGCCTTAATAATGAAAAATCTTGGTTATAACATTTTAGGAAGTGATTTATCAAAAAATAATAAAATCTTAGATCAACTGAAAAAAAAAGGAATTAAAATAGTTTTTGGTCATAACACAAAAGCTATTTTAAAAGCAGATATAGTTGTAGTTTCTTCCGCAATACAAAAAAATAATGAAGAATTGCGATTAGCAAAAAATAATAAAATTATTGTCGTTAAAAGAGCAGACATGTTAGCACATTTAATTAATTTAAAAAAAAATATAATAATATCTGGCTCACATGGTAAAACTACAATAACGTCTTTAATATCACACCTTTTGCATAGTAATAAATTTCATCCTACGATAGTGAATGGTGGAATAATTAATTCTTTAAATTCTAATGCCTCGCTTGGAAAAAGTGAGTGGTCTGTCGTTGAGGCAGATGAGTCTGATGGAAGTTTTTTAAAATTCAAAAGTATTTATTCAATTGTAAGCAATATCGACATTGAACATATGGACTATTATAAAAATTTTAAAAATTTAAAGAGAAGTTTTGAAAATTTTCTAAATAAAACGCCACTTCTGGGTAAAAATGTTGTTTGCATTGATGATAAAAATTTAAAATATTTAGTAAAAAAAATTAATAAGAAAAATTTTCTAACTTACGGTTTTTGTAATCAAGCAAATCTTCAGTGTAAAAATATTAGAAATATTAGAATGGGTATGTTATTTGATATTGATGTAAATTTACCAAATAAAAAAATTCAAATAAAGAATATTAAGACTAAGCTTTTAGGTACTCATAATATATTAAATATAGTTGCAACTGTTACAATCGGATTATTATTAAATATTAGTATTAAAAAAATTAAAGCTTCTTTATTAAGTTTCTCAGGTGTACAAAGAAGATTAACCATCGTTTATAAAAGTAAAGGTACAATAATTTATGATGATTATGCACATCACCCGACAGAAATTAAAGCTGTTCTTGAAGCTTGTAAGCATAATTTCAAAAATAAGAAAATTATCGCAATATTTCAACCGCATAGGTTTTCAAGAATGAAAGATCTATATAATCAATTTATCAAATCTTTTCATAATGCTAATCAGGTTCTTGTATGTCCAGTATTTTCAGCAGGAGAAAAGAATACAAAATTTAATCTACAAAAATTCTGCAAAGATATAATTTCTTATTCAAAGATAGAGGTAATTCAAATTGATAATAAAAATCAGATAGAAATGTATTTAAAAAGAAATTTACTGAATAATGAAATTGTTATTGCAATGGGAGCTGGGAGTATTAGTAGTTGGATAAGGGATATTTCAAGTAGGTTAAAAATATAAATGAATAATTTGCACCTTAATCATAATTTATCAGGTAATAGTTGGTTTGGACTAGGTGGAAATGCAAAGAAATTTTTTACTCCAGATACCGAAGAAGAATTAATTGATTATTTAAGACATTATAAATCTGATAGTTTTATAACCATAGGATCAGGTTCAAATATTTTGTTTCGTGATAAGGGTTGCTCAGATACAGTTATCAAACTTGGAGTTAATTTTAGGAAAATAGAGATTATTAAAGATAAACTTTATTGTGGTTCAGGTGTTTTAAAAAGCTATGTATCAAATTTTGCTTTAGATAAAGGAATTGAAAACATGGAGTTCTTAAGCTGTATACCAGGAACCATGGGTGGTGGAGTAATTATGAATGCTGGTTGTTATGGTTATGAATTCAAAGACATAGTTGAGGAAGTTCACGGAGTAGATAGAAATCTAAATAAAGTAGCTATAAAATCAAAAAATTTAAATTTTGAATATCGAAAAAGTAATTTGCCAAAAAATTTAATTATCACTACTTTAATTTTAAAAACTATTAAAGCTTCTAGAGAAAAAATTAAAAAAAAAATAAATGAGCTAAAAAATAAAAAAAAAAATGATCAGCCTTCTAAAATAAAAACAGGTGGAAGCACTTTTAAAAATCCTGATTCTAAATATAAGGCTTGGGAATTGATTAAAAAAAGTGGATGTGACACAGTTACGTTCGGTAAAGTAAGATTTTCTAAAACACATTGTAATTTTATTGAAAATGGAGGGAGCTCTGGACAGGATGTAGAGGATCTTATTAATTACACCATTGATGAGGTTAAAAAAAAATTTAGTATAACATTAGAACCTGAAATTAAAATCATTGGTGATAAATAAAAAAAAAATACTTGTGTTGATGGGTGGTAAATCTCGTGAGAGATCAATAAGTATACAATCTGGAAAAGCTTGCTTTAATATTATTAAAAAAATGGGATATTTAACATATAAATTTGATCCAATATTAAAAATAGAAGAAAATATTAAAAAAATTAATCCTGATGTAGTTTTTAATTGTTTACATGGAAAATATGGAGAAGACGGAGAAATTCAAAAAATTTTAGAAAAATTAAAAATACCTTATACTCATTCAGGAATAAAATCCTCTCAGAATGCAATGGATAAAATAACTTCAAAAAAAATTTTTTTAAAAAATAATATTAAAACTCCAAATTATAAACTTATTAGAAAAATATCCGATTTAGATAATAAAATATCGAAATTTAAATTTATTATCAAACCTGTTAGTGAAGGATCGAGTTTAGGTGTTGAGATTTTTGAAAAGATTTCAAAAGCTAACATTTTAAAAATAAAAAAATTACTCAACAAATATAAAAGTTTAATTCAAGAGTCTTTTATTGAAGGTAAAGAAATTCAAACAGCTGTCATTGGAAATAAAGCCATTGGATCAGTGGAAATCATACCAAAAAGAGAGTTTTATGATTTTAAAGCTAAATATTTGTCTTCTGCAAAAACAATTCATAAAATACCTCCAGAAATATCTGAAACATTGCATTTAAAAATTAAAAAAATTGCTTTTAAAGCTCACAAAGTTCTAAAGTGCAAAGGAGTTACAAGATCAGATTTTAGGGTAACAAAACAAGGTTTAATATACATACTTGAAACTAATACTCAACCAGGGATGACTAAGTTATCCTTGGTACCAGAAATAGCAATGAAACATGGCATGAATTTCAAAAAATTAGTTAATTGGATGATAAACGATGCGGGTATTAATAGGTAAAAAAAAAATTATTTTTTTTTTAATTTTGTTTTTATTTTTAACTTCGTATTCGTACAATAATGAAAATAGTATACCATTTTTTAGAGTAAAACATGTACAGTTTATTAATAGTGAAAATTTAGAGGAAAACATTAAAGACAAAATAATTAATCATTTAAATAATAAAAGTTTACTAAATATAAATAATAAAAAAATATCGTCTTTTTTATTAGAGAGCCAATGGGTGAGAAACTTTAAAATAAACAAGAATTATCCGAATAAAATTGTTTTACAAATTAATGAATTTAAACCAATAGCGGTATTTAAAAAGAAAGAAAAATTTTATTTAATTAACAGTAATTTTGAAATTACCAATAAAATTACAACAGATACAGATAATATGTCAACAATACAAGTTTCAGGTTTATATCAGAGAGAAATATTTAAAAAAAAATTTTCAGAGATTAAAAAATTTAAAATTTATAATAACATCAAGTCTATAGATATTCTTTATTTAAATAGATTAAATATTTATTTGAAAAATAATACTAATATAAAATTAGGTGATTATGATATTAACTCACAAATGATCACTTTAACTAAAGTCATGGAAAAATATAAAAAATTAAATTCCATTGATTTAAGAAACAAAGGTAGAGTTGTAATTAAATGATTGGAGAAAAAATCGCCATCCTTGATCTTGGTACATATAAATTGAAATTATTAATTATTTCATTAGATAAAAACAATTACATCCAAGTACATGCCAAATCTTCCATTTTTTCAACTGGATTAAAAAAAGGTAATGTAGTTGATATAGATAAATTAAGCTCTAGTATCAAGCACTGTGTAGCGTCTATCGAAAAGGAAATGAATTTTAACATAAAAGATATTTATGTTGGCATTAATTCAGTTGATTTTAATTTTCTTACTTTTTGTCTTTCAAGAAATATAGGCTCATATGAAATCGAAGAAAAAAAAGATCTACAGAATCTTATTGATTTAGCATCAGGTATTTTTTATCAAAATTTTAATGACTACAAAATAATCCATTTTTTTAATTCAGGTTTTTACTTGGACAAAAAAAACTATGTAGATAATCCTGTAGGTTTACGGTCCAAAACTCTAGATGTAAACTTTAGTTTTCTCGGACTAGAAAAGAATATTATATCTAATTATGATAAAGTTTTTAAAAAAGCACAATTAAAAGTTAAGAGATACATTTACTCACCATTTGCAAGTAGTATCCTATCATCTGACCAACAAGATTTAGAAAAAGGTTTTATAAATTTAGATTTTGGATACGATAAGACATCCATTACTCTGTTTGAAAATTCTAAGTTAATTTTTTCAAAATCTATTCCAATTGGATCATTCCACATTAATAATGACTTAATGAAATCAATAGACTTAGATAAGAATTTATCAGAAAGAATTAAATGCAATTACGATAAAATATTAAATAATACAGTTGATAATTCAATAAAATCAGAGTTAGAAAATCGAAAAATATCTTTAGATATTATAAAAAAAATAGTAGACGCAAGAATTAGCGAAACACTTGAATATATTTACAAAAATATTTTTTTTTGTAGGGCGTTAAATACATCTGCTAGAAAAATTATAATAACTGGAGGCGGTTCGGATATAGAGGTTTTTCAAAAAAAAATTGCACAGAAATTAAAAACTACGGTTAATTTTGCCAAACAATCTTTTCCAATAAAAAATACGGAATTTAATGTATTTTCTGATTATATGGTTTGTCTTGGCATAGCTAAATTAATTTTTTTTCCAAATAAAGATGAAATTAAAAGTTTCACTCAAGAAAAAAAAGGTTTTTTTAATAAATTTTATTCTCTTTTTCTTAAATAAATATTAATGAAATATTTATTGAGTAGATTAAAATCATATATTTTGAGATTTAATATATGTGTATAAAAATCAAAATACTCTGACAAAAATTATTGAATTCTCAGGTGTAGGATTGCATTCAGGCGAAAAAGTTAAAATTATATTAACTCCAGCTGCGGCGGATACTGGAATTAAATTTAAGATTAAGAATAGGCTAATCCCTGCAAGTTGGAAGAATGCAATTGTCAGTCAATTGTGTACAAGAATCAAATTGAAAGATATCGCAATCTCAACAATTGAGCATCTCATGGCGGCCATAAGTGGTCTTGGAATAACAAATCTTTTAATAAAAATTAATTCAAATGAAGTTCCTATTTTAGATGGAAGTTCAAAAGAATTTGTGGAGCAAATTAAAAATATAGGTATCAAAGATCAAAATAAACCTCAAAAAGTTTTGAAAATCCTAAAAAAGGTTGAGTATAAAGAAAAAGAAAAATTTATTAATATTTCTCCATCGGAAAAAAATAATTTAAATATCAACTACACAATAGATTATAAAGATCAATTTATAAAAAAACAAAGTTTAATATATACACATAACGAAAATAATTTTCTAAAAATATATATGTCAAGAACTTTTTGTTTACACAATGATCTTGAAAGAATATTTTCTATGGGCTTAGCCAAAGGAGGATCCTTGGATAATGCAATTGTTGTCTCTGGAAAAAAAATTCTTAATCAAGGTGGACTGAGATATCCTGACGAATTTGTAAGACATAAAATTTTAGATTGTATTGGAGACTTATATTTAGCTGGATATCAGATTTGGGGTAACTTGGTAACTTATCAAGGTGGTCATGAACTAAACTTAAGATTATTGAGAGAAATTCTAAGTAATAAAAAAAATTATAAGATATTAGATCAAAGTGCGTGACAATTTTCTATCCCAAAGTTAAAAAAGAAAAGATTATATTATGTATAGATATAAATATTTAATCATTGCTTTAATTTTTTATACTTTATTAGGTTGTGCAAACAAGAAAGATGTAAACTTAGTTACAAAACCCGAAAAAGTACCCGAACTTAAAGTTTTATTCAGCAGTGCTTTAAATTATTATAATGAAGGAGAATTTAGAAATGCCTTAAAACTATTTAAAAAAGTTGAAACAAGATACTCCTTTTCCGATTTAGCTCCACGAGCAACTTTATTGATTACTTATATTTACTATCAAAACGGAGATTATTTTAATACATTGAAATTTGCCAGAAAATTTCAAACTTTATATCCTAAAAATGAAAATATCGCTTACATAGATTTTTTAATTGCAATGACATTTTACGAGCAAGTTCAGATTGTAGCTAGAGATCAAACCTATACCAAAGCAGCTCTTAAGGAATTTAAAAACATTATCAAAAAATATCCAAAATCAAAATACGCAAAGGAGTCAGAATTAAAAATAGATCTAATTAATGAGCAACTAGCCGGAAAGCATATGTATTTGGCTAGGTTTTATATGAAAAAATCTAAATGGATATCCGCAATAAAGAGATTAAATATTATATTAGAAAAATATCCAGAGACCATTTACACCATAGAGGCTTTACATAGGCTTGTAGAAATTTACTATAAATTAGGTAACGTATCACTTGCAAAAAAATATGCAGCTACGCTTGGTTATAATTTTAATGATAGTGACTGGTATAAAAAAACTTATAAAGTAGTAGCGGATCAAAATTATCAAGAGGACACAAAAGCTACAAAACTTAAGTTGAGAGATAAAATTAAAAATATTTTTAAACTTTCTAAATGATTAAAAATTTAAAAGAATATAAAAGAAAAAAAAAAATATTATTAGATTTTAATAAAAACTATTATGATTTAAACTCACCTAAAATCGATGATGCATCATATGATGTTCTTAAGGAGGATCTCATAAACTATGAAAACAATAACATCGATATCATTAAAGGTGATAAAATAAAGGATTTAATTGGCTTTAAACCATCTGAAAAATTTTCTAAAGTAAAACATCAGGAAAAAATGTTATCTTTAGATAATGCATTCAGCAAAGAAGATATTTTAGATTTTTATAAAAAACTAAATAATTATCTAAATTTAAGCTCCAATACTAGAGTTGAATTATTTGCTGAACCAAAAATTGACGGTATATCTGCCAGTCTCAAATATGTGAATGGGATTTATACACAAGGTATTTCTCGGGGCGATGGAGAGTATGGAGAAGAAATTACTGATAATTTGTCTACAATTAAAGATATTCCAAAAAAATTAAACAATTTTTTGGAGGGTGAGCTTATCGTGCGAGGTGAAGTATATATAGCCAAATCTGATTTTAAAGATTTGTCTAATAAATTTGCAAATCCAAGAAATGCGGCATCAGGATCTTTAAGACAAAAAGATTCAAAGAATACTTCTAAAATTCCTCTCAAATTTTTTGCATATGGAACAATTTTTAAGCATCATAACATTGAAAACAATCAATCAGATTTTCTAAAAAAATTAAAAGAATATGGTTTTCAAACTAATCCTTTAAGTAAAATTCTTAAAGACGAAAAAGAATTGGAATTAAATTATAAGCATATTGAGTCAAAAAGAGCTGAGTTAGATTATGATATTGATGGCATTGTATACAAAGCTAACAGTTTTAAATTACAACAAAGATTGGGGAATCTTACTAATGCTCCTCGTTGGGCAATAGCTCATAAATTCTCAGCAGAAAAAGGGATATCCAAAATAATAAAAATAGAAATTCAGGTTGGAAGAACTGGGGCGTTAACACCAGTAGCTAAAATTAGCCCGGTTAATATTGGAGGGGTATTGGTTTCGAACGCAACCTTGCACAATGAGGATGAAATAATTAGAAAGGATATTAGAGTCTCTGATACAGTATTAGTCCAAAGAGCCGGTGATGTTATTCCTCAAGTAGTTGAGGTAGATTTTAAAAAAAGATTAAAAAATAGTAAAAAATTTATTTTTCCAATTAAATGTCCATCTTGTGGTTCAAAAACAGAAAAGGAGTATAACAAATTAACAAAAAAATATGACGCTGTTAGAAGATGTATAAATGATGGTTATGGTTGTGAGAAAATTGCAATTGAAAAAATTAAACATTTTATATCGAAAGATGCGATGAATATTGAAGGTCTAGGTAAAAAAGTGGTAGAAAATTTTTGGGAATTAAATTTAATTAGATTACCTCAGGATATCTATGATCTTGATTTTGATAAAATATCAAAACTTGACGGATGGGGAAAATTATCGTCAAAAAACTTAAAGCTTTCAATTGATAAAACAAAGAATATCAATCTTGATAGATTTATATTTTCCTTGGGTATTAGGCACATCGGCCAAGAAAATGCTAAAATATTAGCAAAATTTTTCCAATCCATAAAAAATTTTAAAAAATTGACCGAAGACAAAAATAAAATATATAAAGATTTAATCCAATTAGACGGTATTGGAGATACTCAACTAACGTCTTTAAGAAATTTTTTTAAAAATAAAATGAATAAGAAGGTATTTGCAGCACTAATTTCTAATTTAAGTATTACAGATTATATCCTTACAAATCGTGGAAAATTCAATAATCTAACTTTTATGTTTACAGGTGGTATGTTGAAAATGAGTAGATCTGAAGCAAAAAAGATTGTTGAAAACGAAGGTGGCAAAGTTTTAGGTGCAGTATCTAAAAAGTTAAGCTATTTAGTTATTGGCGACTCAAAGCCTACAGTTAAAAAAGTGAATCAAGCAAAAGATTATGGAGTTAAAGTTTTGAGTGAAAAAGACTGGTATAAATTAATAAATTTTTAAGCAATAATTTTTTAAAAATTTTTTTTCATTATCATTAAGGAATTTGTGAATTTTTTCATAAACATTATCATGATAATTATTGATCCATTCTTTCTCCTTTTGAGTTAACATTGATTTAATAATCATTGAATTTTCAAAAGGAACTAGAGTTAAATTCTCAAATATTCTGTTATGATTTAAATAAATAAGATTTTCCAATCTAACACCAAAGTCATTTTTTTTATAAAACCCTGGCTCATTAGATGTAACTTGATTTATATAAATTTTGTTATCACTAAATTTAGATAAGGATGGATAATTTTCGTGAACATTTGACAAATAACCAACACCATGACCTGTTCCGTGATTATAATTATAACCAAGTTTTAATAATTTTTTTCTTGCTATACGGTCTATAATTTTCCCAGTAGTAAATTTTTTAATTTTAAAAGTTGAAACAGCAATGTGACTTTTAAGAACAAGAGTATATATTTTTTTTCTAAAAAAAGATTGCTTCCCAAGCGATATCGTCCTGGTCATATCTGTTGTACCAAACATATAATGAGACCCAGAGTCAAACAGTAATAAATCATTTTTATTTAGGTAAGTTTTTTTATAATCTTTAGCATTATAATGAATTATTGAAGCATTTTTTTCTGTAGCGGCAATTGTTTCAAAACTAGGGCCTAAATAAAATTTATTTTGATATTTAAAAAATTCTATTTTTTTTTGACAATCTCTTTCATTTATTTTTTTTAATTTATTGTTTTTTAACCAATACAAAAATTTAATATAAGCTATTCCATCAAATATGTGTGCTATCTTAAAATTAGTTATTTCTGTGGAATTTTTTATTGATTTAAATTGATCTATAGGATCTTTAAAAAAACTAATATTTATTTTTTTTTTAATTATTTTATCGATATAATAAAGGTTAGTATAATCTTTATCTATATACAACTTTTTATATTTAGATAAATGAAATTCAAAATCTTTTTTGCTTTTAAAAGTAATGTGTTT
>MDTG01201069.1_pt1 | contig 10115 bp, 8 predicted proteins | sample 811421 | NCBI WGS metagenome assembly MDTG01 (sample SAMN05326645, study PRJNA326480) | marine metagenome | isolation source: seawater | place: Pacific Ocean: South East | collected 2011 | reverse complement strand
TTTTGAATCATTTTGTTGCCGGTTAATTGAATAGCAACCTACTAGGCGGCTAATATGTAGGAGGTGGCTAGTCTGCAAGAAGAACACATGGCAAAGTGCTTAGACATCGCTTACAAGACTAACATTCCTAAACAACAACGCAAGGCCAAAGTAGCCAAATCTCCAGATTGGCAGATTATGGAAAAGAAGTGGCGTAGTATTCTCACATTGGCATTGGATGAAACCGAAGTGCCAGGAGATGAAGATGAGGGTAATGCGCCAAGACCTAGTCGGATGATGCGTCGCAGGGGGCGAGGTGCAGGGCCCAAATCCGCTGTTGATTGGCTGCCGGATAGTGGCGAAATTGCGACGGATAGTAGTGAATCTGATGCATTTAGATTGGCAGTCTTGTTGATTAACAAGCAATTGAAACGCGGAGAGTGGAATGACGATCTTACGACGCTAGAACACTCGATACGTGAAAAATGCTTAACCAATGGTGTTGATGCCATTTGGCAAACACTTGGACAGAAAACGGATCTTCTTGCCCAGTTTGTGGCATTTCCTACCGCTAAAACAAAGTCAAAATCAAGCAAGAAAGTTGATGTTTCGATTGGCAGAATCGATGTTTTCAACAACGATGAATTAGCGATTGCAATAAGCGGTCTTGCCTCCTTATGCACTGATGCCGCACAACAAATAGCAATTCAAAAGGTTCAATCTCAACTATCTGCTAAACGATCTCTAGAAGTAAGTAATAGTCTTCTCGAACTCAAAGGTAGCGCATCAATTATTTCTGTTTTATTAGCCATTTCCAGCGGCTCAGAAGCCTCAAAAGCAATCAAAGAATTAGCAAAAGTAGACAAGGAGCTCGCAGAGGAATTTACTGACCTAAATCGTCTTATTGGGGGAGAGATTAAAGATTGGAAGGCCAGTACAGATGCAGGAGATAATGGATTAGCAAAGGCAAGAGCTAGATATGCATGGCTGAACTTCCCCGAATCCGTGGTGCAACTTCCGCCCGTTGAGATAGCATCTGGGATTGAGATTCTTGAAGCAATTCCTAATTCTCAGGTACAAATTCAAAATCTGAAGTGGTTGTACCTTTCTGCTCTCGCTAAATCAGGTGATAGTAAACAGGCTGCAGACATATTGATTTCCAACACCCTTGACCATTCGATAGAAATCGAAAAACTGTACGAATTAATTTGCTCCCTGAATTCAAAGCAAGTTGACGAGTGGCTAATCAATCAAATGACATCTTTAGATGAGGGCGCATTGTTGTATATCGCTAATCACAAGGGGAGCTCTCTTGATTTGAAGAATGAATGTTACAAGCATATTCAAGACATTGGAGGAGAAGCATGGGACGAATCATCAGTGCAAGCGGTTGAAATTTTTGCTCAAAAGTTAGAAATTCGACGTCTAAGTAAAATACTGACAAATAATGATCTTGCTCCAATTTCACATCCATATGAAGCATTGTTGTCATATCATATTTTAGCAACAAATAGTGAACAAGATTTGTGGGACAAATTCGTCGAAATTAGGCGACAAGCACTGACATCTATTCATAGTACAGAGGCTCCAGAATATCTTTCACCAATGGCTCAAAGCTTGATCATGCTTATGGAAGGCAACAAAGTAGATGACGACCCGTTTACAGTCTTGCCGAAAAAAGCCTATCAAGCGCTGAAACAAGCTCGTAATGCCCTGAAGCAGGGTGGTACCGGTATTGCTTCAAGAACGCATATTGAACATCTCGAAAAGAGTTTAGAGCAAGCTAATTTGTCTAATTTAGAAGAAAATCTTTTGACAGTGCTAATTGCTACTTTGAATCTTAATCAGGCAACTATCTCACTCCAACATGGCGAGGCTGATGATGAAATTTTCACCTCACTAAATCAATTAGTAGTAGGCCCTGATATTCCGACTAGATTGGTCCGATCAGTCAGACAACTGGTCTTCGAACATGACATTGGATTGGAACAATTAGTTTCTTGGTATCAACAAAACAACCCTCTTTCGCCTTGGCATACACTTGCAAGAGCTGCGCTGTTTGCCCAGAATAAAGATGAGTTAAACGCAGCAAGAGAGTATCGAAGGGTTGCTGAAAGCGGAGAATTCGATTTCGAACATTCAATGGTTCTGTATCGCAAGTCAATAATTCACCTTGCACACGCTGAGCAGTGGAAAGAGGCAGTTGATTTGCTTGATAGTCAACCAGCCCTAAGAACAGCCATAACCAAGCGTTTCCAACTTTACCTGAGAGTTTCATTTACTGCCAGTAATCAAAAGACTAACGAAGCAACGCAACTGCTGAAAGATTTTGTCAGGCGAACCAAGCAAGTCCAAGAAGAGAATGTCGATGGTGAGATGGTTGAGAAAACAATCACTTTCTTTGCTGAAGATGAACTTGATAATTTGCGAAATTATCCGTTTGAACACTCTAGAGAATTACCAGCTGAACCATTTTCTGGCAGGGTAACAGCAGCATTGACCTCAGTTCAAAGGAATAAGCGCAGAACTCGCCATGGGTTTGACGGCAGATTCCGTAATGAAATGTTACAAAATCCACCTTCAATTATGGAACTTTATGACATTGCAAGAGATTCTGCAGATAAGAATCCGATCGACGGGTTGATGTATTTGGAGAGAGCACAGAATTCGGGCAAATTCTCAACCTCTCAAATGAAACGTTTGTACGACACCGAGAGGACCCTCTTTGCGACACATAAGCAACAGATTCCAAACTCATCCAGGCGTTATTTGAAGAATTTGGCACTGCCTCCACTCGTAATAGTAGACACTAATATCCTAGTTGATGCATTAGTGGATAAAATAGCCCATAGTTTGGAATTAGCGAGTGAAACAAGCCTAGATTCATTTGAGCATGATAATTTCCACAAGGTCCTTCTAAGTCGTGCCGATGCTGGCAGAATTAATCTTTGGCTACCATCAATTGTCAAACATGAGATTAATGAGTTAAGCAAGCGGCATAACAAATTGAAAGCCAAGTTTGCATCTTCTTTGGTTAAGCCAGAGATTTTAGATTCCGTGTTTGAGGATGATAAAATCGCTAAACTAGTTGGTGAGATTATTGCAGAATTCAATCGCTGGAAACCAATTGATATTCACCTCGAGAAAGATGCACTTGAAGCCGAATATGTTGATGAAATAACCGAATTCCTAGCTGAATATGGTGAAATTTATGAAGAACTTACGGCGATGAAAGTTGCTAGAGAACCCAAGCAAAATAGGACAAAGATTGGTGATAACAAAGTCTTCCCAGAAGATGCGGACAGGCAAATAATGGCTATTGTTAAGCGTCTAGCATCCCAATCTTTGGAAGGCCTTGGAAGTATACTCGTTGCTACTAGAGATGGTGATTTCACACTAACAGCAAGAGCATTTGAGGAAAGATTTGGCTATGGTATAATCAAGAATAGTCAAATGCTCAACGCTTGGTTAAACTAAGCGATATTTTGCCATGCGCCGTAGTATCTTGCGACATCTGGCGAATCATTGTTTCTAAATGGAGTAAACTCAAGACAATCCAACATGGCAAATGAACGCTCTAGCCAAGTTTGTTTTAGTGGCCAAGGCGGTGGTTGTATGGTTTGACGACCATCATCTAGTCTTCCAATACATAGCATATTGCCATTTTTTGCAAGTAACTTAGGCATTTGCGCTGCCGCTTGCTCCCTAATTCCGCCGTCAGGAATTGCTTGAAGAATATGAATCTCAATAATTAGATCAAAATTTCCATACCATTCCTCATTAGGTTCGAGTATATCTCCAACCAACCATTCAACCGTTGAATTTGGAAAACGCTCTTTGCACCAATCAATACAGTGCTGTGAAATATCGAATGCAGTTACATTAAAGCCAATATTTTCTAGACCAATTGCATCATCGCCAAGGCCACAACCGATGATTAACGCCTTACCTTTTTGGCAATTTTTCTTTACCCAGTCCATCATTATTGGATTAGGAGTCATCCTTGCCCATGGAATAATTGCTGAATCCCTATCTGCCATACCGTATAGTTGGTCAAACCAATCAATTGGCTCGTCATTTACTACAGATTTAGCCTGAGAGATAATCGCTTCCCGCTCCGCTTCTGAAATTTTCTCCATCTTACTCACATGTTTGAAATAATTGCATCGCCAAATTCGCTACACTTCAATAATTTAGCATCGTCCATCAAGCGTTCAAAATCATATGTCACGGTCTTTGCAGAAATAGCACCTTCCATACCACTTACGATTAGGTCGGCAGCATCGAACCAGCCCATATGGCGCAACATCATTTCAGCGCTCAGTATCACACTGCCAGGGTTGACTTTGTCTTGACCAGCATATTTCGGTGCTGTGCCGTGTGTTGCTTCAAAAATTGCAATACCGGTGTCGTAATTGATATTAGCTCCCGGTGCGATTCCAATTCCACCGACCTGGGCAGCCAGGGCATCGGAGATATAGTCGCCATTCAAGTTCATGGTCGCAAGAACTGAATATTCAGCAGGCCTGGTAATTATTTGTTGAAGCATTGCATCAGCAATAACATCCTTGACGATTATCTGGTTGCCAGTGTTTGGATTTTCAAAGGTGCACCATGGCCCACCATCAAGTTCTTCAGCATCGAATTCATCTTTCGCTAGTTGATATCCCCAATCTCTAAATCCGCCTTCGGTAAATTTCATGATGTTGCCTTTGTGAACCAAGGTAACAGAATCTTTGTCATTGTCGACCGCATATTGTAATGCTGCTCTGACAATTCTAGCGGTGCCTTCTCTTGAAATTGGTTTGATGCCAATACCAGAGGAATTTGGGAATCGGATTTTGTCAACACCCATTTCATTTTGTAAGAAATTGATTAGCTTGGCCACACCTTCTGTACCGGCTTCCCACTCTATTCCAGCATATACGTCCTCACTGTTTTCTCTAAAGATAATCATATCAACATCTTGCGGTGCTTTTACTGGCGAAGGAGTTCCATCATACCATCGCACTGGCCTTACACAAGCGAACAAGTCTAATTTCTGTCTGAGTGCAACATTGAGTGACCTAATGCCACCTCCAACAGGTGTAGTTAGCGGCCCTTTGATTGAGACCAAACCGTTTCTCATAGCATCAAGCGTTGCCTCAGGCAACCATTCACCAGTGTTATTGTATGCTTTTTCGCCAGCAAGAACCTCACTCCAGTGAATTTGTTTTTCTCCGCCGTATGCTTTTGAAACCGCTGCATCAACGACTTTCATCATTACTGGACTAATGTCAACTCCAATTCCGTCTCCTTCAATGAAGTGTATTGTAGGGTTGTTCGGTACATTCAGCATGCCGTTTTTTAGGGTAATATTCTCGCCAGTCATTCCACTCAATATACCCGAGATGCATTCACTTCAAGAATGAACCGCACGTCGGACACTCATGCTGGGACGCGTAGAATGGAAAGGTGATTCGAAAGTAGATTGCTTCAATGAAGCAGGAGATTGTATTGAAATTGACTGGGACAATGGACCAACTCCGGTTCAACTCACTCTTCAAATGATAGGGGCGTGTTCATTAGCTGATATTCAAACTGGATTGAAAGGAAGAAAAATTGACAGAATTTGGATAGAACTTGAGGCAGAAAGAAAGAGTACAGCGCCTAAGGTTTTCACAAAAATAAACATGACATATCATGTAGATGCAAAAGCTCCAAAAAAGTTAGTCAAGAGGCTTGTAGAAAAGAGTCATGAAACATATTGTACGGTATCAAATATGTTCAAGTCAACTGTAGAAATAACCTCAGACGTTGTTGTTAATGGTGAAATTTGTTGAAGAAAGCATTTGCATTGCCTTGGTAAGAATGTCTCTAAGTATGTTGTGTAAAGGAATCCAGCCGCTTGGAATTGAGCTTGGTGTCTCATGAAGGTTTAGAATATTATTTTCCGACTTAATCTTAGCAAAAGGTCTTAGTGGACCGGATCCATCTACATCGATAATCATCGAAATTTCATACTCATCGTTTACTTTTTTCACTTTAGCTGATTCTACATCTAGTTTTGCTTTAGCCGGTATTGAATCAATGACTTCTTTCCCTTCAGATAAACTTAATTCTTGCTTGACTAAAATCTCGAGCAGTTCACTAATTGTTTCGTCCGATAAACTAGTATAGGATTCTTCTGCATCAGGGGCGATATCCATTTGCGGAACTGGTTTGTCATCGACTAGATCTACATCTTCCTCGTTACTGCCAAGTAATATTGCTAGATTTTCATTTTGTTGTTGTTGTTGTTCTGCCAAATTATTAGCAGGCCTTACTCCAGTAACGCCTAATTCTGCGAAAATATCGATGTCATCTTCATCGAATGAATCAACTGTTTCAAGGATATTCTCGTCAAACATTGTTAGTGACTGAGGACTCATTATACTTAATGTAATGTCACCCTCTGTCGCGTTTTGCATCAGGATAGATTAATCAACCAGCGGGATGAGAAATGTCAAAGGTGACGGCATTTTGGCCTATTTGTGGCTAACCTCACCTTCAACAAGGTTGTGATTTTCACAATTATTGGGATATTGTTGTGTTTACCACTAAACAGTGTCGATGGATTCTCTAACGGAGTAGGAGATGTTGGTGGTGAAGGTTGCTTGTGCCATGGAGAGGCCAACTCTGATACGAGTATCTCATTATTTGGTTTACCAGAAAAATTCGAGTCAGATACAAATTATAGCTTAACTTTGAGACTGTCAAATAATGAAATCTCACCAAGGACAGAATCTGCGCAAGGAGGCTTCAGAGTTATTTCAGATACTGGTAAATTATTCTTCGACAATGATACCGGCCATTTTGTTGATAATGGATGGACTCACAAGGAGTCATCTAACCAACAACGCATGTGGAATCTATCATGGCTCTCACCAAGCGATAACACTACTATGAGCAAAATCACCATCTATGGCAATGCAGTAAACGGCAATCAAATGTCAAACGGTGATAACTGGAATGTTATCGAAGTTTATGTGCCAGGTGTGCAAAATTTTGACCCGATACCAACTGCACAAATAATTGAACACGAGTTGGAACTTTTCGACAAAACAATGCTTGTTTTGGGCCTCTTCGCATTGTTGTATATTTGCTTTAGAATAGTTAAAGACTAATTTACGAACTCTATGCTCTTATTCCTCAATGCGCGCAGTTGTCTATTTTCACTTGATCCGTGTATTTGTTCGCTTTTAACTCCGGTCAGCACAAGCATTACTCTAATTTCGTCACCAAGTTCTTCATCAACCGCAGCACCCCATATGATCTTTGCATGTGGAGAAATTCTTTCTTGAATTATTTGCGCACATCTTTCGGCTTCTCCAAGAGTCAGTGTTGAGCCACCGACCACATTAATTAGTGCTCCTCTGGCATCCGATGTATCTAGTTCAAGCAATGGAGAATGTAAGGCTTCGAGGGTCGCTTCCTCGGCTCTGTTTTTTGCCGATGAAGCGCCAAGTCCGATCATTGCTACACCACTGCCAGATTTGATTACTGCTTTCAAATCTTCAAAGTCAAGATTAACCATGCCATCGGTTGTTAGTAATTCAGTAACTCCAGTTATTGACCTAACTAACAATTCATCTCCGACTCTAAATGCGCTGGCAATCGGTAAGTCTTTTACTCCTTCAATCTCAAGTAATCTTTCATTTGGAATCACTAGAATCGTGTCACAGTGTTCCCTAAGTCTCTCAAGCCCCCATTCAGCATTCTGTTTTCTTAACGAGCCTTCAGACTTGAACGGATATGTAACAACAGCGATGGTCATCGCGCCTTGCTGCTTGGCGAGTCTAGCGATATGTCCTGCAGCACCAGTTCCAGAGCCACCGCCCATGCCTGCAGTAATAATCGCTAATTGGGTATCGTTAGTAATTCTTCTGAGAACCATCTCAGATTCTAGCGCCGCAGCTTCGCCTTTAGTAGGATCTCCACCAGCACCTCTACCTCTTGCAGTACGTCCTATCAAGACTTTTTCCTCCAGAGGTGACATTAGTAGGGCTTGTGCATCGGTATTTATCGCATATCCAGTAACATAACTACTGTCAAACAGTCCTTCTTCGGCTAGTCTGCTGACTGCGTTACAACCAGCGCCCCCAGCACCGTATACCCTTATTCTAGGCTGAAGCGACTCTAGTAATGCTTTCAACTCCTCCTCATTCCCTTGGCCGGGAGGAATATCACTCGGGGTGATCTTTACTTGTTCCTCTTCACTTAACTCTAAAACGCGGTCAATTAAATGGCGCATGTTACTAAGATTCTCCAACTATCTTTGAAGGTGCCGACTGTTTTAGACAATAAAATGGCCATTTTAACACCACTTTTATTTATCCAAATCAATCTTTTAGACCATCTTGGGTAACTTGGTAAACACATTCTCCATCAGGTAGGTTAGGAGAATCAACTAGTCTAGCAATTCTTCTACCGCCCTTTGCTTTTCTTAGGTAAAGTCTGAATGTACTGGCGTGTGCCAATACGTGACCGCCAATTGGTTTTGTTGGATCACCCCACATTGCATCTGGTTTTGACATAACTTGGTTAGTTACCAAAACTAGAGCATTATGTACATCCGATAACTGTTTTAGTTCTTTCAGATGTCTGTTGAGTTTCTGCTGTCTTGTAGCTAGCATTCCGCGACCTACATATTCTGCGCGGAAGTGACTAGTGAGTGAATCTACTATTACCAACTTGACATCAATATTCTTCGAGAGCTTTTTGATCTCATCTACTAACAACATCTGATGCGCGGAATTGTATGCACGAGCGACATGTATTCTATCAAGAACTAAGATTGGATCTAAACCTACAGCTTCTGCCATCTGAGCTATTCTTTCAGGTCTGAACGTGTCTTCGGTATCTATGTAGAAAATCTCTCCATCAAATCCTCCTTGTTCAGTAGGAAGTATCGTGTTAACGGCTAATTGATGACCTATCTGTGTCTTTCCACTTCCGAACTCACCATACACCTCAACTATTGCTTGGGTTTCAAATCCACCTCCTAGCAATTCGTCAAGAGCGGCTGAACCCGACGTTAACTTCTGGACTTCTTTACGGCGTTCAAGTAATTTGTTACCTGATATGAATCCGCCAATGTTTGCCATTTTCTTAGCGCCCTGAATAATCTTCGAAGATACCGCTTCACCCAATTCGGCTTGTTCGGCTAATTCATTTGGACTCATTACTGCGATAGCGAGTAATTCTTCAAAACCAGCCTCGCGTAATTTTTCCGCCGTAGCTGGTCCTACACCTGGCAGATCATCTATAGTTGCCTGCTCTTCATCTGCATCTATCACTATTGAGCCATCTTCTTCATCTAACTTCTCACTTGCGGTCTTCTTGGCCATCTTTCTCACCTTTCCTTCACTATCCCTCAATGCTAGACAGTATATGAACAACAAACGGACCCCTTTTGAGTAATTGAAAGTGTACTTAACACTGTATAACCTTGCAGTGGCCTCATTTTTCACTTTTAGTTTTCATTTACTTCCATTTATCTTATCGACCATTTGCAAATTTATTTTGGTAGCGAGTGGTGGATTTGAACCACCGGTCTCCGGGTTATGAGCCCGACGAGATAACCTGGCTACTCCAACTCGCTGTCCCCTCGCTGATGCCTCAGTTATTTGAAGCGCGCGGGACGACCTAATTCCGATTCAGAGATGGGAACAGTCTTGAGATGCCAGCATTCCGGCAACATCTGAACCAACCATGCAAGGCAATGTCCTGATTCAGAATGCCTCCCTAGTTTTGGCTAATACCATTGTCGAAGGTGACCTTCGAGTGACCAATGGCTCTATCCAGACAATAGCAACCGGAGGTGGTTTAGAATCCTTAGATAGTGAATTGCTGATTGATGCTACTGGATTACACCTACTCCCAGGGGCTATTGATCCCCACGTTCACTTCAGAGAACCAGGCAATACCGAGAAAGAAGATTTGCAAAGCGGTAGTCGAGCCGCTGCCGCTGGAGGCATCACAGCTTTCTTGGATATGCCAAACAATGTGCCCAATGCAACAAATCGTGCTACTTTAGAATCTAAAATTGCCCTTGCTGAATCAAAAACGGTAAATCACTTCGGATTCTTTGCTGGAGCAACAAGAGATAATGTGAG
>MDTG01106347.1_pt1 | contig 10115 bp, 11 predicted proteins | sample 811421 | NCBI WGS metagenome assembly MDTG01 (sample SAMN05326645, study PRJNA326480) | marine metagenome | isolation source: seawater | place: Pacific Ocean: South East | collected 2011 | reverse complement strand
AATCAAAATCGAAGTGAAAAAAGCCCAAGGACAAAAATGCGAAAGATGTTGGAAAATTTTAGAAAAAAAATGTGAGAGATGTTCGAAAGTTCTCCAGTAAAATAGAAATTAAATATTTTGATTGATTTTAAAGAAATAAAAAATAAAATAATTATAAAAGATAATATTTATTCTTTGTTGATAATTCTAATAATTTTCTTTCTAGATAGATCTACAAAAATTCTTATATTAAACAATTTTAGTGATAACACATTTTATCTAAACGATTTTATCAACCTTGATTTAGTTTGGAATACTGGAATAGCTTTTGGATTATTGAGCTTCAATATTCAATTTATTTATAATCTGATAACTCTATTTATAGGTTTGGTAATTTTTGTTTTAGTATTCATTTCTTTAACTTCTAAAAAAATTGACAAAATAGCTTTTTCAATGATTTGTGGAGGCGCTTTGGGAAATTTTTACGACAGGATAACATTTCAAGCTGTCCCGGATTTTATTGATATTCATTATAATAATTTTCACTGGTTTACATTTAATTTAGCAGATATTTTTATTGTATTTGGTATTATAGTTTATTTATTTCAAGATTTTTATAAAAAGAAAATTAAATGAAAAATTTTATATTATTAGTTAGCTTTATAATTATTTTAACTTCATGTAATAGTTTAAAAGAAGCTGGTAAAGTGATTAGAAATGAAAAGACAATGTCCACTGATGAATTTCTTGTGAAAAAGAAACAACCACTTATTTATCCACCTGATTATAATGCTCTTCCTAGCCCAAAAAGTGCTAAAGAAAAAAAACAGTCCGAAGAAGATGAAATAAAAAAAATCTTAAAAGCACCAAAAAAAGAAGATCAAAAAAACAATAAGACCACATCAACTGAAAAATCTATTTTAGAGAATATTAGAAAGTGACAGAAATTAACTTATCTCTTAGAAATCACATTCAAAAAAAATATTTGAACTCTAAATCTTTCAAGAAATTATCATTTAATTTTGAGCAAGTAATTTCTGAAATTCATAGAGATATTAACAATAATCAACAAACTTTAAATATTCTTAACAAAAATTTTAAATTCAATTTTAGTGCAAATAATTTAAAAAAATTTAATAAATTTAAAACTATTACCGTAATTGGTATGGGTGGATCAATTTTAGGAGCCGAGGCTATTTATGGCGCTTTCAAAAATAAGATCATGAAAAAAAAAAAAATATTCTTTTTAAACAATTTAGATCAAGCAAAATTAATTAGTATTAAAAAGAAAATAAATTTAAAAAAAACACTTTTTATAATAATATCAAAATCAGGCAATACCATCGAAACTTTATCAAATACTTTTGCCTTAAATATAATTAAAAATAATTCAAAAAATATAATCATTATTTCTGAAAAGAAAAATAATAACTTATATAATTTATCAAAAAAGTTTAATTTATTTTTTGTTGAACATAGGAAAAATGTAGGAGGTAGATACTCTGTACTTTCGGAAGTAGGCTTAATACCAGCTCTCTTAATGGGAGTTGACATAAAAAAATTAAGATTAAATATTTTGGATTTTCTAAAAAATCAGAACCGAAAATTTTTAAAAGATAGCACAATCAGAATTTCAAAGATGTTGAACTCAAAAAAAATTTTTAATATTATTTTTCTTTCTTATTCAACAGAACTTGAAAAATTTTTATATTGGTGTCAGCAATTGATTGCTGAAAGTTTAGGAAAAAAAAATATAGGATTTCTTCCTATGATTTCAAGAGTGCCTAAAGATCATCACAGCTTATTACAACTTTATTTAGATGGTCCAAAAGACAAAATATTTTACATATTCAATGTTAGAGAACATTCAGAGAAAAAAATAAAAATAAATCATCAAAAAGGTATCAAAAGTTTTTTAAATTCAAAAAACCTAGTGGAAATTAAAAATGCTCAAAGGGAAGCGTTAATTAAGGCCTTTAAATTAAAAGAAATACCTTTTAGAGAGTTTAACATCAGTAAACTCGATGAGAGAGTAATTGGTAAATTATTTTCTTACTTTATTCTTGAAACAGTGATCATAGCAAAACTCAACAGAATAAATCCTTTTAACCAACCAGCTGTAGAACAGGTTAAAAAATTTACAAAACAGATTCTTAGTTAAATCTGCCAAATATAATTTTAGATCTACCATAATTTTTTATTTCTAATATGTTTATAAAACTTTCATAATCTTCATTTGTATTTTTTTCTCTGTGAATTATTACTACATTCCTTTTTTCAAAAATATTATTTTTCTTTATAACTTCAAGATTTTGAATATAATCAAAATTAGCAAATGGCGGATCTAAAAAAAAAATATTAAACTTTTTTTTTATTCTTAAAATTTGATTACTGTTAATTGTATTATTGAAAATTTTGCATTTATCAATTATTGCCAGTTTAATTAAATTTTCTTTTAAAATATTAATTACGTTGATATCTCTATCTATAAATATAACCTCATTTGCACCTCTCGAAATACACTCAATTCCGAAAGAACCAAAACCAGAATATAAATCTAAGACATTTGAGTTTTTAATTTCTATATCAATTAAATTCGAGTGTTTTAAAATATTAAATATATTTTCTTTAACAGAGTCTTTGAGAGGTCTAGTGGTGGTATTTTTTTTAAAGTTAATTGATTTTCCTTTAAGATTTCCGCTAATTATTCTCATTATTAATTACTCTCCATCCAATATCTTTACGATAAAATCCTTTCTTCCAATTTAATATTCTAATATTTTTTATAATATTTTTTCTTATTTTCAAAAAATTATTTCCTAATGATGTTATATTTAGAACTCTACCACCACTAGATCTCAATTCATTATTAATAATTTTTGTTCCTGCGTGATAAATATAGTCTTCTTTTGAAAACTTAACTTTGTTTATATTTTTTATATGAAGGTTTTTTTTATAATTTCCTGGATATCCCTTAGCGCACATCACAATTGTCATACATTTTTTCTTTGTCCACTTTATTTTAATATTTCTTAATTTATTAGAAATAGAATAGTTAAATATTTTAACTAGATCTGTTTTTAATCTTGGTAATATTACTTGACATTCTGGGTCTCCCATTCTTACATTATATTCAATTAAGTAAGGCTCATTATTTTTAATAATTAAACCTACATAGAGAAAACCCGTATAAGATTGTTTTTTTGTTTTTAGAGCTTTAAGAGTTGGATGAACTATTTTTGAGATTATCTTTTTTTCCAGGGATTTAGTAATTATTGGAGCAGGCGAATATGCTCCCATTCCACCAGTATTAGGGCCTTTATCATTTTCATAAACACGTTTGTGATCTTGGGCAGATCCAAAAAACTTAAAACTATTTTTATCTGCAACAATAAAATAGCTTGCCTCCTCACCTTTCAAAAATTCTTCTAAAACAACTTTTTTAGATGATTTAAATTTTCCACTAAATATTTCAGATGATGTTTTTAAAACCATTTTTTTTGTTTTACAAATAGTAACCCCTTTTCCAGCTGCTAAACCATCTGCCTTAACAACTATTGGAAGATTACAATTTTTAATGAAGTTAATTACTTGTTTTTTTTTAATACAAATTTTAAATTTTGCTGTTGGAATTTTATTTTTCCTACAAACCATTTTCATAAAAGCTTTCGATCCCTCTAATCTCGAAGCATATTTATTTGGACCAAAAACTTTTACCTTATTCTTTTGTAAAAAGTTTACTATACCACTTACCAAAGGCTCTTCTGGCCCAACTATTACAAGATCAATTTTATGAAAATGAATTAAATGAAGGATCTTTTTGAAGTCTTTAATATCAACGTTTATATTAGTTGCTAATTGAGAGGTGCCGGCATTTCCAGGGAAACAAATTATTTTCTTTACCAATTTTGACCCTTTTATCTTTTTGCATAAAGCATGTTCTCTTCCACCGCTTCCAATTAATCCAATATTCATGACAGAATATATATTGTATAATTTATTGATGCATAAAAAAAAAGCTAAACTTCTTTTTAAACACAACTATTATGAAATTATTGAAGAAGGCGATTTTGTATTGTGTGCTGTATCTGGAAAGGAAATTGAGCTAAAAAATTTAAATTACTGGAATGTTCAATTGCAGGAGGCTTATTTTTCCTCAATAGAAGCTAACGAAAGATTCAAATCCCTTAAAAAATAGTTATTTCCATCTATTATGTGTCCAGATCCATTGAGATGGATTTTTTATAATCATTTTCTCAAGCACTCTATTTAACTCCAAAGTAAATTCAGTTTTATTTGAAAAGTTTTTTGGGCTAATTTCTTTTTGGAAACTAATCTTAAAAGTATCATCTTTATCTCTCTCGATAAAAACTGGTATAATGTCTAAATTATATTTCATTGACAATTGTGCAGGCAAGGTAGTGGTCAGAGCTTCCTTTCCAAAAAAATTAATTTTTTCTCCTTCACTTACTCTTTGGTCAATCATTAAGGCAATACTGTAATTTTTGTTTACAAATTCAATAGCTTCTCTAACACCATTTATCCCTTTCTTGATTTGATTTTTACAAACATATTTTTTTCTCAAAAATTCCATAAAAGGATTTAAAAAAATATTATTTAAGGGTCTATAAATAGCAGCTAATGGAATTTTTTTTTTTGTAATTTCCATCGACATCAATTCAAAATTGGCAAAATGTCCTGAAATAAAAATAACAGGTTTACCATTTTTAATCACTTGTGATAAATTTTCCTCTCCGTAAATTTTTACATGGGAATTTCTTTTTACAAAATTATTTAAAAATATGTATTCAACAAATGTTTTTCCGTAATTTGCCCACATTTTATTTATAATCATTTTTTTATCTAATAAAGGTATTTGGTTAGAACAAATATTAAAATTATTTTCAATTATCTTATTTGATTTGAAAAATGGTCCAATTTTTATAAATAGAATTGAAAAAATTTTTCTACTAGTTTTTAATCCTATTATACGGCTAAATAATAAGAAAATATAAATTATTATAGATTGGAAAAAATAATTAACTAATTTAATCATGAAGATTACTTAATTTATCGATAAGTTTTTTTTTGTTTTTGATTTCTAAAGAAATATTTAAATATTTTATTTTGTCATAATTAAATTTTTTAACTCTCATATAATCTTTTTCAGTCATTATTATTTGATAATTATTTTTTTCAGCTACTTCAATGATATTTTTGATATTTTTTTTTGAAAACTGATAATGATCTGCAAAAATAAGTTTTTTCTTAATTTCTAATTTATTATCTATAATTAAATTAAAAAAATTTTCTGGGTTTCCTATGCCAGCTATCGCAAATAAATTTTTATTTTTAAATTCATCTATATTTGTTGGTTTATAATATGAATAAAATATTTCAATTTTTTTATTAATATCTAATATTTTTTTTTCAAATTCTAAGTTTTGTTTACCATTTATAACAACTATATCTATACCCTTTAATGTTTTAAAATTTTCTCTTAAAGGGCCAGATGGCAAAACTAATCCATTACCGATAAGTTGATTACTATTAAAACAAGAAATTTTAATATCTTTATTTACACTGTAATCTTGCAAACCATCATCGAGAATTACAGAATTAAATTTTAAGTTTTCAGCTTCTCGAATTCCTTGAACTCTATCTTTATTTACAATCAAATAATTTTGAGTTTTTTTAATAAGATCGTACTCATCTTTGTGATCTTTATAGTATTTTCTTAAAATTGCTGTTTTCTTTCCTAATTTACTTAATTCTGTAGCCAATAAGATTGATAAAGGAGTTTTACCTGTGCCACCAACATAAATATTCCCTACACAAATAATTGGAATTTTAAACTTGTGTTTTCTAACTATTTTTTTTTTTATCTTTGTTAAAAAAATAAAAAATATAGTTATAGGAATTAGTAAAATTGAAATAATACCAATATTGTTATCCCAAAACTTTGGTTTAGTTATTTTCATTTTTTAAAAAAACATCAACAATTTTCATAGTATCATTTAACGTTTTTTCTCCTAGACTATTTATAGGGTCTAAATTTTGATTTTTTCGTTTAATAGGATTTTCTAAATCTACCGATAAGTAACTGCTTAATTCTTTATAGTTTTTTATTTTTTGTGAAATATTCTTATGATTTAATAATTCATAAATTTCGTTAAAATTATAAACATATGGACCGTGATATATTTTACAATTTAATTTTGCTGCTTCAATAGGGTTTTGCCCTCCTTCTTTTTTTAGCTCTTCTATCATGGATTTTCCCATGAATACGCTGTTGGCATATTTAAAATAACTTTGTAAAGCACCAAAAAAATTAATTATAATTACTTCTTTGCCAACTAAGATTTTATCATTTTCATTTAACATTTGAACTTTTAAGTTGAATTTTTTTGACAAATTTAAAATTTCTTTCGTATTTTCTAAGTGCCTTGGTGCTATTATTGTAATTAAGTCTTTATATTTTTTTTTAAGATCTATATGTGTTTGTAAGCAAAAAATATTTTCATTTTTATGAATGCTGGCCGCAAACCAAAATCTTTTATTAAGTAAAATATTTTCATTGATATTATCTATCTTATTTGTATTTATTTTAGTTATTAATTTTATGTTTCCTTTATAAAAAACGTTTTTAACATTTAATTCACTAAGATAGTTTTTTGTTTCCTCATTTGAACATAAACATAAATCAAATAATCCAAAAATTTTCTTTGCTGCTTTTGGAAATCTCATCCATTTGTAATAAGATTTTGCAGTTAATCTCGCGTTTATAATAGCTATTGGTATATTATATTTCTTAGCCTTTAAAATTAAATTTGGCCAAATCTCAGAGTCTACTAAAAAAATTCTGTCTGGCTTCCAAAGATATAAAAATTTATCAATTAAAAAAGGAACATCTAAAGGCAAAAATCTATGATTCACATGAGTGAACCTCTTTATTTCTTTTGATGCCAAATTACCGGAGCTTAATGTAGTAGTAGTTATTAATATTTGTAAATTTGCATAATTATTTTTCAATTTTTCAATTATCGGAATAATACTTTTATATTCTCCAATACTAGCAGCATGGAACCAAATTAATCTGTTATTATTTTTATTTATAATATTATAATGAGAAATAAAAATTTTTTCCTTATATCTTTGAGGATCTTCTTTTTCAAAATTTTTTCTTAAATAAATATATAAAATTAAAAAAGGATATAATAATGACGATAGGACACTATAAATTACTATCATTTTATTTTAATTGTTTCTTGTAAAGAGTTTTATATTCTTCACAATTATCAATTAAAAAATTATGATTACCAGAATTAATCACTTTCCCACTTTTCATAACAAATATTTTATCAGCATTATGTATTGTTGAAAGTCTATGAGCTATTACTAAAGTAGTTTTATTTTTAGTTAGATTATTAATAGCGTTTTGAACAATTTCCTCTGACTCCGCATCCAATGAAGAAGTTGCCTCATCAAGTAAAATAATTGGAGATTCTTTTAATATAGCTCTTGCAATTGAAATTCGTTGTTTTTGACCGCCAGATAGTCTTATTCCATTTTCTCCAATGACAGTGTCATAGCCATGAGGTAGTTTACTTATAAATTCATCAGCAGCTGCATACTTACATGCTTTTCTTATATCCTCAAGAGTTGTTGAGTTTTTAGCATAAGCTATATTATTTCTTACTGTATCATCAAAAAGAATTATATCTTGACTCACCATAGAAAGATTTGCTCTTAAAGAGCTCAAAGAAACTCGTTTAATATTCTGGTTATCTATTTCAATAGATCCTTCTTGGGGCTCATAAAATCTTGGTAATAAATTTATTATAGTGCTTTTTCCTGCACCGCTATGGCCCACAAATGCAGCCATAGAGTTTCCTTTGATATCAAAACTTATATCTTTTATAGCTCTATCCGAAGTGGTGTCGTATTTAAATCCAACTTTATTAAATTTAATATTTGAGTCTTTCAAAATCAATTTTGGAGCATCGTGATTGTTTTTAATTTTAATTTCTTTGTCTATAATTTCACTTATTCTTTTAAAAGCCGCGGCACCTTGATAAGCCACCATATTGATTGTCGCCAGTGACCTAATAGGTTGGTAAGCTAACATCATAGCTGCAAGAAAAGAAAAAAAGTTATTTACACCCAGTTCACCTGATGAAATAAGCGTACCAGAAAAAATTATAAAACCAGCGATCATTACTCCAGTCAATGACTCCATAATAGGAGTAGCTCTTATCAACACGCTTCCAATTTTAATATTTTTTTCTACCAGATCATCAATTACACTATTTGCTTTAATGTACTCTTGATTTTCTTTTTGATAAATTCTAATCATTTTTGAACCTTTAAATATTTCACCTAAAAAAGAAGCAAGGACTCCCGATGATTCTCCTGCTTTAGTAGTTGCTTTACCCATTCTTTTTCCAAGAGATTTTGCAAGTCCAGCAGCCAAGGGCATCATTAAAATCGCAAACAAGGCTAATTTCCAATTTTGATAAAACATTAAAGATACTAGAGCAATTACAGAAAAAGTATCTTTCATTAAATTTAAAACACCATTACTAACTAAATTTTGCACATGTTTGGTATCAAACATTACGTTCGAAACATATTTACCTGAATGTCTATTATCTAAAGTTTGGATATCTGATAAAAGAATGTTCTTTGCAATTTTTTTTTGAAGTTCTCCAGCTACCTCTTCACCAACTCTAATAATATTAATTCTAGCAAAATATAATGATATTCCTTTACTAGAAAAAGCAATTACAATTAAAATGGGAATTGACCATGTGAACACTTTATTTTGTTCGATAAATATTTTTTTTACTGCAGGATCTAACAACCATGCTATACCTGAAGTACTACCTGCAACTATTAAAGAGAGAACTAAAGAAATTAGAATTTTATTAAGATGTCTTTTAACATATTCATCATATAATTTCTTTAAAATTTTTTTAAGCTCTTCAAATTTCATTTTATAAATTAATAAAGTAAATACCAAAAAAAAGAAACATTCCTGAAAAATTATTATATTTGAATAATTTTAGATAATTTTTGGATTTATCTTTTTTAAATTTAAATAATTGATAAATAAGACTCATAATGAAAAATACTGTGAATAATGTAAAAAGATTCGTTCCCAAAAAATTTTTAAATAAATAAACAATTAAAAGAATTGAAATTATATAAGTACTAGTGACAAATAATCTTATATTATTTTTAAACTTAATTGATGTAGATTTTAATCCAATTATTTCATCATCCGACATATCTTGAGCTCCGTAAATCGTGTCATAACCCAATGTCCAAAATATGGCTGATAAATAAAGAATGATAATTTCCGGGGTTATATTATTATTCATAGCTGTCCAAGCCATTATAATTCCCCAATTAAATGTGATCCCCAAAAATAATTGAGGCCAATAAGTAATTCTTTTCATATAAGGATAAGAGAAGGCTAAAATCATAGAGCTCATACCTAGCAAGATTGTTAAAGTATTAAATTGAATCAAAATTATAAAAGCAATCGAGCATAAAACTAAAACGTAAATTAATGAACGTTTGACCGTTATTAAACCGGAGGGTATTGGACGATTTTTTGTTCTAGCAACTTTTCTATCAAAGTCTTTATCAACAATATCATTAACAATACATCCTGCACTTCTCATTAAAACGGAGCCTAAAAAAAATAATAATAAATATTGTAAAAATAAATTTAGATTCTGATTTACCAAGTAACCATAAGCCAAACCCCAAGAGCAAGGCCAGAATAAAAGCATAAATCCTATTGGTTTATTTAATCTTGTTAATTGAATGAAAATCTTAAAATTTTGCATGAAATATTACTTGTAAATATCAAACACTAACTTCATAATCAATTCGATTCGATATGGATATAGATTATACAGTTGCTGCTCTTATGTTTCCCGCAATCCCTTTGATGATGACTATGTACAGCAACAGATTTCACACATTAAGTGCATTAATTAGAAAGATTCATGATCAGTATACTTTTGAAAAAAAAGTCCCACCAGAATGGGAAAATCAACTTCATGTTCTTAACAAAAGAACAAACTATCTAAAATTTGTTATGGGATTTTCAGCTTTTGGTTTTT
>MDTG01065437.1_pt1 | contig 10115 bp, 9 predicted proteins | sample 811421 | NCBI WGS metagenome assembly MDTG01 (sample SAMN05326645, study PRJNA326480) | marine metagenome | isolation source: seawater | place: Pacific Ocean: South East | collected 2011 | reverse complement strand
AGTGGTGGGAGGTTAGCGCCTTACAGAGGTGGAGCGAGCTGAATTCAGACCACAACATAGGACGAGGTGCTACGCGGATTCAGTATCAGCGCTTCTCTGTGATGTTTGCCCAGATCGACTTGATAGTCTCCTCCTGCCGCATCCCATGGGGCCCGGTCATGCTTGCACTGTAGTGTTCAAATCGGCGCAGGGGGAGCTGGAAGTAGCCGTTAGGATCGGTTTCCCGGACCCACTGGTAGGCATAGCGGAGCCATTCATTTCGGTATGCTTCGGGCTGTTTGATGAACCAGTTGATCTCATCCCAGCCCCAAACGTGAATCCGGTCACCAGCCCGGTATTCGCCGGGATGGTCAGAAGGGCCGAAGTTGTCGAGTTCCACGATGTAAGGGAGCGATTCGCATTCCCAGCCACTCGGGGTCAGGCCCCCCTTGCTGCGGCCGTAGATTGAATCACTGAAGCCCTTCTCGAGAATGGCCTTGTGAGGCTGTCCCTCCACGGATCGGGGGCGCGAGGGAAAGGAATGCAGGTCGAACATGAGCTTTCCGTCGTGAACAATGCCGCCCCCGGGGACGTGCGCATCGATGAGGACGAGGTGGCGGCGAGCATTTTTGCGGGCGTAAGAGCGAATCCGGGACATGAGATCACGCCAGTGGCGATGGCCCCTGTCCCAGTCGTCCATCAGTCCAACCTGTCCAAGGTGAAGGGCCTCCAGTCCCATATCTATCCAGCGCTTCGCGACGTAGAAAAACCACATTCTGGTCTCGAGTCGGCTCATGTCAGGGACAGAGGCCCCTTCATCCCAGTGGTTGTGCCGGTGCCTGAAGCCATAAAGCATCTTGCGGTAATTGAAGCAGCGCTTGACGACTGGTAGCCCGAATTCCTCAAGAACAGCCGGGGGAATTGGAATCTTATCGACCTCGGTGGTTACGATTTCAAAAACAGCCCCCTGCAAGATGAGGTCTGGATCCATTGCGTGGAGTCTTTCCACAAAAGGAGTGCCCTTGGTCACAAGATCCTCAATCCGGGATTCGTTGCCCCACATCCAGACCACCCGGCCAGCGAATTTCACCCCCGTGTTCTTCATCATGCGCAGGTCGTCATCGGAGCTGAGGTGAAGCAGGGAGGCTACGGTGGCGCTCCGGGCAAGATAGTTCTCGAGGACGGGGCGAGTCATCTTCCCGTCGAACTGGTAATTTGGCCTGCTGGTATCCTTTTCCCGGGCGGGGAGGCAGGAGAGGTCCGACAGCGCGAGAAGCAGTGCGGAGCAGCAGAGAATTGGTAAGACGTGGATAGGCCGGTCCAAGACGAGGGTGGCAGGAGTAATCCCGCGCAACTGGAATTCCTCTCATTTAGAGGCGGCCAGTCCTGCCGAGCAAGGCCAACCAGTAAAAGAACGAGGCAGGTTCCTCGAGGGAGTGAGATCGCGAAATTCTAGGAAGTATTATTTTTTGTTGGCAGAACCTTGGATCTCACTCCCTCGATTCACTGCCTGTCTCTTGTCCAACCGCGCTGCGGGCCATCCATTTTCAATTTTCTGAAAAAGTTCTGTCGCTTCGTCCACAGGAAATGGCAGCTGGATTTCCGCGCCTCCTGATCCTCAAGGAGGGAGCCCTTGGTGTGGAGGCGCTCTCGGGGGGGCTCCGGTTCAAGAATGCGAAAGGAGGGCCGTTATCTGGGTCAGCTCCGTTACCACCGCCTCAGGCTGGTGAAGGGTGGTGTGGCCCTCAGGGAGCTGCAGGGAACGTTGGTCCCCGGCAAAGAGGACTGTGCGAAAGCCAACCTCGGCGGCAGGTTGAATATCCTTGAAGGTGTCATTTCCGAGATAGAGCGCTTCGTGGACCGCGATGCCATGGTCCGAGAGGAGATCACGCATGGTCTCGTAGAGAGTAAGACCCGGTTTTGCGGACCGGAACTCATAGGAAAAAAGGCAGAGCTCTTCCGCGAAGCCGAGGGAGGACAGGCTACCGCCAAAAAGGGCGGGGAACAGGAGCGGAGTGTAGAACTGAGCGTTCGAGACGATTCCGAGGACCAGCCCTTGAGCTTGCAGGAGTTTGATTAGCGTAGTGGCGCCTGGCATCGGCCACACTGGATTGGTGAGACATTCGTATGCGATTGCAAGGCGCTCAAGGTTAGCGCTGCGCGGAGATTGCAGGAGTTCACTCCAGAGGCTCCGTATTTCGATCTCCGGAAACGCGGTCCCGCGCCGGTGCGCCTTTTCATGCTCCCGGGCGATCATGGTGTCGAGTTGCCCGGTTAGCGAGGGGACATTACCCGGAGCGGGGATGTCGAAGTCCTCGAGAAGGGAGCGCAGGGTGGCTTCCCGGTAGGAGGGGTTCGAAATTTCCGGCTCCTGCCCGGTTGACGCAACGAGTGTCCCGTAGACGTCAAAGAGGACGCATCGTATGCCCGGGATATCCGGAAGAACGGGCCGGAGTCCGGTAGGCACAGGCTCGATAGGCCGGGAAAGGAACTGAATGAGCTCAGGGCCTGCTAAAGAGGGTTTGCCACTCATGTCTGTAGGAAATGAAATAATCCTGGCTGGAGGAACTGGGTCAGCAAGTTGCGCTTATCAAGCCAGGTGGGGTCTCCCGGGGTGGCGTCAGCGAGCGATCCGTAGAGGGCTGCATGTCCCTGGGCGTATTGTGCAATTGAATGTGCGGCAAGGGCGGAGGTGTCCTCTGGACCTCTTGTGTCTGAGAGAGCCTTGGCCAACCATTCTACCGCAGGGGAGGAGCACCCGTTGACGAGGGTAAGTATTTCTCCCGGGGAGTTGCGGGCCTGGGGCAGGATCTTCTTCTGAATTTCCTCGGGAAGGTTGCCATAGTCGAGGTATCCTTCCGGTCCCGGGGGGGACAGGAGAATTGCCTGAATCTGTTCAGCCAGGCCTTTGGGAGTTGTTTCTCCGTAGGCTTGATAGGACCGCTCCAGAGCGTGGTGGACTTGGTGCAGGAGGTAGGTCTCGTTAACCCAGGAGGCGGGGACCAGGAGGTGCTCGTAGAGGTTGCCAAGGGCAGCCGGCGTTGCTCGAAAGTCGCGGGTGATCATGGGCAGGTCTCGTCCTATGAGAGGTTTTCCCAGCGCAAGTGATTCGAGAAAGGCCATCCCAAAACCCTCGGAGATCGAGGTGGTCACAAAGTGGCTGGTGTGACCAAGCCAGTCTTCGTAGGTGGAACCCACTCCAGCGCGGGGCGGATGGGATCCTACGACACCGAGGGCGACGGGGAGGTGGAGTTGGGCCGCAGTGTTTACCCACCCCTTGTAGAAGGATCTCCATTGCGCACTTTCCGGCGGCAGGGAGAGGGCGAATTGTGAGTGTTCTGGCGAAAGGGATGCAAGAAGACAGAATTCCCCAAGGTTCTTCCGTCGGATTCCTCGAACCGGATAGAGAACTACCGGTCCACCCTCATGTGTTTTGTGGCCAGGGCGGTCCGTAAGACGGCCTCGAGGACCTACTGCGTTCGGCAGCAGAGTGCACTGTTTTTCAGGCATGCCGGCCGATACCAGAACCTCCCGGGCCCTTGAGTTGATGACCACGTAGCGGATTTGCGGGGCGAGGGGATAGAGGCGGTCATGGTGTCGGAGGGCCGCGTAGTTCATGGGTCGGCCCTCCTCTGCGAAGTCGTGAATGTGAAGGACGAGGGGAGTGTGACTCCGGCACAGACCGGATATAAGGTGCGGGAAAAGGCTGTTTTTCCCGAGGGTTGGGTTGTGGACGTGCCAGCAGGTGGGATCGCAACGAAGAGCCCCCCGGGCCGCCCGCTGGAGCTCCATGAGCAAGGCTTCGCCGCGGGCCCCGTTGGAATCCTCCCGGTCGCGGTAATTGAGGGCCGGGACGACTGCTACGGGTAGGGGAGAGGAACCCTTGTATGGTGTGCCGGAGAGGATTACGTGGGGAATGCCTGCCAGATCGAGGGCCTCCGATTGCGCCTCGAGCACCCGGGTAACTCCCCCCGGGCGGAGGTGGTAGTGGACGAGGGCGACAGCCATGCTTAGGACGCTCCCGGGGATAAGTCAGCCCGCTGCGGTCAGGCTACGGGGAAACTTTTTCAGGTATTCGGGGACCTGGATCATGGGAGGTCGTTCTTCCTCCACGATCTCGGTGGCGACCTCCCGGTATTGCTCACCCGTAATCTGGAGAGCGCGATAGATATTGGAAAAGTCCGTGGGTCCATCCATCTTGCCATGGCTGCGCAACCTGCTCAGGAAAGATTGGAGGATACTGAAGGACATCCGGCCCAGGGCTGCGGTGGACTGGTTGCGGTGGACCCGCTGCTCAAGGTCTACCTGCGCGAACGCCTGCAGGCCCCATCGCAGGTAAACGTCGAGGAGGTGGGAGGTTTCCACCCCGTATCCGATTGGAAATGGAATGCTCTCGAGGACCTTGCGGCGGACCGCGTATTCTCCCGAGAGCGGTTGGAAGAACTGAGTGAGCTCGGGGTAAAAGAGCGAGAAAAGGGGGCGGACGAGGATCTCGGTTACTCGACCGCCACCGGTAGAACGGATTCCACCCGAGGAGTAGGCGATTGGACGCTCGTAGAAGGCTTTTACATAGCAGAGGCTCTCATCCCTGATGAGGGGGGCGACCAGCCCATAAACAAAGCGAGGGTGAATATTGGTGATGTCGGCGTCGACATAGCAGATGATGTCACCCTGCAGCTGGTAGACGGCCTTCCAGAGGTTCTCACCCTTTCCACGCTTGAAGCCACAGGATGGGAGAATGTCTCCCGAGTAGTAAAAATCAGCACCGTTCTTCTCGGTCCTTTCCCGTGTGCGATCGGTAGAGCCGGAATCAATCACCGCGATTTCATCGAGAAGGGAGAAGCGCTCCATGAGCTCGCCCTTGAGGATGGTGACCTCCTCTCCAATTGTCTTTTCCTCATTAAGAGTAGGAATGCAAAGGGACACGCGAAGGCCTGACTCAGCCTTGGCGGCGCACAGGGCGCGCAGATCAGAGAACTCGCCGTGATGGAAGGTGTGCGACTTGAGCCAGGACACGGGCGAACGGTGAGGAGTTCGTGACGGGAGGTCAAGGGGCGCGATACTGTTCCCGGGGGGATTTCAATCTCGGGAAACAGGCTGGACGAAAAGGTCCCGGGATAGCCCTTGGGGTCATGTGCGCTCGTGGAAGGATGGCTTCGCAACTTCAGTTCGATCGCACGCAGCGGAACCCGGTATGGTTAGTCGGAGAAAGGGATTCGGAATAGTGCCGGGCTGCCGGTCGATAGCGCAGACAGTAGGTATGGTGACAGAGGTGGGAGCCGCCCTTGGTGACCCAGAGCCAGGCGAGGCGGTGGAAGGGTTTCTCGTCAGGGTAGGACTTGGACTGGAGCCATTGCTGAACCATGGGTTGACTGAGTGGTTTGCTTGGCCCCCTCGGGTTGACCTTGGGCTCAGGAAGTTTGACGAAGTCCTTGAAGTAGTCCGGGCGGTAGAGATCGGAGCAGTGTTCCCATACGTTGCCGGCCATGTCGTAGAGGCCGTAGCCGTTGGCCGGGAATGACCTGACTGGGGCAGTGCCCGAAAATCCGTCCTCGGCAGTATTCTCGTTGGGGAAGATACCCTGAAATACATTGGCCTGCCATTTGCCACCGGGCCGGGCCTCGTCACCCCACATGAAGAGCTTGTCCTCTAGGCCGCCCCGGGCAGCGCGCTCCCACTCGGCCTCAGTGGGCAGGCGTTTCCCCGCCCACGCGCAATAGGCCAGGGCGTCCTCATGGGTAATACAGACAACGGGATGATCCATGATGCTATCGATAGAGCTTTTCGGTCCGGAGGGATGGCGCCAGTCAGCGCCTCGCACGAACTGCCACCACTGCCATTCCGCACCCGGCCTGAAGAGTTGTACTTCTTTGGGAGGAGGGACGAAAATAAGAGCTCCGCCTTGAAGCTGGTCGGGAGGCGCGTCGGGAAAATCCTTGGGATCCCATCCTCGCTCGGCCTGCGTGCGGTAACCAGTTGCCTTCGTGAAGGCCATGAAATCCCGGTTGGTTACTTCGGTAAGGTCCATCCAGAATCCATCCACGGTGACGGAGTGAACCGGACTCTCCTCCGGATATTCTGCACGGGTGGCTTCAAATTTATGGTCAGAACCCCTCGTATAGGTTCCTCCGGGGATCCACGTCATGCCCTCGGGTGCAGGGCCCGGCTTGGACGGGATTGGGGGCTCTTCGGCGCAGGGAGCCGTGAGGCTTGTGCCGTGGAAGATTAACAGGAAGAAGGAAACGCGCATTGTGGATTGGCTTTCAGGGAATAAATGCTCAATTTCACGCGCTGACCATGACCAATTTTCGACCCTGCATTGACCTGCACGAAGGCAAGGTGAAGCAAATTGTCGGTAGCTCGCTCCGGGATCACGGGCCTGGCCCGCGCGAAAACTTCGTTTCTGAGCGGGAGGCGGGGTGGTTTGCGGAAAAATTCCGGGCTGATGGCCTCCAGGGGGGACACGTGATCATGCTTGGGCCCGCTAATGAGGAGGCGGCCCGGCAGGCTCTAGCGCGGTGGCCCGGAGGTTTACAGGTTGGGGGAGGAATCACGATACGCAATGCTGCGGAGTGGCTGGAGGCTGGAGCCAGTCATGTAATAGTCACATCCTGGCTTTTTGATGAGAAAGCGAAATTCCTGCCTCGACGCCTCGATGCGTTGGTTTCCGAGGTGGGAGCGGAGCACGTTGTCATCGACCTGAGTGCCCGCAGGACTCCTGAGGGTTGGATCGTGGCGATGAACCGGTGGCAGACCCCGACGAACCTTCGCGTTGGTATCGACCTGCTGGCGGAGTTGTCAGGACGGTGTGCAGAATTTCTGGTTCATGCTGCAGACGTGGAGGGCAAGTGTGAGGGAGTCGACGAGGAACTGGTCGGGTTGCTGGGGTCCTGGCAGGGAAAGCCGATTACCTATGCCGGAGGTGTAGCCGACCTTGAAGACCTTCGGGTCGTCGAAGAGAAGAGCAAAGGCAGTTTAGACGTGACGGTGGGTAGTGCGTTGGATCTTTTTGGCGGAAGTGGTCTCGCCTACGCGGAGCTGCTGGAGTGGAACGCCGGTGTGCGAGGATGAAGGCAGTCCTGGTTATCCTTGGGATGCTTTTGCTTGTGCTGCTGGCAGGCAGACTACACCAGATGAAGCGGGAACGCCGGCGAGGTAAGGCGGGTGCTCTATTGTTGGGAGAGGAAGAGCGCACCCTGCTACGTGAACGTGTTCCTCTATATGCCCGGATGCCGGAAGTAATGCGACGCAGGTTGGACAGCGTGTTGCAGGTTTTCCTTCACGAAATTGGCTTTGAGCCCTGTGGGCATCTGGAGGAGGTAACCTCAGAGATGCGATTGATTATCGGTGCCCAGGCCAGTCTTCTCCTCCTCGACAGCGGATACCAGCACTTCGGGAAGCTTAGGTCGGTATTGATTTATCCGAACGCCTACGAGGCGAAGAATGATCTCGGAGTGGAGAGTATTCGCCTCGGAGAGAGTTGGAGCAGTGGGAGCGTTGTTCTCAGTTGGGAGAGTGTCCGGCAGGGAGCGATAAATCCAGAAGACGGTCTTAATGTTGTCCTGCATGAGTTCGCCCATCAACTTGATCAGTTTGACGGGGTGGCTGACGGTCTGCCGGTTCTCAAGGCCCGAGAGGATTACCCTGAATGGTCGGAGGTGATGCAGTCTTCCTTCAAGGAGCTTTGCAAGAAGGTGGAGAAAGGCCAGCGCACGGTCCTGGATGACTATGGAGCGACAAATCCAGCCGAATTCTTTGCAGTTGCGACCGAAACCTTTTTTGAACGAGCCACGGCCTTGCGGAGAGAGCATCCAGAGCTCTTCGGGCAATTGAAGAGGTTTTATGGGCTGGATCCGTTGGAGTGGAAGTGACGAGGACCCTGCGACCCGGCTGGGAGGATATGACTAATGATCGCTGCTTGATTTAATTTAGATCTCTAAATATTCTCGGATTACTTCCTAATGAGTAACCTCGAAAGTCCCTTTGAAATCGATCCTTTTCAGCGAAATCTCACCCCCTTGCCCGCCAAGACGGGAGACGCCGGCAAGCCGCTGGCGGTGAGCGCCCAGGTCCTTTCGCCGGAGCATCCCATCAACCCGGCGGAACGCGGGTCGGCATTGGAAGCGGGAAGTGGTGCCGTCGAGCGGCTGGAGACGGGCAGCGGTTCGGATGGGCAGCTGTTCCCTCCCGCCCCTTCTCGCTGGAAGTTCTGGAAGCGCCACCGCAGGCGTGATGAGCAGGCCGAAGCGTTGCGACAGGGAGCCTCCGAAATGGTCGACCTGATGAGATCAATCCGAGATCATCTCAAGGCGGAGAGCCTGAATAAGGATAACGTGTTGAGGACCGTGACTCCTCTTCCCCGCGTAGTTGAAAACCTGCAAGCGATGAGTGCGCGGCAGGGAGATACGGGTCGGATCCTCAGTGAATTGCGCACTACCCTGGAGCAGCGATCCGAAAGGGATGGGCTGCTCCTGCGCTCTCTCCATCGCATTGGAAGTACAATGGAAAAGGTGGAGACGACCTTCGAACAGTTGAACCAGACCCTGGCCGGAATGGAATGCTCCAATGCGCACACCGCCAAGAGCATGGAGGCGCTGGGCGAGAGGGTCTCGGAGTCAGGACGGTTCATGAATGAATCAATAACCCAGCTGCGGGCATCAGAGCACGACTTCGCTCAGTATATGTTCCAGAGTTCCCGCCGCAGTGGGCGAGGGATGGTGGCAATGTGTTGTTGCCTCCTGCTCTCGGTCGTCTCGGTGGCTTTCATGTTCCAGGAGAACCGTAAGCTGCTTGCCGCGGTTCAGAAAAATGGGGCGCTGGTAGTGCAGGTTCCAAGGGGCCAGGCTGCGCCTGCAAGTTCGCCCGAGGGCAAGGCGGACGCCTCCAGGCTGGCAGTGCAGGACGAGGCCGTCGGCCGCGAAGAGGCTCCAGCGTCCGGGCAGGAAAATGTTGTTCCGGTCGACACGGAGGGAAGCGGCCTTTTGTCGGTAACCGAGTAGTCCATGTAATCCCGCACCGGCGTTCTCCGGTGAGGCCCTGGTCATCCGGAATGGTGGTGTCCAGTCAAGGCGCTCTCCGGGCGGAAAGTCTTGCACCATGCGTCTTGCAGCGGACCTTCAGATGATTGACGGCCAGCCTGAGTGTTTCCTACCATGCTCAAAGACCCCGGGGTGATGGCGCGGATCTGAATGTCTGCGGGAAAAAACGAGGCATCGCGGAAGGGCCTTGACCGGTGGAGGCAGGACGACAGATTAATTCCCCGTAAGATTATGGAATGGTATTACGCAAAGCACGGGAAGCAGGAAGGCCCAGTGCCGGTAGAGCGGCTCAGGGCGATGATCGCATCCGGGGAGGTTGGGCCTTCCGACTTGGTCTGGCGTGAAGGAATGCCGGAATGGATCCCAGCCGCCCGGGCTACGGAGTTGAGCAGTCCAGGGTCTGTCGATTCGAGCCCTCCGGACGAAGGGCAGCAGGTTACCCCGGCCGGTGTTGCACAGCCCGGCTACGAGCCACCCCTCAGTCCGCATGCTGGTCAGCACGTCCCCAATTACCTCGTTCCTTCTATCCTGGTTACCGTATTCTGCTGTGTACCCCTGGGAATTCCCGCCATTGTCTTTGCAGCCCAGGTAGACGGACTGGTCGCAAGAGGCGACATGGCAGGAGCCATGCAAGCATCAAAAAAGGCCCGGATGTGGACCTGGATTTCTTTCGGTACGGGTCTTGGACTTGGCTTGTTGTATGTGCTTTTCATCGCCGTGGCGGGAGCAAGTGGAATTTGAGGCAGCGGCTGACACTTGCCATCGCTTTGTGCTGTCTTGCCGCGGTAGGAATGACCTACCTCGCGCGTAATGATCCCGAGGCGGGCACCTCGTTCTTTCCCAGTTGTGTCTTCCGTGAGATCACAGGGTTGCTCTGTGCGGGGTGCGGTGCGACGCGAGCGGCTCACGCCCTCACCAAGGTGGATCCCGCCACGGCTTTCCGGAAGAATCCCCTTCTGACCGTCCTGCTACCTTTCCTCCTGGTCGGGGCCCTTCTGGAGCTGGCAGCGTGGGTCTGGCGGGACCGCTATCGAGGACCTCGGGTGCGTATCCCGGGGCGCCTGATTTGGGTCCTCCCCGGGGTAATCGTTGGTTTCT
>MDTG01446216.1_pt1 | contig 10116 bp, 8 predicted proteins | sample 811421 | NCBI WGS metagenome assembly MDTG01 (sample SAMN05326645, study PRJNA326480) | marine metagenome | isolation source: seawater | place: Pacific Ocean: South East | collected 2011 | reverse complement strand
CTTATATGCGACAATAAATGAATGACTTTTTATGTTCAAGTTGATAAATTATTTACATGTCTTCAGAGAATTTAAACCAAATTTACAATAGGATTTCTTCAGTTGTTCCTGAGGTTGAATGGAAATTTCATGCACCTTTGATTGAAAAGATTAACAAACTAAAAAGAGAGAAGGATGCAGTTATCTTAGCTCATAATTACCAAACTCCAGAAATTTATCATGGTATTGCAGATATTTCGGCTGACTCTCTTGCGTTAGCATTAGAAGCAGCTAAAACTAAAGCTAAGATTATTGTTTTATGCGGAGTCCATTTTATGGCTGAGACCGCGAAGTTAATGAGCCCAGAAAAAAAAGTTTTAATTCCAGATATGCAGGCAGGTTGCTCTCTCGCAGAATCTATTACTGGAGCGGATGTAAGAATGCTTAAGGAAAAATATCCTGGTATTCCAGTAGTGTCATACGTTAATACTTCGGCTGATGTAAAAGCAGAATCCGATGTATGTTGTACTTCCGCAAATGCAGTTAAGGTTGTTGAGTCACTTGGATCAGAAAAGGTAATTTTTCTTCCTGATCATTATTTAGCAAATTATGTACAGAAAAACACAAAAGTAAAAATTATTTCTTGGCAAGGTACATGTATGGTTCATGAAAAGTTTACTGGTAAAGAAATTGATGATATTAGAAAAGAAAACCCAGGGATAGAAATTATTGCACATCCTGAGTGCCCACCAGATGTAATAAGTGCTTCAGATTTTGCTGGATCAACTTCAAGTATGGTCAAATATGTTAAAAAAAATCAACCAAAGAAAGTTTTACTAGTTACTGAGTGTACAATGAGTGACAACGTTCAGGTTGAAAATCCAAATGTTCAATTTATAAAACCTTGTAATCTTTGTCCGCATATGAAAAAAATTACTCTTAATAAAGTTTACGATTGCTTAAGTAAAGAAACCAATGAAATTAAAATTGGCCATAATATTGCTGAAATGGCAAGAAAATCTGTTTTGAGAATGGCTGAAATTGGTAGATAATTTTGAGTGCAAAAAATAAATCAGAAATATATAAAATCAATTGTTAAGCAAGCACTGAGAGAAGATCTTAGCCCATCTGGAGATATAACAAGTAAAAATATAAAAAATAGAAAAGTAACAACAAAAATAGTTGCTGGACAAAATTGTATTGTTGGTGGTTTAAATTTCGTTAAGGAAGCTTTTAAAATCTCTGATAGCAAAATCATTTTTAAAGCCAAAACAAAGGATGGAAGAAAAGTTAAAAAGGGAAAGGTTGTTGCAATATTAAAAGGTAAAGCCTTAGGTATTCTTAAAAGCGAGAGAGTTGCATTAAATTTTTTAGGGCTGATTTCTGGTGTAGCCACAATAACAAATAAATTTGTTAAAAAAGTAAAAGGTAAATCTTGTAAAATATGTTGTACAAGAAAAACATTGCCAAATTTAAGACAGATACAGAAGTATGGAGTAAGATTAGGTGGTGGAACTAACCACAGATTTAATTTAAGTGATGAAATTTTAATTAAAGATAACCATATAGCAGTTAGTAAAAATATACAGACTCTTGTCCAAAAAGCTATAAAAAGTAGAAAAGGAAAAAAAATAACTGTAGAAGTTGATAATCTAAATCAATTTAAAAAAATCATAGGTCTGAAATTTAACAGAGTATTGTTCGATAATATGAACACTAAAAATCTGAGAAAGGCAGTCAAAATGTCTAACAAACTTTATGAAACTGAAGCTTCTGGAGGAGTAACACTTAAAAATATAAAAAAAATTGCTGGGAGTGGAGTAAATAGAGTTTCTGTAGGACAAATAACTCATAGTGCTCCTATTATAGATTTTAAATTAAACTTTTAAGAAATTACCTTCTGAGCTCAGCTTGTGCTGCTGCTAATTTAGCAATTGGGACCCTGAATGGTGAACAAGAAACATAGTTTAAACCCACTTTTGAACAAAACTCTATACTTCTAGGATCTCCTCCGTGCTCACCGCAAATACCTAGTTTAAGTTTTTTATTCTGTTTTTTTCCTCTTTGAGAAGCAATTTTAACTAGTTCTCCCACTCCATCTCTATCAATACTAACAAAAGGATCGTTATCAAAAATTTTATGATCTATATAATCATTTAAAAATTTTCCAGAGTCATCACGACTAATACCAAATGTTGTTTGGGTTAAATCGTTAGTCCCAAAACTAAAGAAATCTGCATATTTTGATATTGGTGCTGCTCTCAAAGCTGCTCTTGGTAATTCTATCATTGTACCAACATAATAGTTAATTTTTGTTTTATGTTGTCTTTGAAGTTCATCAGCAACTTTATTTACTAATTTCCTCATTAATCCAAGTTCATCTTCTGTTGAAACTAAAGGTATCATTATTTCAGGTATTATAGATTGTATTTTCTCTTTTTTACATTCTATGAGAGCAGTAAATATTGCTTTGCATTGCATCTCATAAATTTCTGGAAATGAAATACCAAGTCTACATCCTCTATGACCTAACATAGGGTTGAGTTCGTGTAATTCTGTAACCCTATTCTTAATTTCCTTTACACCTAAATTTAACGACCTTGCTACTTCTTCCATATCTTTTTCTGTTTTAGGCAAAAATTCATGTAAAGGTGGATCTAAAAGTCTTACTGTTACAGGCAAGCCTTTCATAATTTTAAAAATTTCCTTAAAATCTTTTTTTTGGTGGGGAAGAAGCTTGTCTAAGGCTGTTTTCCTATCGTCTAAATGCTTTGATAAAATCATCTGTCTAACAGAGAGAATTCTTTCATCGTCAAAAAACATATGTTCTGTTCTGCACAAACCAATTCCTTCTGCACCAAAATTTCTTGCCATTTTGGTATCTTGTGGTGTTTCTGCATTAGTTCTAACTTTTAGTTTTCTAAATTCATCAGCCCACTTCATTATTGTAGAAAAATAACCTGATATATCTGGTTTGACTGTAGGAACCAAACCTTTCATTACTCTCCCTGTTCCTCCATCAATAGTAATAATATCCCCCTCTTTAATAGTAAGTTCTCCAACTTTAAATTCTTTAGATTCATAATCGATATTGATTTCTCCTGAACCTGAAACACAAGGTCTTCCCATTCCTCTAGCAACTACAGCTGCATGACTTGTCATACCTCCTCTGGCTGTTAATATTCCTTTTGCAGCATGCATCCCGTGAATATCTTCTGGTGAAGTTTCAACTCTTACCAATATTGTATCTTCTTTTTGATTATTCATATTTTCTGCTTCATCAGCACTAAAAACTACTTTTCCACTTGCTGCACCCGGGGAAGCTGGCAAACCTTTTGCTATTACTTCTTTTTTTACCTTTTCATCAAGAGTCGGATGCAAAAGTGTGTCTAAAGTATTTGGATCTATTCTTAAAATAGCCTCCTTTTTTGAAATCAGCTTTTCTTTAACCATATCTACAGCAATTTTAATTGCTGCTTTTGCTGTGCGCTTACCACTTCTTGTTTGCAACATCCAAAGTTTGTTATTCTCAACAGTAAATTCAATATCTTGCATATCTCGATAATGTTTTTCTAATTTAATAAATACGTTTTTTAATTCTTTAAAAACCTTTGGCATAGTTTCTTCCATCGACTCATCTTTTGAACCTGCATTTTCTTTTGCATATTTTGTTATATATCTTGGTGTTCTGCTTCCAGCCACAACATCTTCTCCTTGAGCATTAATTAAGTATTCTCCAAAGAATTTATTTTCTCCGGTTGATGGATTTCTAGTAAAAGCTACTCCAGTAGCACAGTCATCACCCATATTTCCAAATACCATTGATTGAACATTCACTGCTGTACCCCACTCACTCGGTATATGATTAAACTTTCTATATGTTTTTGCTCTTTTACTCTCCCAAGATAAAAATACAGCTTTTATTGCACCAAATAACTGCTCATAAACATCTTGAGGAAAGTTTTTATTAGTTTTTTCTAATATTAATTCTTTAAAGTTTTTTATAAGACCATCCCAATCATCAGAATTCAATTCTGTATCTAACAAAACACCTCTTGTTAACTTGTAATTATCAATCATTTCTTCAAACAAATGGCTTTCCACTCCTAAAACCACATTTCCGTACATTTGAATAAATCTTCTATAACTATCTTTAGAGAATCTCTCGTTTGAAGTTTTTTTTGATAATCCTTCGACTGTTTTATCATTCAAGCCCAAATTAAGAATAGTATCCATCATACCTGGCATAGAAACCCTAGAACCAGATCTTACAGAAATTAATAGTGGATTTTTTTTATCGCCAAACTTTTTTTTGTTTTTTATTTCAATTTTTTTTAACTCTTTTTTAATTTCAGTGCAGATTTTAGATGTTAATTTTTTCTTATTTTTATAAAAAACTTCACACATTTTTGTTGAAATTGTAAAGCCTGAAGGTACTGGAAGACCAAGTCTTGCCATTTCAGCTAAATTAGCACCCTTGCCTCCTAAAATATTTCTAGAATTTTTAATTTCTTTTACTTTCTTATCTCCAAAGCTAAATATGTATTTTGACATTAAGTTCCTTCTAATTTAGAGAAATCTACAAAACTATTAAACGTAGAACATAAAATTTGCAAGAGTTCTAAGCGGTTATTTTTTAAGTCTTTATTTTCATCATTAACCTTAACATTGTCAAAAAATTTATCTGTTGATAATTTAGTGTCTGACAATAATCTTAAGTGGTTTTCATAATTTTTCTTTTCATCTTTTAAGGTAAAAGCTTTACGAATACTATTGATTTTTTCAAATAATTCTTTTTCTTCTTCGTATTTAAAAAGAACAGCATCAGGTCCGTTTTTTAATAACGATTTTTCTTGATCAAGAATATTTGATGCTCTTTTATAAGTTGAAACCGCATTTTTCCCTAAATCTTTAGAAATAAACTTGTTCATAATTAAAGTTTTTTTATATAATTCTAAAAAATTATCATTTACATGTGAACTTACTGAGGCCTCAATAATATCTGCTCTAATTTTTTTCTCTTTAAGTATATTTTTCATTCTTTCTCTAAAAAAAATAATTAAATCTTTAGCGACTTTATTATTTAAATCTTTAACACCTTGGTCTAAATAAATTTTTATAGAATATTCAATTAAATCTGATATTTTAATGACAAGATTGTTTTCAATTATTGTTCTTAATAAACCAATGGCTGCTCTCCTTAAAGCAAATGGATCTTTAGAGCTGGTTGGTTTCTGATCTATTAAATAAAATCCAACTAATGTATCCAATTTGTCTATTATGGAAAGAGCATAGCTAATTGGTTTTTTAGAAACAGATGAGGAGATACTTGTTGGCAGATAGTGTTCGCTAATAGCTCTGGAAACATCTTCTTCAAAGCCCTGGTTTAAGGCAAAATATTTTCCCATTACACCCTGAAGTTCTGGAAACTCACCCACCAAACCAGATACTAAATCGGATTTGGAGACTGAAGCAGCTATCTCTATTTTTTCCTTGTTTAAATTCAACTGATCTGAAATAAAATAAGCCATCTTTCTTAATCTTTGTGTCTTTTCATAAACTGATCCTAAATTCTCATAAAAAATTACTTTTTTTAATTTATTTATTTGCTTAATTAAATTTAAAGATCTATCTCTTTCCCAGAAAAAACTTGCATCCGAAAGTCTGGCTTCAACTACTCTCTCATTACCAGTTTTAATAATTTTTTTTTCATCTTTATTATTAGTAACAATGATAAACTCATTTAGAATTTGATCTTTTTTATCAACTAGCGTGAAGTATTTTTGATGTGTTTGAAGAGTTGATTTAATAATTTCTTTAGGTAGTTTTAAATAATTTTTGTCAAAACTTGCAACAATTACCCTAGGACTATCGACTAAATTACAGACCTCAAAAAGCAGTGATTGATCAACATCCTCTTTGCAAGATTTATTTTTACAAATTGAAAGAATTTTTTGGAAAATAATTTTTTCTCTCTCTTTATGGTCTAAAATAATTTCATTTTTTTTCAAAAATTTACAATAATCATCAAAATCTTTAATTCTTTTTTGGCTAACTTCACCATATTTTTCCAAAATAGTAAAATTTACAGTTTCTAAATGTCCATATTTAAACTTTAGAAGTTTTTTATCAAAAATTGCTAGTATGGACCTTAAAGGTCTTCCCCAGTTTAGGTCGTAATTAGACCATTTCATGGATTTTTTCCAAGATATTTCGTTTAAAAATTTTGGAATAACTTTTGAGAGTTCATCTTCTGTATTAATTTCCTTACTTTTCAATTTGGCAAAGTAGAATTTTCCTTTATCTAATTTTTTTTCATAGAGATCTTTTACATTTATTTTTTTTGATTTAGCAAAATTTTCTACTATGTTATCAGGTACTCCAACCTTTGGTCCCTTTATTTCTGTAGCTGAAACTTTAATTTTATTGGGCAAATTACTTACAAAAAATACTAATCTGGTAGGTGTAGAGTAACTAGATAAATTTTTGTATTTTAAATTTAATGAAGATAAATTTTCAGATAATAGTTTTTGTAATTGTCTTCTTGCATTTATCTGCAAGTTTGGAGGCATTTCTTCACTAAAAAGTTCAATAAATAAATCTGACATTTATTCTGTTTGTTTGTCTAACCAAGCAGATCCTGATCCCTTGGCAAGGTCTCTTATTCTATTTATATATCCTGTTCTTTCAGCAACTGAAATTACTCCTCTTGAATCAAGTAAATTAAATATGTGACTCGCTTTTAAGCATTGATCATATGCAGGTAAGGGTAATTTTTTTTCTAATAAAGACTTGCATTCGCTTTCTGCAATATCAAAATTTTTCAGTAAAGAGTCAGTATTTGCATGATCAAAATTATAAGCTGAAAATTCTTTTTCTGACTCGAGGTATACATCTCCATATTTTACTCCATCGCTATTCCATTCAATATCGAAGACATTTTTTTTTGATTGAACAAACATGCATATTCTTTCTAATCCATAAGTTAATTCTACAGATATTGGTTTACAATCTATTCCAGTCATTTTTTGAAAGTAAGTAAATTGTGTGATTTCCATTCCATCACACCAAACTTCCCAACCCAATCCTGCAGCACCGAGTGTGGGACTTTCCCAATCATCCTCTACAAATCTAATATCATGATTCTTTGCCTGGATACCGATTGCAGCTAAACTTTTTAAATATACTTGTTTAATATTTTCTGGAGAAGGTTTTATAATAACTTGATATTGATAATAATGTTGTAATCGATTTGGGTTTTTTCCATATCTACCATCTGTTGGTCTTCTTGATGGTTGTACATATGCTGCTTTCCATGGCTTTGGTCCGAGAGAACGAAGAGTAGTTGCTGGATGAAATGTTCCTGCTCCTACCTCTAAATCATATGGTTGTAAAATTACGCAACCATATTTACCCCAAAATTTTTGTAAATTAAAAACTAAGTCCTGAAAAGTGATATAATTTTTTTTTTTATTTTTATTTTTTTTTGGCATTTACAAACCAAATTTTTGCCATAACGCTCTTTCCTCTATAGCGTTTGCAATATTATCAATTTGATTATCAACTGACGCTGATAACTTTCTTGCAATAAAACCTTTTGGTTTTTCTAGTTTCTTAATTACAATATTTTCTCCAAATTTTTCTCTTAGAACTTGTTCTGCATTACCAATTCCATCTATTAAACCTAATTTCAATGAAGCTGCACCTGACCAAAACTCTCCTGTAAAAGTATTATTTTTTTCAGGATCTTTCAATTTCGAACCTCGGCTTTTTTTAACTAGATTGATAAAGTCTGAGTGTAATTCTAATTGTAATTTTTTAATCCTTTGAATATCTTCATCTTTTTCTTCCTTAAATGGATCTAAAGTGCTTTTATTTTTTCCAGCAGTATAAACTCTTCTTTGAATTCCAATCTTTTTTATTGCTTCTTGAAAACCAAATGATGCAGAAATTACTCCGATTGATCCAACTATTGAACTTGAATTTGCAAAAATCTCATCTCCAGCGCAAGCAATTAAATAACCTCCTGATGCAGCTACATCTTCTGCAAATACAATCACTTTTTTTTTGTTTTTCTTTGCTAATTGTCTAATGTAATCATGAATTAAATGTGACTGGACTGGAGAACCTCCGGGAGAATTAATTGATATAGCTATGCTTTTAGCCTTTTTAAAAGAAAATGCTTTTTTAATAATTTCTTGTTGTCCTGAAAAATCTATACCCTGTCTAAATCTACCAGCAGATCCTATGACTCCGGTCAATCTTACATGGGGAATAATTATTTTTTTTTTAAAAAATGAAAACATATGAATTTAGATTAACTTTATTTCTTATATCAGCAGTTAAAATAAATTTAAATATAAATAACGCTACCCATGGTTGAAATTGAAGTGCGTCATAGATGTATAAAATAATAATTTAATAATTTCTCAAATGTATATAATAAAATTTCATGGGATCAGTAATACCTCTTAAAAAATCAGTCAATTCAGCCTATTTGGATTTAAAGAATCTTTTAAATGGAAGTCTTGAGTCCGTTGAAAAACTCATATCATTAAAGCTTCAGAGTCATGTTGGTTTAATCCAGAAGATGAGTGACTATCATCTTAATTCTGGAGGGAAGAGAATTAGGGCTTTATTAACTATGGGTTCAGCAAAACTGGGTGGATATTCTGGAGGAAAAAGAGATATTAACTTAGCTGCTTGTGTTGAATTAATTCATAGTGCAACTTTACTTCATGATGATGTAATCGACGAAAGTAAAGTTAGAAGAGGAATAAAAACAGCTAACTCAATTTGGGGAAATCAATCTTCTATTTTAGTAGGTGATTACTTGCTTAGCAGATGTTTCGAAATGATGGTCGAAGATGGTAACCTAGAAATATTAAAACTTTTATCATCTACTTCATCGAAAATTGCTCAAGGAGAAGTTCTTCAACTTGAACATAAAGGTGAAGCTGATCTTCTAGAAGAAAATTATATTAAAATTATTGAATTAAAAACTGCTGCACTTTTTTCAGCCGCAACAAGGGTTGGGGCTTGTATATCAAACTTAGATAAAAAAAAGAAGGATGCATTAGAATCTTATGGAAAAAATTTAGGACTAGCATTTCAGATTGCAGATGATGCATTAGACTATTTTTCTAAAGAAAAAATTTTTGGAAAAGAAATTGGAAAAGATTTTTTTGAGGGCAAGGTAACTCTTCCAATTATCATTGTATTTCAAAAAGCAAATTCAATAGAAAGAACTTTTTTAGCAAATACTTTCAAAAAAAATGAAAGAGATAAAAAAGACTTTGAGGATACATTAAAATTAATTAAAAAATATAACGCCCTTGATACAACTTTTAAAAGAGCTGAGTATTTTGTAAATGTATCATATGATGCTTTAGGAATATTTGTAGACTGCGAAGAAAAAACTGTTTTACAAAATCTTACTGGCTTTAGTCTAAACAGATCTTTTTAAGGATAGAGTATTTCTCTAATCCACTTATTATTTTCTTTTTTATAAACCAATCTTTGGTGAGATCTATTATCTACTTCAACCCAAAATTCGATTTCGTTTGGTAAAACTCTCCATCCAGACCAGTGGGGTGGTCTTGGAACATCTTTTTCATTTGGAAATTTTATTTCATACTCTTTAATTTTATTTAAAAATTCATCTCTATTTTTCATTTGCTTTGATTGTGAAGAGGCCCAGGCTGATATTTTACTACCATATTTTCTTGAACTGAAATAGTCGTCTGCCTCTTTATTTTCGACAACAGTAACTTTACCAGTAACCCTAACTTGTCTTCTCAAGCTTTTCCAGTGAAAGCACATTGAGGCATTAGGATTATTTTTTAGATCATTTCCTTTTTTGCTATTAAAGTTTGTATAAAAAACAAAACCCTTATTGCTCAAACCTTTCAATAAAACCATTCTTACACTTGGAATACCATTTTTACTTGAGGTAGCTACTGACAAAGCATTGGGGTCATTAATTTCGCTTTTTTCTGCAAGAGCAAACCATTTTTTAAATAAATCAACAGGATTTGCTTCATCTTCGAAACAAAGATCCAGTCCTAGCGAATTTTGGCCACTTTTTTGATTCATATATTATATAAAATAATTTATACATTAATTATCGATGTCTTT
>MDTG01250447.1_pt1 | contig 10116 bp, 5 predicted proteins | sample 811421 | NCBI WGS metagenome assembly MDTG01 (sample SAMN05326645, study PRJNA326480) | marine metagenome | isolation source: seawater | place: Pacific Ocean: South East | collected 2011 | reverse complement strand
TATTTATTTTATTATTATTTATTATGCCAACAAATAATATGCTAGGACAATGTACTATTTATGATGCAACTGATTGTGAATGCCTAGATCCATCTCAAACAGATTGTGATTTACTACCAGACATTCAGGTCTCTTGGTTTGGATTACAATATGTTTATGGTAACGGAACAACTGGGCCAACTGAATATCCACAAAGTGGTGCTGGGTCTAATAGTGGTCGATTAAGAATTAGTGTGTCTACCCCTAATGATGGGGCTGGTCCTTTAACAGTAAGAGGTATAGCTGATTGTCAAGAATTTGCAGAATATTATGATATGACAACCAACTACACTGGTGACTGTGGTTTTTTTATGTGTGATGACAATGTAATGATTGTTGCAGAAGACGATTTAGGAAATTCGCTAGAAGGATACTACTGTGACAATAGCGATGAGCCTGCAAAACAAATAACGTTTCAAAGAATATATCACAGAAACTCGGATGGAAGTATGTCATACTATGATCGAGTGGCAGGGACTATGACATACCACCCTACACATGGTCACAATCATAGTGATGACTGGGGTGTATTTACGTTAAGAACAATTGATGAAAATGATCCGAATCCATTAAATTGGCCAATCGTAAGTGATGGTGCAAAAATGGGCTTTTGTTTAATGGACTATGGTACATGTGGGACTAGTACAAATTCAACATATTATGGACACTGTAGAGATGAGAATAGATATGGAGCAGATTATTTAGAAGTATTTCCTGAATTTAATGACGGAACAAATGGAGGTACAGTAAAATATAATAGTGACTATCCCAACTTTGGACTAGGAGGAGGGAGCTATGGATGTAGTCCTATTGAACAAGGTATTTCTGCTGGATACTTAGATTTATATGGAGAATGGCTGGATGATCAATGGATAAATATTGAGCCGGGACTATGTAATGGAGTGTACTGGATTGTTGGGGAAGTTGATAGAAATGACAACTACCTAGAGTCAAATGAGGAAAATAACTGGACAGCTATTCCTGTGACTTTAACTCAACAATTAGATGGGGGCGGATATGATATTCAAATACTTGTAGATGATGAAGTAGTCAATCTTTGTGACGGCGAAATAATTACATTAAATTCATCTGCATCAGCAGCAACAGAATCATATCTTTGGTCTAATGGAGAAACGACTCCTACAATCGACGTTGGTGAGAGTGGAGAATATAGCTTAACTACTTTGGGAGCTTGTGGAGAAGGAACATCACAAGCAGTAAGTGTAAATGTTAATCCGCCAGTTGAGAATCCAATATCTAACAACATATCTATAAATGCCGGTGAAAGTGCAGTATTAAACGCAACAGGTACCGGGAATATCATTTGGCAAAATGAAAATGGAGACGTCTTAGCAGAAGGAGATAATTTTATTTCGGACCCATTATATGAAAATACCATATTTTATGTTTTAAATGAAGATGTGTTAACAGAGGCTCCAGAAACTCTGTCTACGGGTGAACCTGAACATGAAGGCGGTGATTATAGTGGAAGTGTTTATAATGGTGGATTAAGATTTGATTGTTTTGAGGAATTTACTTTAAATAGTGTAAAAGTATATACTGACTATGAAGGTGAAAGGACGATTGAACTACATGATTCTAATGGTAATGTGATGTTTGATTTAGTTGTGAATCCAGAAACTGGGAATAATGGGGATATTATAATTTTAAACTGGGACATACCAGCAGGAAACAATTATATTTTAACCACAAATATGCAGATGAATAACGACAATTTTGGAGATAACAACCCAATGTTCAAAAGAACAACTGACGATCTTCCTAATTTTCCATACACAATAGACGGCATACTAGAAATAGCAGAAGGAATGTATGATAGTGGTAATGGTCCTGGCTTTTCAACATCTTATTACTATTATTTCTACGATTGGAAAATTAATAATGATTGGGGAATTGGTGGAAGTTCATGTTTTAGTGAATTGGTTGAAGTAAATGTTACAGTTAATGCAAGTGTCCCTGGTTGTGTTGACACAGAAGCATGTAACTATAATGAAGATGCTACATTTGACGATGGTAGCTGCACATACCCAATTCAAGCTTATTTAGATTGTAATGGTGATTGCATCAACGACTCTGATCAAGATGCTAGCTGTGATGAAATTGATAATTGCCCTGACTTATATAACCCTATGCAAGAAGATTTTGACAATGATGGAATCGGTGATGCATGTGATGGCTTAGCTATAGAAGAAAATGAAGATAATTTGTTTTCTATATTTCCCAACCCAGCAACTGATTTGATAAATATTAAATTTTACAATAATATTGATGACGTAGAAATACAATTATTTAACAATTTGGGTAAATTTATACAAGCTGTGTATAGTGGCAAAACTTTTACTAATCAAACAGTAATATTTAACACTACCAACTTATCATCTGGTGTTTATATTATGAGCTACAAAGAGAAAGACTCTATTATTAAAAAGCCTTTTACCATAAGCAAATAGCAGAACATGCAGTATGCTATCTGTTTAATTTACTTAATATCGGCTTTAAGCATAAGTTTATTTTCACAAAATTTAGGAGTTGTCACTGTTATAAATAGTGACAACTCCAACCTATGTTATAATCAAATCAACTGTCTTGAATTTAGTGAAAATGGCGAATTATGGATTGGGACACAAAATGGGATTAGTGTATTTAATGAAACTCAAGACACCTGGATTAATATATCTAACAAAAGTCTATCTACAAATATAATTACTGCATTAGAATTTAATAATTCTAATACTTCTGCGTCTAGTATGTTCGTTGGGAACTCTCAAGGAATAGATCTAGCTATTTGGGACTCGGAATTAATTGATGGAGAAGGAGAAAATATTATATGGGATAATCAATATGGCTCCATATGTGATCCAAATAATGGAATAATTTCTGCTCTTTTATATGACAATGAATTATGGTCCGGAACTACAGATGGGTTATGTATAGAAGGGTTCGGCCCAGAAGGAAGCTGGCTGATTCAAAATACTTCAACAGAATTTTATTCAAACAATATTACCAGTATTAAAAAAAACCCAAACAATGGCACGATTGCTATTGGAACTATGAATGGTGGATTAGTTACATACAATGGGCAATTCAATATTTATTATTCTTCAAATTCTGACATATTAGACAATAGCGTATTAGATTTAGCATTTGATCAAAACAATAATATTATTATCTGCACCCCACAATCAGGACTAGGCGTCTTAACAGAAAGTGGCTCTTGGATTTGGTTTAATACTGTGAACTCGACTTTACCCAGTAATAGTTTACAAAATGTAATAGTAGATAATAACAATAATCTATGGATCACAACACTTGAAAATGGGTTAATCCACTATAAAAACAATATGTTTTATAATTACACAACAGAAAACTCTAACATTCCCGACAATAAAATTAACTGCTTACAAATAGGACCAAATAATCAACTTTGGCTAGGAACAGATACATCTGGATTAGTGAAGATATCTCCTCCCATTTCAAAAATAAATGAAAACACATTAGTTAATTCAATTACTCCAACTATTTTTGAGTCACAAATTCACATTGACTTATTAAAACCTGGATCTGTATACATATATAATCAATATGGACAATTAATGGATAGAAAAATATTATCAACAGGAAATAATTATATCAATACTGCACAATATAAATCTGGTGTATACTTTATATTAACTGAGTCTAATAATACAAGATGTGTCAATACGGTAGTGAAGCAAATTAGTTCAAAATTCTAGTATGATATATAATACTAATAATTTGCTTTGTAGAAATATCGGAAATAGAATATATTGACTTTTTCCCATCTTTCTTAACCTTAATTACATTCTGTTTTCTTAACACACCTAAATGTAGTGACAAAATAGGCTGTTGCACATCTAAATTATTACATAATTCTGTAACAGTCATATTTCTATTTCGACTTAAACATAACATTATATTGACACGAATAGGATGGCCTATAGCCTTTAATAATGATGCTGTTTGTTTAATTTTAATTTCTTTATTAATCATTGGAAACTATAATTTTTTACGCAATCGTGCTACAGGTATCTGCATCTGCTCTCTATATTTTGCTACAGTTCGCCTAGCAATTTGATAACCTTTTTGATTTAAAAAATCTACTAAAGCTTGATCATTCATTGGATTATCTTTTGATTCTTCATTAATCTTTTCTTCAATAATACTTTTTATTTCTTTAACAGATACGCTTTCGCCATCAGATTTAGACATAGATTCTGAAAAATAATACTTTAGTGATTTAATCCCATATGGTGTTTCTATATATTTACTATTTACTACCCTAGAAATAGTTGAAATATCCATATTAACATCTTCCGAAATATCTTTCAAAATCATAGGCACCAAATCTTTTTGATCTCCACTTAAAAAATGTTTTTTTTGAATTTTTATAATGCTTGTCATAGTTTGAATTAAAGTTTGTTGTCTCTGCTGAATAGCATTAATAAACCAACGTGCAGAATCTAGCTTTTGCTTAATAAATAAAAATGCTTGTTTGTTTGTTTTAGTAACATCACCCCCCCTTTCTTTATATAAATTCAACATATTCAAATACTCTTTACTTATGTTTAATGTTGGAGCATTTCTAGAGTTTAATGTAAAAGTAATGTCTTCATCATCAAGAATTAATGTGAAATCTGGTAGTATTTGTTGAGTATATGTAGTGTCCGTGGAATTTGATGCTGGCTTGGGATTTAATTTTTCAATTTCTAAAATTGCATTTTTTAATACTTCCTCATCAACCTTAAATTTTTGACATATTTTTGAGTAGTGTTTATTGACAAATTGTTTAAACTGTAAACTCAAAACATCAATAGCAAATAATACGTCTTTCGTTTTTTCTTTCCGGCCTAATTGTAACAATAAACATTCCTGTAAATTTTGTGCACCAATACCTGGCGGGTCAAAATTTTGAACAATAGATAACATTTTTTTTATCTCAACATCTTCACAAATCAAATTCTCTTTAAAAACTAAATCGTCAACAATCTCCTCAATTGACCTTCTTATATAACCGTCGTCATCAACACAACCTATTATATATTCACCTATTTTTTGTTCTTTTTCTGCTAATTTAAATTCTGACAATTGAGCTTTTAGCATATCTAAGTGTGTAGAACCTCCAACTATTGGAGCTTTCTCATGTTCATCATCTTCTGAAAAATTATTAGCATATAACTTATATGCTGGCACTTCATCATCAGAAATATATTGATCTAAATCAAAATCATTTTCTAATTCATTAGAAGAGTTCGATTCAGAAATATCATTTTCTAATTCAATATCTTCAAAAGAGTCTGATGACAAATTATCATCATCAAGTGCTGGATTTGTCTCTATTTCATCTTTTACTTTTTGTTCTAATTCTAGTGTAGATAATTCAATCAATTTCATTAATTGAATTTGTTGTGGAGATAATTTTTGTTGTAAAGATTGTTGTAAGGATTGTTTAGGCATAAAAAAATACTTAAAATTCTATATGGGATGGATATCTTGGAAATGGAATGACGTCTCTAATATTTGTCATTCCAGTAACAAATTGAACTAATCTCTCAAAACCTAAACCAAATCCACTATGAGGCACTGAACCAAAACGCCTAGTTTCTAAATACCACCATAATTCTGTTTTAGGAATTTCCATTTCAAACATTCTTTTTTCTAAAAAATCTAAGCGTTCTTCACGTTGAGATCCGCCAACAATTTCTCCAATACCAGGGAATAAAATATCCATAGCACGCACTGTTTTATTATCATCATTTAATCGCATATAAAATGCTTTAATATCTTTTGGGTAATCTATAATGACAACTGGATTATCAAATTCCTTTTCCACTAAAAACCTTTCATGTTCAGATTGAAAATCCATACCCCACTCATTAACAGGAAATTGAAATTTATTTTTTCGGTTCTTTTTTGAATTCTTCAACAAATCAAAAGCATCAGTGTATGAAAGAATTGTGAAATCCGAATCAATAACACTCCTCACAGAATCTAATAAATTAGATTTTGACCTATCTTCTTTTTTTAATGTAGCTTCTTCTTTTTCTCTTCTCTGCGACAAGAATGTTAAATCATCTAAATAATTATCTAAAACAAATTGACATGAATACTTTAATAACCGAATGGCAAGGTCAATATTATTATTTAAATCTGAAAATGCTACTTCTGGTTCTATCATCCAAAATTCAGCAAGATGTCGAGATGTATTAGAGTTTTCAGCCCTAAAAGTTGGACCAAAAGTATAAACTTTTGACAAACCTAATGCCGCTAATTCCGCCTCTAACTGACCTGAAACTGTTAAGCTTGATGATTGTCCAAAAAAATCTTTTTGATAATCAACCTCGCCATTTTGATTAATTGGAAGATTTTGCATATCTAAATTAGTAACCTTAAACATTTCACCTGCTCCTTCAGCATCAGCACTAGTAATAATTGGAGTATTGATATAATAGAAATTTCTTTCATGAAAAAACTTATGAATTGCAAAACTCAAAGCATGTCTAATTCTAAAAACAGAACTAAATGTTTTTGTTCTAAAACGCAAATGAGCATTTTTTCTTAAAAAGTCTAACGAATGTTTTTTTGGTTGGATTGGATATTCTTCAGGGTCTGCGGCACCCAAAATCTCTATTTCACTCGCAATTAGTTCTACTTTCTGACCCTGTCCTTCTGATTGGGCTAATGTACCTCCGACTCTAATACTTGCCCCACTATTTACTTGTTTTAATGTGTCTTCTAATGCAGGGTTTAATTCAATAATGACTTGCAAGTCATTAAAACAAGTTCCATCATTGATTATAATAAATGCAACACTTTTACTACCTCTTTTAGTTCTAACCCAACCGAATACAGAGTAATCTTGTTGAAGACTACCATTTTCTAAAATCTCTTTTATAGTTATTCTAATCATAATAATGTAAAGTTAATTTTTTAGAAGGAAAGAATGTATATATAAATTTAATTATATTGGTTTTTATTTTTTATTTGATAATATGAAAAATATAAAAACTGGACTATTAAATACTATTAATTCACCTGATGATTTAAAGTTATTAGATAAAAGGCTATTGCCTCAGGTATGTCTTGAATTAAGAAATTTTATTATTGATGTTGTGTCAAAAAATGGAGGACATTTTGGTGCAAGTTTAGGTGTTGTCGAACTGACTGTTGCATTACATTATGTTTTTTCAGCCCCTGAAGATTTAATTGTGTGGGATGTTGGACACCAAGCCTATGGACATAAAATATTAACAGGACGAAGAGATGATTTCCACACTAATAGAAAAAGAAATGGGATTAGTGGGTTCCCTAAACGGGATGAAAGTATTTATGATGTATTTGGAGTAGGTCACTCTTCAACTTCTATAGGCGCGTGTTTAGGGATGTCTATTGGCTCAAAAATAAACAAAAAACTAACTAAACAACACATTGCTATTATTGGTGATGGCGCACTAACAGGCGGACAAGCATTTGAAGCGCTTAATCATGCTGGAATTGAAAATTCTAATTTAATTGTTATTCTAAATGACAATTGTATGTCCATTGACCCAAATGTAGGTGCCTTAAAAGAATACTTATTAAAAATAAGCACTTCGAAAACATATAACAAGATGAGAAATGAAATTTGGGATTTATTAAGTAGCCTCAGTAAAGTTGGAGATAGTGCAAAAGCAATTGTGCAAAAAGTAGAACAAGCTTTAAAAGTTGCCTTATTAAAAAATAGTAATTATTTTGAATCTTTGAATTTTCGATATTTTGGACCAATAGACGGACACAATGTTTCTTTATTAGAAGAAACTCTAAGAGACTTACAAGATATTCCTGGTCCAAAAATTTTACATTGCTTAACTACAAAAGGGAAGGGTTATGATCTAGCTGAAAAAAATCAAACCAAATGGCATGCACCAGGTCTATTTGATAAGGATTCTGGTAAAATAAATATTACACCAAAAAAAGAATCTCTTTTTACTAAATATCAAGATGTGTTTGGAAAATCTATTGTAGAGTTAGCTAAAAAAAATCAAAAAATTATTGGGATTACCCCTGCAATGCCATCGGGTTCATCATTAAAATATATGATGGAAGAAATCCCAGACAGATCTTTTGATGTCGGAATTGCAGAACAACACGCCGTCACTTTTTCTGCTGGATTAGCCACGCAAGGATTTATTCCTTTCTGCAATATTTATTCCACATTCTTACAACGAGGATACGATCAGGTAATTCATGATGTGGCATTACAAAAATTACATGTGGTGTTTTGTTTAGACCGAGCTGGACTGGTGGGGGAAGATGGAGCAACACATCAAGGAGTTTTTGATTTAGCATATTTAAGATGTATTCCAAACCTTATTATTGCAGCACCATTAAATGAAGTAGAATTAAGAAATTTAATGTATACAGCCCAACTACCTAATGGTCAACCTTTTGCAATAAGATATCCAAGAGGAAAAGGTGTGTTGAAAAATTGGAAATTACCATTTGAAAAAATTCATGTTGGTCAAGGGAATACGATATGTGAAGGAGGTGAAATAGCAATTATTTCTATTGGCCATATTGGAAATATGATTATTGAAATAACAACTGAATTTAAATCTAAGAAGGTCGAGATTGGGCATTACGATATTCGCTTCCTAAAACCATTAGATGAAAAATTATTACATCACATCTTTAAAAGATACAAAACAATCTTAACTATTGAAGATGGCTGTCTATCTGGTGGTATGGGAGCAGCAATATTAGAATTCAAAAATGAATATAATTATAGCCAACAAATAATACGATTTGGTGTCCCAGATAGATTTATTGAACATGGGTCCCAAAAAGAACAAAGGGAAGATTGTGGATACGACAAACAAAGCGTTATAAATAAATTAAATGAATTATTATAATTTATTTTCCTCCATAAATTTAGTTGTGTAATTACCTTCAATAAAATCTTTATGATTCATTAATTTTTTATGGAAAGGAATAGTTGTTTTCACACCTTCAAGGATAAACTCACTCAATGCTCTCTTCATTTTTGAAATAGCTTCTTCTCTCGTTTGAGCTACAGTAATTAACTTCGCAATCATAGAGTCATAATAAGGAGGGATAATATAACCAGTATACACGTGGGTATCTATTCGAATACCATGCCCACCAGGTTTATATACATTAGTAATTAAACCTGGACATGGCATAAAATTATTTTCAGAATCCTCGGCATTAATTCTACATTCAATAGCATGTAAAACAGGTGTATAATTTTTTCCTGATATTTTAATGCCAGCCGCAACCTTTATTTGTTCACAAATTAAATCATAATTTATTACCTCTTCAGTCACTGGATGCTCAACTTGTATTCTTGTATTCATTTCCATAAAATAAAAATTCCGATTTTTATCTACTAAAAACTCTACTGTTCCAACACCTTCATATTTAATGCTTTTAACTGCTTTGATAGCGGCATCACCCATCTTTTGCCTCAATGCATCTGTCATAAATGGAGATGGAGATTCTTCTACCAGTTTCTGGTGTCGTCTTTGAATAGAGCAATCTCTTTCCGATAAATGACAAGCATTCCCATATTGATCACCAACAACTTGTATTTCAATGTGACGTGGTTCTTCTATTAGTTTTTCTATATACATATCATCATTCCCAAAACCAGCAAGTGCTTCTTTTTTTGCACTATCCCAAGATTTTTTTAAGTCTTTCTTATTCCAAACTGCGCGCATACCTTTACCACCACCTCCGGCGGATGCTTTCAACATTACAGGGTAGCCCATTGCATTAGATAGTTTTTCTGCTGCTGAAAAAGATTCTATTATACCTTCTGATCCTGGGATTACCGGCACACCTGCTTTTTTCATAGTTTCTTTAGCAACAGCTTTATCACCCATCTTATTAATCATATTCTCAGATGCTCCAATAAATTTAATTTTATGTTCTTCACAAATTTTTGAAAAACGAGAATTTTCTGACAGAAATCCATAGCCGGGGTGAATTGCATCAGCATTAGTTATTTCGGCTGCAGCTATAATGTTTGCTATTTTT
>MDTG01089622.1_pt1 | contig 10116 bp, 10 predicted proteins | sample 811421 | NCBI WGS metagenome assembly MDTG01 (sample SAMN05326645, study PRJNA326480) | marine metagenome | isolation source: seawater | place: Pacific Ocean: South East | collected 2011 | reverse complement strand
ATGTTTGTCGAAGTAGATAAAGAAATAAGAGTTGAAGACTTATTAAGAGGAATTATTGTTCAATCTGGAAATGATGCTTGCATAGTTATTGCTGAAAATATTGCCGGATCTGAGGAAGCTTTTGCTATCATTATGACATCCAAATCTAAAGAAATTGGTATGTTTAATACAAATTTTACTAACTCAACAGGTATGCACAGCAACGACAATTATTCGACTGCATACGACATAGCAATTTTATCTCAATATTTAATCAATGAGTTTCCAGAGTATTATCATTTATTTGCTGAAACTGAATTTGAATGGTCTGGAATAAAACAAAAAAATAGAAATCCATTATTATACAAAGATATGGGTGTAGATGGACTTAAAACAGGTCATTTATCAATTTCAGGTTATGGACTTGCAGCATCTGCCATCGAAGGAAATCGCAGAGTAATTTCTGTAACAAACGGTTTTAGTTCACAGCAAAAAAGGTCTCAGGGCTCATCAAGACTTATTACTTGGGCATTTAGAGAATATGAAAATATTGAACTATTTAAAAAGTCTCAAGAAATTGACTTAATCAAGGTTCCTGGTTCGAATGAATCGTTGTCATCAGTTAGCGCTTCGTCAGATATAATTTTAACAGTTCCTAAAACAAAAAATAAGAGTTTGGATTTTAGTATTGAGCTGGATAGTCAAATAACTTTCCCAGTTGCCGCTGGGACAAAAATTGGACAATTAAAAGTAAACATACCTAATGAACCATCTGAGTATTTTGGTATTTATTCTACAAATGAACTAAAAAGGACAAATATTTTTTCTAGGTTTTTTAGCTACATTTATCAATCTATTGTTAATTTATTTGTCTGATAGGTGATTAATTCACGATTCATATCTTTTGAGGGCGGAGAAGGGTCTGGCAAATCAACTCAAATAAAACTTCTTGCTAAAAAATTATCAAAAAAAAGAAAGGTTATAATTACTAGAGAGCCAGGCGGGACTAAAGAAGCTGAAAAAATAAGAAATATAATTGTAAGAGATAAAAATCAGAAATGGTCTGGTACAGTTGAAACAATGCTACTTTTTGCTGCGCGAAAAGACCACATAGATAAGGTCATTATGCCTAATTTAAAAAAAGGATACTGGGTATTATGTGACAGATACATTGACTCAACCATGGCATACCAGGGATACGGTAAAAAAGTTGACCTTAAGCTCATAAATTCACTAAATAAAATTTTAATTAACAACCTGGTGCCAAGTATAACATTTCTCCTTGATATTGATCCTAAGATAGGTCTAGCTAGATCAAAAAGAAAAGGCAACAATGATTTAAGGTATGAGAATATGCATATAAGCTTTCATAGAAAAGTAAGAACCTCTTTTTTGAAAATTGCCAAAACAAACAAAAATAGAATTAAAATTATTGATGCTGGTCACGGTAAAAATAAAATTTCAGAAAATATATGGAAAATATTAGGGAAAAGTAAAAGAATATGAGCAGTTTAGATCAAGTTTATATTAAACAAAAGGAAAAGCTTTTCAGTCTATACAAAAATAATTTACCTCAATCTATTATTTTATCGGGTGGGGAAATCGAACTTTTATCAGATATAGCAATATCGTTTTCAGAATTAATTGTTAAAAGTAATATTGATCATACATTTGAAGATTTTCTTAATATTTGCTCGAATGAAAATCATAAAAATTCGCCATTTGTTTATATGATTACGAAAATTTATTTAGAAGATAAAAAAAGATTTAAAAATCAAATCTATAGAGATGATATATCTAATGTTCATACATTTTTTCAAACAAAAGATGAAATTGATCAAAAGAGAGTATGTATAATTAAAATAATTGACGATCTTTCGATAGAGGCCAGTAATTCACTGCTTAAATTAATTGAAGAACCAAATAAAAATTCTCATTTTATAATCATAAATCATAATAAGGCTAAAGTTTTACAAACCATTAAATCAAGATCTTATTTCTTAAATTTTTCTAAATTAAACGAAGAAATTTTTTTTGAAAATTTAAACAGTGACATTTCCACTAATAGAGACCTCTTCAATCTAACTAACGGATCTTTGAGCCTTTCAAGAAATTTTATAAATCATGAACTATATGAAATTCAGGATCATTTTAGAGAATTGTTGAATGATCGTAAGTTAATAAAATCAAATACAGCATCACATTATTCTAATTTTATTTCAAAAATGTTTACAAAAGATGAGGATATTTCTATTTTTTTTGATTATATCTACCTAATAACTTCCTACGAGGTAAAATCCATGGCTAGACAAGGAAAAGAAAGGGAAGTTCTTAATTTGCTTAAAATCTCAGAAATTGTTAAAACTTATAATAATTTTTTTAAAAGTTTAAATTTAGATTATACCACTCTTATTGTTTCTCTTTTTTATAAAATAAAAAATGTCTAACAAATATTATATAACAACTCCAATTTATTATGTAAATGACAAGCCCCATATAGGTCATGCATATACTTCTGTTGCTACAGATTTTATTGCAAGATTTATGACGCTTAAAGGGTATGATGTGAGATTCCAAACTGGAACAGATGAACACGGGCTGAAAATACAAAAAGCAGCTGAAGCAAAAAAAATAGATCCTATAGAACTTTGTAATCAAAATTCACAGATTTTTCGAGATCTTACTGTCTCATTAAATTTATCAAACGATGATTTCATAAGAACTACTGAAGAAAGACATATTAATGGAGCGTCATATTTATGGAAACGACTTTATGAAAGAGATCAAATTTACTTAGGAGAATATACGGGATGGTACTCAATAAGCGATGAAACATTTTATAATGAAAAAGATTTAGTTAAACAAAATGATGGCTCTTTTAAAACTATCACCGGTGGCCCCGTTGAATGGATTACTGAAAAATCATATTTTTTTAAGCTTTCAGAGTGGTCTAATAAATTATTAGATTTGTATAGAAACAACCCAGATTTTATAAGTCCTGACTCAAAGAGAAACGAAGTTATTAAATTTGTAGAGTCAGGTTTAAATGATCTATCTGTATCAAGAACATCTTTTAAATGGGGAATAAAAACACCAACAGATGAGACTCATATTATGTACGTATGGTTAGATGCACTAACTTGTTACCCGAATGGAATTAATTATCTAAATGAAAACAAAAATGATATGAAGGGATACTGGAACAATGTTGTCCATATCGTTGGTAAAGATATTTTAAGACATCATGCGGTATATTGGCCTGCATTTTTATTGGCAGCAGAGTTGGATCTGCCAAAAAAAATATTTGCTCATGGATGGTGGACAAATGAAGGTAGTAAAATATCCAAATCTTTAGGAAATGTAATAGATCCAATTGAAATTATTAATAATTACGGCCTGGATCAGTTTAGGTATTTTTTACTAAGAGAAGTTCCATTTGGAAATGATGGGGATTTTTCAAAAAACGCTCTAATAAATAGAATTAATAGTGATTTAGTAAATGATCTTGGCAATCTATGTCAAAGATCACTCGCAATGATAGAAAAAAGACTAGACTCAACCATTCCTCAAATAACAAATAAAGGAAATGAAGAGAACATTTTGGATAAATCTTGCGAAGAATTGTTGATGCAAGGCTCAAATCTTGTAAATGAATTTAAGATACATGAATATATTAGGCTTGTTTGGGATTACATTGGCAAAGTAAATAAATATTTTAATGATAGTAAACCATGGGAATTAGAAAAAAATGATAATGAGAAATTTTTAAACGTACTAGCTGTGACAGTCGACCAAATTAAAAATATAGCTATATTTATTAATCCAATCATGCCTGACGCATCTATAAAAATATTACAAATTTTGGGTATTTCTGAAACCAAATTATTATTTGAAAATATGAAAGATATTAAGTTATATGGTAATAAATTATCAAGAGTAAACCATTTATTTAATAGGGTTCAATCATGATTATTGATAGCCACTGTCATCTAATATCAAGTAGATATGAAAAACCAATCAATGAAATAATCGATATATGTGAGGCAAGTAATATTAGTCTTCTATTAAATATAGCCACAAAAGAAAAAGAATTTAATGAAATTTTAAGTCTCAGTAATAAATATAAACAAATTTATAATAGTGTAGGAATTCATCCTCATGAAACAGAAAATTTAAATAAAAATATTTTCATTAAAATCGACGACATTATAAAAAATAATAAAAAAACTATAGCGGTGGGTGAGACAGGTTTAGATTTTTATTATAATCATAGTAAGAAGAAAGACCAAATTAATTCGTTTGAAAAACACATAGACATTGCTTTAGAGCACAATTTACCGATAGTAGTTCATAGTAGAGATGCAGAAAAAGAGACGCAAGATATGCTTTACTCATATAAAAAGAATACTAATCTTACCGGTGTCATACATTGTTTTACAGGGTCTGAGAAATTTGCAAGAGAGATGATGGATATTGGATTTTATATATCATTTAGTGGAATTATTACGTTTAAGAAATCGACATATCTAAGGAATATTGTCTCCCTAATAGACAGAGATAAATTATTAGTAGAGACAGACTCACCATTTTTAGCTCCAACACCTAATCGCGGAAAAACTAATATTCCAGCATTCATAGTTCATACAATTAAACAAATCAGTGATATTCTAAGTATTGATGAAGCAGAGGTTGAAAAGATTACCTCTGATAACTTTTTTAAACTATTTAAAAGGGTAGATGCTATCTCTATAGCTTAATTTTATGTTAATAAATGTTCCAGTATCGATAGGTGAACTTTTTGATAAAATATCAATCTTAGATATTAAGATAAAGAAAATTAAAAATAAGAGTGATTTAAAATTAATAAAATATGAATTGTCTAAACTAAAAAAAATAGCAAAGTCAAAGGGTTTAACAAGCAATAAAATCAAAAGAAAATATCTTCTATTAAAATCAATAAATGAGAAACTTTGGAATATTGAAAATAGAAAAAGGAGGTGTGAGAAACTTAAAAAATTTGATAAAACCTTTATCGCTTTAGCAAGGAAAGTTTATATCTTTAATGACAAGAGGGCGCAAATAAAAAAAGATATTAATTATTTGTCAGGTTCTAGTATCGTTGAGATTAAATCGCATAAGTAATTATAAATATTTTTTAATGTATTTTTTTGGATTTTTTAAATTTTTAATTTCTATTTGTGTATATTTTTTTAAGTAAGGTCTCCATTTATAAAAATATTTTGAAGAATGATTTCTTATTACGTCTACAATGGGGACTTGAAGAATACTTGAAATGTGTGTAAGTGATCCATGCATATGAAAGATAAGGCCAACGTTTGATGCAATTCCTATTAATTCTGCAATATTACTTTTTTTTATAAAATATATTTTTTTATTTTTTTGGCTTTTATAAATATCGTTTTTATTATTAATTTTTTTTAAATTATAAAAATTACATATTTCACTATTTAACTCATTGCTATACTTTCCATTTGTAACAATTAAATTTATGTTTCTATTTGCCGTTATCTCTTCAAGCAAGTTTATTATGAAATTCTTTGATACGTTTATATCACTCCATTTTTCATCTATATGAAATAATACTGTTTTTTGTTTTTTAATTTTTAATGGTGTAAATATCTTTTTAATTTGGCTTTCAAATTTATTAAATGAATTAGGTTTTATATATTCTAATTTAGTTTTCTTTATATTAAGAGCTTTATTAAAAAGTTCTCTATAATGGGTACCCATTCTGGTCTTGGTATCAACTCCCTTAATATTTATTGAGTTTATTATTTCTGTAGATTTAAAAATCTTATTTGAGAGAAATAGGGGGTATTTGTATATTGTTTTGTTTGTCATCTTGCTAATCTTAGTTGGGTTGATGGCATGAATATTTTTTGATTTACAAAAAAGAGAGATAGTTAAATTTCTCCAGTCAGATTTAAGTATAAAGATATGTTTGAAATGTATTTTTCTTAAAATTAAAATAAATTTCAATGTTTGGCTAAAATTATTAATATCGTCTAAATTATAAAGACGATCAATATGACCATCTTTTTTAAGTATTTTAGCGTATTCCTTATTTCTATTTGAGCAGATTAGTGTGATATGTGCTTTTTTGTCTATTTTACGCAATTGATTGATACCGCAGGTAGAAACTATTAAATCACCAGTACCATCATTCCTTAATATTAAATAATTCATAATTATCAGTTATTTATTTAATTTTTTAAAAGTAATATATTAAATTAATATCTGTTCTTCATATATTAAGATAAATACATGATTCTATTATAAAATTCATATTTTACATAATATATATTATACGAAACTTAATTTATAGTTAATCTTTAATATATTTAAATATAAACAAACATCTACTCTGTTTATCAATATATACAAAAGGAGAATTTATGACACCAGAAGAATTATCTATGTGGACCCTATTCAATTCAGGTAGAATTGCAGGAGCACTTGGTTTAATTGCATCAGCAATATTTATTTGGTTAGGATTTAGAGTTGCAACCGGCACAAGAGCGCCAATATCTGGTGAGTCTACTACTAGAGCCGCGCAAATACTATCTACTATATTTTGTCTTGGTACTTGTATGGGTGCCTGGAGAATATGGTCTGAAGGATATGCTACATATACTTTAGCTGTAAGAGGTCTAGAAAATTTAAAAGACAGTGGAATATCTTTAACTGATACCGCTGAAGAATTTATTGGTGTTATTGGTACAAGCGAAGTTACCAATACACCTGAACCACTTGGAATTTTATTTATTATAATTATAGCAATTATGTATTTATCTATAATCTGGGTTCCTAAGCAAGCTTAATACATAAAATGATATTAATTGGAGGAGCTTCATAGCTCCTCCTTTACATATATTAATTATAAAAATGAATTGGCCAGCCGTATTTAAGTCTCAGTTCTTCAAGATTTTTACCAAAAAGACAGTCAAGAAAATAATTTGTTACTATTTTTTCATTACAGCGTAAATGTAACTTTTTGTAACCAGCTTCAGCTATTTTTAAAGACTCTGATTTATTTTTTTTATAGTAAATAATTTTATTTATGAGGTCCTCGTATCCATCAAAAAAAACAGCCTCATCTCTATTGATAAGAAATTCATTATATTGGGTGTCTGATTCTAAGAATAACATAAGTCCATTACCTCCATATTGAGCAACTCTATCTGATAGGCAATATTTTAATTGTGGTTTTCTCTGTATACATAAACCCATATAACAAGATTTAATTTCATTATTAAATGCATTTGCCCAAACTGGCTCAATCTGATTAAATCCAAAAAAATTATGCCTAATATCGGATGCTGAGTGAATAATTTTGTTTGCAAGAATAACCCTTGGATCATTATTTTCTTTTTTTGAATTTTTTGATCTTAGCTTACCCGTGCCAACACCATGAGATAACGCAAAGAAAATGTCATTTTTATGATTATGTTCTTTAAATATTTTTAGATTTTCGACACTAGAATCAACAATATTTGGGAAGAAAGTAATAAAGTTATTGGATATACATTCTGATAATTTTTTATCTGCAGTAGTAGAAAAAATACCATCAAGATATTGAGTTCTTGCTTTCAACTTTTTCTTAGTATTATCAAGTTCATAGTTATCAACATTCCACTCAGCAATTTTTATATCTTTATTTATTGATTTAATTTTTTCAATAGTCTCTAGGTGGATTCTATCAGCATGGCCTAGTAAAACAATATCAGGATTATAATTTCTTACGGTTTGAAGAACTGATTTCTGTAAATTTTTATTATTACTTAATTTATTAAACAAATATGACCTAGATTTATCACGTTCGCTAAAATTATAAACATTGTGACCATTTCTTATAAATCCATTTGAAATTTTAAAACATTGGTTCCAATATAACCTTCCATTATGTTTATCGCCAAAATTTGAAATATGTAATATTCTCATATTAGAACTTATTAAGTAAATCTATTACATAATTAACTTCTGTATTTTTCATCTCAGGAAAAATTGGTAACGATAGCTGGCTTTTTGAAATCTTTTCAGTTATGGGTAATGACCCTTTATTGTATCCAAGGAAGTGATATGGTTTTTGCAAGTGTACTGGTACCGGATAATGAAAACCTGTGCCCACACCATTCTTATTAAGATAATTCTTTAATTTTAATGGATTTTTACAAAATATACTGAAAATGTGATACACGTGAAAATTATGTGACATCGCATTTGTGAATGTAAATTTTTCATTTATAATATTAGTCATGTATTGGTTTGCTATTTTTCTTCGTTGAGCAGTCCACTTTTTAATATATTTAAGTTTTATATTGAGAGCAGATGCTTGCAATGAGTCCATTCGATAATTGAAAGAAATGTCATTATGAACATATCTTTTTGGCTGAGACCAATTTCTCAATTCTTTTACTTTTTTGTCTAATTTTTTATTATTAGTTGTAATTGCGCCACCCTCTCCGCATGATCCTAAGTTCTTTCCAGGGTAAAAACTGAATGTTCCAATATCTCCTATAGAACCTGCATTTATATTTTTATATGAAGCTCCATGTGCTTGAGAAGAGTCCTCAATTACTCTAAGATTGTATTTCCTTGCAATTTTTACAATCTCATGCATTTCTGCACATTGTCCATATAAATGCACAACAACAATTGCCTTAGTTCTGCTTGTAATTTTATTTTCTAATTTTTCAAAATTCAATAATTGAGTATCATTACAGACATCAACAAAAACAGGCTTAGCTCCTGTATACGATATTGACATTACTGAAGCTACGAAAGTCATTGACACAGTAATTACTTCATCTCCAACACCAATACCACAAGCCAATAATGCTAAGTGAAGAGCGCTTGTACCAGTATTGACACCAGTACAATAATTTGTAGTAATGAAACTGGCATATTTTTTCTCAAATTTTTCGACCTCAGGTCCTAAGCTATATTGAGTAGATCTTAATGATTTTAAAATATTAGTCTCAATTTCACTGCCTACATATTTGTATTGTCTTTTAAGGTCAAAATAAGGAACTTTCATAATCAAACTTTTATTGGCTTCCCATCCATAGACATTGATTTATCAGCAGCTTCAAGTATCTTGACTATTTTAAGCGCATCTGTTGCTGTTGATTTAGAACTATAATTTTTATTTTTAATACATTTATTAAATTCAATAACAGCAGAGGATAACGCTTCAGTATTATTTAAATACGGCAAATGTGTATCCCCCACTTTATATTTAACTAAATTAGCCGAAGACCTCTCATTTTTAATTACATCTATTCCTTTATTAAATATTGTAATTTTGTCACTTGGTTCAAGATCATTGTACAATATCATTTTCTTAGAACCTCCCAAAATTGTCTGTCTAATTTTGACTGGTGATAGCCAGTTTACATTTATGTGAGCAACAAAATTTCCTTCATATTTTAGAGTTATATAAGCAGAAGTAACAGGTTTAGAGGAAAAATGCTTATGACCTATAGCTGATACTAATATTGGTTTTTTTGTATAAATGTAATTAAGTATAGCCAAATCATGCACAGCCAGATCCCATATAACATTAATATCATCTTGGATCAAACCAAGGTTAATCCTTGTAGAGTCATAATAGAGTAAATTTCCAAAATTTCTTTTACGAGATATTTCCCTCAATTTATTAACAGCAGATGTGTATAAAAATGTATGATCAACAAAAATAGAAAGCGATTTCTTATTTGCTACATTAATTAATTTTTGACATTTTATAGAGGAGTCCGCTAGAGGCTTTTCAATAAAAATATTTTTTCCTGCATTTAAACAATCCATCGCTATATTAAAATGAGACGTAACAGGTGTACTTATAACAACTGAATTAATATTTTTGTCCTTAAGAATTTCTTTATAATTATTGACTCTAATTATATTAGAGGACTTTAAATTAAGTTTATTTAGGTTATTTTTATTAATATCGCATATATATTTAATTGAAAATGATTTGTTATTTGAAAAGTTGCGATAGAGGTTAGGCCCCCAATATCCCATGCCTATTAAACCTATATTATTTATAAATTTGTTCATTATTATTAATATCTGTTAAAATAATATGATCGTCAAATAGTTTACTTTTTATAATCT
>MDTG01087965.1_pt1 | contig 10116 bp, 8 predicted proteins | sample 811421 | NCBI WGS metagenome assembly MDTG01 (sample SAMN05326645, study PRJNA326480) | marine metagenome | isolation source: seawater | place: Pacific Ocean: South East | collected 2011 | reverse complement strand
TGCCTTTGCGGGCCATAATGCATGGCATACCGACTGCCTCGTGTGCCTGAGCAAAGACTGTCCGATCTGAAGCTGGTTTATCTATTAGGTTGATTAGATTTTCGCCATCATGTGGAAGAGAAGGATGTACATTTGCAATATCGCAAAAGGTCGGCAGTAGATCGATTAAAGAAATAGGTGTTTCACATTTTGTACCAGCCTGCCAATGATCAGGGAATCGCATAATAAGGGGAATACGACAGGACCATTCGTAGAAGCAACGTTTTTGAACCATCTCTTTTTCACACAACATGTCACCGTGATCACTGGCAAATACGACGACGGTATTATCTGCTAAACCAGTCTGTTCAAGTGTATCCAATAGCTCGCCAACTTTGTTATCCATATACGTTACGAGCCCATAATAGGATCGCCTCAATTTATATAAACTTTCAGTGTCTCTAAGATTATATCGTTTGATACCGTGATATGAATTAAGACACCGATCCATCATTGAATACGTATCCTCTATATTTTCGGGGAAATTAGGCAGAATTATTTCGGCATTTTCATAAAGATCCCAGTACTCTTTTGGTGTGTGGAATGGTTCGTGTGGATGATGGTAGGAAGCCACTAACATGAACGGGGCCGTATTATTTTTTCTGGTTCGTAAGTATTCAATAGCCCGGAAATGTGTTTCTTCATCATAACTAAGAGCATTATGCCATTTACCTACATGTATTTGTTCGGCCGTATATCCTTCAGCATTGTAGGATTGTCTATCGGCCATAACCTTTTCATGGTCACGTCCCTGATTAGTTTTAATGTCTATCCACTCTTGTTTGACCCAGGAAAAATCGGAGGAATAAATATCGGTGGTGAGCCTCCGATTGAACCCGTGTACTTGATCCGGACCAATGAAATGCATTTTTCCTGAGAGCACGGTGTCATAGCCTGCATTGCTTAAATAATGGGCCATGCTAGGTTGGTCAGCAGCGTATAAGGCTCCGTTATCCCATGCACCTATTTCGGAAGCGTGTCTTCCTGCCATGGTGCAGGCGCGTGCCGGTGAACAAACAGGAAAAGGGGTATAGGCGGCATCAAATCTAATGCCCTGTTCGCAGAGTCTATTGAGATTGGGAGTTTGGATGACGGGATGCTCGTAAGCGCCGGTAAGGGCTGCCACCATCTGATCTGACATTATGAATAATATGTTGGGAGTAGTGTTCATAACCCTTCTTTAGGTACATTCGTGATCACGAAATAAACAAACATTTTAAGATGGTCGTAAGGAAAAAGGTTTTTTTGGATTGAAATTCTTTCTAAAATTAGGACTAATAAATGTTAAGTTAAATCGGAAGCATCCACAGGGAAACAATTTTCTAACCTTAAAATGCGTATAAATAATAATATGTAAACTACATTAGAGAGAGATCGATACAATTTTTATTGAATATCTGAATAATTTAGCTACAAATTACTTAAGATTTACCGCCTAAAAGAGGGTAACAGTATTACAGATCATTCTAAAAGGATGACTTTACTCAAGGTACTATCTGATATTATTCCCTGCGTTTTGGTTCACGGTGACCACTAAACGTTTCGCGTGGTGTGTCAGATGGCCAGTAAGGCGCGTTTACATCTTCTTTCCACGGTGTGCCGCACATGTTAGTTATAACATGCCATTCTGGAGCACCTAACTCTCGGTCAGGATGAAAAAGAAATCTCTGTAGACCAGCCTGTCTTGAGGATTCTAAGATTCTAAAAAGATCTCGCGCTGGCATAGCGTCACCGGCGTGAGGAGCCCGTCCTGTTGAAACCCAGCATATAGTTTTTTCTGGTCCAAGAGCTTCAAGGGCTCGCTTAGTTTCACCATATACTACTTCTGTAAAAAAACTATCTGGAAAACCCATTTCCATATCTAACAATGAATTTATTTCTGGAAGCTCAATCCCAAATAAAGAGCGGACTACAGAAAAGCCGTCGCGTTCTGTTAATGCTGGATTCCATTGCAATAAAGTTTGAACCCACCTAGATACAGTGCCATAGAGTCCATCAAATCCACGGTGCCAGTAATAATGTTTTGGGAATACCAGGTCAAAATGTTTCCCCATTTCTACGTAATCCTGACAAGTAAGGGAAGAAAATGCGGCAGTTCGTGGAATGCCTCCCATTTGAACCGGAAAGTCCAAGGCGTGTACCGTCTTAGAAATAGACTTCATCTGTCCCAGAGCAACTTCTCGTCGAGCACGCAACCAGTATAGGACGTCTTCATTGATATCAAATAACTGGATACCAGCTAGTGTTCCACCAGGAGAAGCATATCGTACGTTTTCAGGGGTTAATTGATGCAAGCGAGCGCGAAGATGGTCAATCCCACGATTTAACCGATCAATGTCAAAGCCAAGTGTTGAGAAGAGTTGATCGCTACCAGGCCTAATTTCAAGCAGTTCACCACCGTGGTGAAATGCCAGTTCGTAATGTTGCTCTCCGGGACCATCCATAATAAACCCATCGACTTGAGGTAGACCAGCCATCGTATCTGCTACACGAGCAGAGTATCCGACAGCGCCGTGTGGATCCTCTTGGATCGGGCGTGAGCCGCCTCCACCGCCCGGATAAAAAGTTAAAACCTTCCATCCTCGGTCTACTGCGTCATCCAGCATTTCACTGAAACGCCGTTCTTTGTCTGGGTCACGCTCGCATTCTTCAGGTGGTTCTACACCAAAATTTTGGTAAATAGATGGATCAGACTGAAACGTTGGCAGGGATTGTCCATTATCTCCTGTAAAACGCAGATATCCAACGGCTATTCCACGTACGCCACCTGCTTCCCATGCATCGAACGTGGCTTGGTAGTTGTCTATATATTTTTCTAACGGATCGTGGACAAAAATCCAAGCTTCCATATTTACCTCCGTGATTTTTCAAAAAACTTGAGTGGTATGTATATACAATTTTGAGCTTTCAATTGTAATGATTTTTTACCAAGTCTGTTAGCTCGTTGTTTTCTAATTTTTTTTTCGAAGATTCCCATGTTTGGGAACAAATCCTAACGTATTCTTAGTTTCTTCCATTCCTAACCACATTCGGTTGTGGTAGGAAGATCCATGAACGATAGAAAAATCAATGTCATCTGCATCAACACAGTGTGCAAATAATAGTGCCGCGTCATCGGGTGAAATAAGGTATGACGGTTCGCTCGAATCGTATGATGCATTTGGATTAAATGAGGGGTTTCCAAGTCGAACAACAATAGTCGAAAGGTTGTGCTCAGTAGCAATGACTCTCGCTAATGCTTCACCCCAACATTTTGTTGCTCCGTAAATTCCTTGTGGATATACTGGATCTGAGGGTTCAATAGGAGGAAGATGGGGTCGATGACCGCGAACTGCATAAGTGCTGCTTGTGAATATAAGGCGTTTACACTTTTGGGAAGCAGCGGCATTAAAAACATTGTATGGGCCAATAATATTTCGTGGAAGCAGGGAGGTGTTAAAATCACCGTTGCCCGGATCGGCGGCCAAATGGATAACGGTATCTACATCCGAACAAATCCCTAAACATGATTCGGGATTGTTCATTTCAAACTTTACATATTCCTCGTGTGATTCAAGTTTTTCAATGGATTTAACGTCAGCTAAGCGTAGTGGATATCGATTACCCCATTTTTCTCGTAATATAGTCCCGACTCTTCCCGCAGCTCCTGTTATTAAGACGACGCCTTTATTTTTTTTCCACATAAGGGAACATTCTTGGATATAATTTGTAAACGGTTTATGTCTTATGACTATCTGCGAGCGGAAATTATATCGATAATTAATTCGATATCGTGCCGAGTTTCATTTATAGGAGTCATTACTTCGATTCCGGTTGTTATGCACTCGTGAAAATGGATGAGTTCACGTTCAAAAGGACTCTGCCACTCTATGTCTGGGTATGACCGGATGGGGGTTCCATCTGTAGATAAACGTTGAATTTCTAATGTAGAAAGTATCCCACGTGAAAAACCGGTAGGGTAGGACAAAAGTAATCGTTCATTGTCATTTGATATCTCTAAGGTCTCTTTAAAATCTCTTATGTTAGACAATTCAACCCAGGCGGCGGCACAGACAAATCCTTCTGGATACTGCAAAACGGTATGAATACCCCAACCTTCGTTCCAAATTATTGTTGATGCTACTCGCTTAGGGATACCGAAAAGGGTGCGGGCTCCGTATAAATCATGTATCATGCTTCCGGACAAGCGAAAAAAAGCATCTAATGTGTTATCATCAGCATCTCCTAATGCTTGTAAAGCAGAATCGATTCGACGCTGCTCTGCATTCTTTAGTAATTGGGGGTCTAGGTCGGTAGCTCGCAGGGGGTTAAAATTATTTAAGTGATGAGAGTTGTTGGTGTGGAGGTGGTTTATCTGTGCATAACGTAGTGGTAACATACCAGAAAGTTCTTGTCGAACAAGATCAAATGCTGGGTCGAATACTTTCATGTAAGCTGCCATGCCGACCGTTGCGGCATCTTGCTGTGCTTTAATTAATTTGTCAGCTTCCTGGAGGGAAAAGCAAACCGGCTTTTCGATTAGAACATGTTTGCCGGCGTCGAACGCTGCTATTGCTGCATCTACTTTAGGATCGGTATGACAGAGTAACACTGCCTCAATATCACCATATAGTAGTTTGTCTATGTCATTTGTGTGTCGTTCGATATCGAACATAGATGCTACGTCGGCCGCTAATGTTTTTGATGCATCGCAAATAATCGTTACTTCGAAAAATTCTCTAAGTTTTTTTAAATTGGGTAGGTGTTGAATTTGGGCAACAGCACCACACCCTACGACACCTATTTTTATGCGATTCATAACAATTCCTAGTTTCGCTAAACGGATCCGGCTCTCGGGGCCAGATCGTTCCACAGTTCACTAAGTTGATAAAGATCCCTGTGAATTTGTCGGATATCGTTCCATATTATTTCGCGTATATGATCTGCATCGTCAGTTTTATTTAGGGAAATTGCGGTTTTCAATTCGTGTGAGATGGACGACAAATTACTTGAGGCCGTGCGTGACGTGGCTTCTATTTTTTTTGTTGCCGTTTCTACTAGATCTACAAGATCGTCTATCGGAGTGATCTCATCTGTATCGACGTCGTACATTTTTGATTCCACAAATTTTATTGGATGTCGGCTTCCGTCTGGCTCTCTTCCAGTATGGGTTGGCTGAATGTGTGGTGTCACGGAGAGATACATTATTACTGACTCATTTGTTTCATTTTTCACCTGGTGAATTTGGTCTGAGGTCGCAATACATAATTCACCTTCACAGACAGTAGCTTCGTCTCCCTCGATATAGAACCGTAGTCGACCTTTTAATATTAAAAATATTTCGTGCCCTAAATCGTGACTATGCATGTCGTGAACTTCTCCGGGAGCTATCTTTAGGAAACGAGCTCTGATCTGTGGAGTGACTAATAGATTTTTCAAATCCTTTTGGTAGTTGAATATTTCAAAAGGCATATTTAAGTATCTCCTATATGTCGTTGATCCAGAAATATTGATGGATTGGAAACAATAAGGGCTTATAGGTCGGGCCTTGCAAGTAAAAACCATTGCTTATTTTAATGAAATTATGGATCGGATGCTGCAAATGGTATACACTATCAAATTTTTGTCCTATAGACTTAAAACAATATTTTTTCATATACCCAAAAAAAAAGTTTAATAAAAAATTTTAATAAGGAGGATGTAATGAAAAAGACTATAGCCCTCATAGCTCACGACAACAGAAAAAGCGACTTGTTAGAATGGGTTAAGATTAACAAATCTATTTTATTAAGACATAAAATGGTGTGCACTGGGACCACCGGACGTTTAGTTGAAACGGCACTTTTGGATGATTCTGGAGATGATTCAGCTATCGATATTAAAAAATTCAAGTCGGGTCCTTTAGGAGGTGACCAGCAATTGGGTGCGTTGGTATGCTCAGGTGATGTGGATATGATGATATTTTTGTGGGATCCAATATCGGTTCAACCTCATGACGTCGATGTTAAGGCGTTACTCAGAATTGGAGTCTTATACAACGTCCCGATAGCGTGCAATCGTGCGTCGGCAGACTTTATGATTTCGTCTCCTCTGCTCGATGGGTGTTATGAAAACCAAGGCATCGACGAAAATATATCACAATACCTTCATCGCGATGTTCCTGGGATAATCTGAATACCCGGATAGAATATAAATGAAAAACCAGTTATTGGACGTCAGTGTGTGGATTAGATTGAAAAAGACGAAGAGAGGTGAGAAGTACTAAAGTGCTTAAAAAGAAAAAGGGAGTGTAGGTACCCCACGTAAGTAACCAATATTTACTATTTGTTGCCTGGCACCATTCTAATCCCCAGCCAGCAAGAAGGGGGCTGATTACGGCGGAAACTTGAGATGTTGTGTAAAAAACGGTCATGTATTCGGTTTTTTGGTCCGGAGTGACTAATTCGACGTTTAATCGTTTTTCTTGTCCGATACTGAACCCGATTGTAGTTATGCCCCAAATTGCGCAAGTGACTCCTGCGATTATTATGGTGTATGATGGAATTTTCGGGAGAAAAAACCAAAATAAAGGTAAGCCTGTCATGCCGGTTAGGCCCAGCAGTAATACGGTGCGACTATCAATTTTGTCAGCGAAATAGCCCCAGAGATAACTTGAGAGTAAAGTCCCTAAAAGATTCCATATCTGAAGATGTACAATTTGACCAGCCTGGAGACCTACCACTTCCTTCATGTATAACGGTATAAAAGTTGCCCATGAATGGGTTGCTACCGACACTAGAGAAAGGCCCAATATAAATTTGCAAAATTGTTTGTCGGTTAAGGGGCGCCGTAGGTTTACCAAATAGTCGTTGAAAGGATAGGGTTTGGGATCAGGATGTCCACCGGGAACGGGCCATTTAGCAAAAACTGATAATAGGCCAAAAACAGCTCCAATTATCATTAAAAATTGATAAGACCCTAAGTCGGTAGGTCCACTTTCTAGGTAGTGACTGGCAATGGAGACAGCTGCAATTCCGACAAATGTTGATACCATATTTGTTATGGCTGTAAATTTGCCGCGTACTCGTGGTGGAACATATTCGTGTTGCCAGGGATATATGGCTGTTTCTGCAGTAACTCGAAGAACGCCATAAAGTGACATAAGGGAAGTAGTATAGATTGCTACGCCGGATAAACCATAGCGTTCAAGGATCCATGGACTGGCAGCTAAAAGTATAATGAGAATCTTTCGACAGCTATAAAAGACCATGAAAGTGCGCTTAAAACCCCATTTGGCAGCTAAGGGCGCAACAAATATTGCGAGGGGTCCCGGAAGAAATATGAGTGCGTTAAGAAGCCCGATTTGAGATTTGGATAATCCCATGGCATCGTAGAATAGTATCGAAACAGTACCTAATGCAAAAGTCGAATAAATACTTGATAGCCCACTACTAAATACAACCCAAGGAAGGCGTTTGATTTTTAATTTCTCTGCCTCTGGTAGCTGTGAGGCAAAACGGGTGGGAATCATTCTATGACCTGTAAAGCCTCCTTGCCGATTGTATCCCAATCGGGCTCTATTGGACGACGGTCGCTCCACGCAATACGCATGACTCCTTGATCTACTACCATCGTTCCTCTGCAGTCTAACTCAGTTTCTGGTGGTTCCGGTCTTAACCCCATGAATGCTTCAAACAGTGGATCATTAGCGATGGCCAAAATGACATGAGGATCGCCTCCATGTACGGGAACCCCCATTGCTTCTGACATTTGCGCCACTTTGAGTTGTCCGGTTAACCCTATTCCACGCTGACGAACGATATCTGTGGCACCTAAAGCAACATAGGGTGCAGCATTGAAAGGTTGACCGCCTATGGCTCCGATCCATTCGAGGGCGAGAACGGATAAATCCAAAGATCCGCATAGCCTTTGCAGGCCTAAAATATCATAATCTTGGAGAGGTTCTTCAATCCAACCGTAGTTACATTCTTCTAAAACTCGCCCAATACGTATCGCTTCTTCCCATGTGTAAGATTCTACAGGATCATGAAGGAGAACGAATTCGTCGCCTAACGCACTGCGAAGTTCTCTAGCCATTTGGGAATTTTCTTTTACCCCACGATATGAATGATCTTTTCCGCCCACAAATTTTTTATCTTTAACACTTAGACACGATTTGACCATTTCTTCAATCGTGTTTCCTCCAAAATTTGCATATGCTGGTATGTGGTCACGTGCTCCTCCCATTAACAGATAAATCGGTTTTCCTGCATGTCGGCTGGCCCAATCCCACAGCATGCGATCTATTGTGTCTAAGGGGTGCCGGCCAGTGTAAAAGAATCTTTGGGCATACCATAGGCGTTGCCATATGTATTCTCTGTCTAAAACATCTACGCCAATGATAAGCGGCATTAACGTTGCTAAAACATGCTTGGCTTCCCACTCGAGTTCACTTTTGCTAAAGCCCGTAGACCATTCTGTATAAGCATCCATTCCGCCCTCGACGTGAAGGCGAAGTTGAAGTTTGTATGTGGGAAGTTTGTCTCCAGAAGTAAAATCTACTTGAATATCATCTTTCCATCCCATGCCTTCAGAATGACTGAATAGTCCGGATAGTCCGGGTCTGACTTTTTGGAGACTACCGCGGTTTGAAAAGGATACACTTCTGACCTGAGGGACTCCAGAGAGTATATAGAAGCTTGCTTTCGTTATTTTCATGATAATAAAGACGTCTCACCAATTTCAAAGCCTATTCCGGGTGTTCTTGGTATCATGAGATTACCTTCCGAAAGTTTTAGATTAGATTTATTAGGTCTCCAAGAAATAAGTTCAGCATTTCGGATAGCTCCCAAAACATGGACAGATGGATTTGGTCCGACCGAATTTGTCCAAGAAATTTCGCAATTCATCCCCAACGCTTCTGAACCGCGAGCCCATTTGATGGCCTCTGTAATTCCTCCCATTGTAGGTATTTCAAAGCGCAGTCGATCAACGACGCGATCTACTAGACTTTTCATGGCCATTTGGGCCGAAGATGTTGCAAAGTTACCTTCAACGATTGGTATTGATACGGCGGAGTTGAGGTTTAGCAAGGCGTTTGGATCATTGGCAGAAAGGGGGCATTCAAACCAATGAAATTCGTACCTCTCAAGCTCTCGGGCTATCAAAATAGAATCAGTTAAGTTTAAAGAACGCTTACCCGTGGCCAATAATAGGAACGGGTCTGATTTAGTTTTGGGCAACATTGAGAGTTTTTCGGAAACATCCACAGTAGTAGAAAATTCAAATTGATGGCCTATTAATCCCGCTTCTTGGGCCGTTTCAAATTCTGTAACAATGTTATTAGTATGACTGTTTGATTCGGAATATGCAGGAATTCTATCTCTAAAACCTCCCAATAATTGGTAAACGGGTAGCTTCTGAATTTTACCAAGAAGATCCCAAAATGCGATGTCGATTAAACCGAGCGATTCAGGGGTGAGATGATTTCTCTTGCTGATTTTTTGAAGGTCGAGTAGGGTTCTTTCTTTCTGCCAAACTACAGATCCTATAATTAAATTTTTGAAGTATTTTTCAATTTCATTAAAACACAGATTATTTACGCCTTGAACAAGCCCGGTAACATTACCGCCGGTTAAGTACAAAATTTCGTTATCAAGATCGTAATCTATTGATTTAATCGTTTCCATATAAACTCCAATTTATTGTGGAAGCACATTATTCAATACACGAAGAAAATTACCACCAGTTATTTTGTAAACATCATTATTGCTGTATCCTTCAGCCAGAATTCTATCTATGACCCATGGAAGGCAGGCGGTGTTAAAATGTGTGCCGATTCCTACAGAATCAACACCCATGATATTAACTGCGTAATTAATGTTCTTCATAACATTGTCTAATTGATCCTGGGGAATGGTCTTGTATGGTTTTTCTCCGTGTGGCCGTTCAATTGCCGGTGTTATTCCTAAAAGCCCGCCCCGTGCGGCTAATTTTTTCATAACCGCATCGGTAGTATTGCGAGTATTGTCTTCTAATGCTCGCGGATTAGAATGCGTATCCGCCACTGGTACACAGGAGTTTTCGATTATATCAAGTGCACTATTTTCATTCGTATGC
>MDTG01065942.1_pt1 | contig 10116 bp, 11 predicted proteins | sample 811421 | NCBI WGS metagenome assembly MDTG01 (sample SAMN05326645, study PRJNA326480) | marine metagenome | isolation source: seawater | place: Pacific Ocean: South East | collected 2011 | reverse complement strand
TGTTTTTTTGTTTATATTTTTAAATCCCTCAATTCCAGAAGTAGGACATTGTTGTATCTCAAAATTACCTGTCATTGACTTACCCATTGCTGCATTGACTAATTTATCAGGCGATAATGATAGTATATCATTAGCAATAGATGGTATCATACCTTGCATATTGCTCCCATTAATAAATGGTTTTGCCGAGTTATCAATAAATAAATATCTAGGTTGACTGCAAGAACCAGACTCATTTCTTACAACATTTTTCTTTTTTTGCATTTTTTTCATAATCCTATCTGCTATATTAGGAGACCAGGTATATCCTTTTCTTTGACATTCTCTCATAGTAACTATATCTCTTCTGGGACAACTGCCTATTTTTACAAAATACGAAGAAGAATATTTACCATGTAATTTTTTTCTTAAAAAAGAATCAGTTGTAGGTGGACGATATAATTGTCCACCTAATGCATTATCTACTTTTTCTGTCCCATGACATTTTGTTCCACATTCACTAAATTTAGGATAATCACTATTGCGACTATATCGTGCCGCAACTGACCTTTTATTAGGTATAGGGTCGTCAATTAATCCTCCTATAACTTTTGACAGTGCATTAAGATTTCTATATAAATGACTTATTCTTTTACCCACTTTAGCACCAGTTGCTTCCACAGAATAATTATTAGCAATATAATTACTATAATCCCAGTCATAATTTTTCCAAGGATAAATATTTTTTGAAAACATAGGTATTCTTCTATATAAATTTTGTGCGGCAGCTTCGAGGCATTTATAGTAATTACCAGTTTCACGTGCGCATATTCTACATTCTTTTTTATATAAATCTAAAGCTCTTTTAATCTGTCTAATTTCTTTTTTTGTTATAGGAATAAGGTCAGTTATATTATCTGATTCTAATTGATTAATAATTTTTTTAACTGCTTTAACTACAGAAGAATTTTTACAATCTGTATTAATTTTACGACAAGACATCTTATAATATTAATATATTTTAATTGATTATATCAATATTAATAATTTAGATTATCATTATTATGTAGACATTCCTGCAACAATGCAATTTTTGACATTATCTTTAAATAATATGAGCATCATGGCTATCAACATTACCCATATTAAAAAATGAGAATTGTTGGCTTCTGCTACATCGACATATTGTTGTTCACTAGTTTTTGGCACAAAACTTTCATTTTTTTTAATTTGTTTATTCATCTTAAAATACATACAGATTTTAATTATTGTTTGTAAAATAACAAGTATAGTATAAAAATTAATAATATTATTACTATAAATTTAACTGAACAATGATCACTGACTTTTGTATGATTACTATTATAATCTATAAATCCTTCAGGGCAAGGTAGTAATCCACCCCCATCTACATTATTTCCAGCGAGAATCTGAAATAATTTATCGGGAGTAATATTCATTATATCATTCATTAAAGATGGTTGAAGACCATTTTGTCCATAAAATCCTTTTGAACTATTGTCTATGTATAAATATCTAGGTTTATAGCAACTGCCCCTTAATTTCTCTACTGGTTTTTTATTTTTACTAGTTTTTAACATTTGCTTAAATATTTTTGAAAACTTAGGTTTATTTTCAACCCATTTAAATTTATTCCTAATGCATTCTTCTTCGTTCTTAATCTTTGTTTTACATGTCCCTGCTCTGATAAAATAAGAACTTGCGTGTTTTCCTTTAGTTTTAAAGCGACATTCAGGATAATCTTTCTTAAAAGTTGGATAAGGCGGAGTTTTATCCATATACCTATAACTGTTTTTTATATTAACTCTCAGCTTATCTTCATCAATTACATCGTCTCTACCTGCTACTGTTGTGCTTTTAGGATAAGAATCTTTAAGCATTATATTCAAATATTTTTTTAGTTTAATTGGATAGGTGTAAAGATTAGGAGTTGTGGGTTTATTGGTAAATCCAAGTTTATATAAATTATTATTTTTAATCATAGCAGTTTTATAGTCAAAATCGTGATTGACAATAGGATACACGTCTCTGGTTTTACTCTTACGTCTCTCATTATATAGTCCTACTTGCCCTTCTTTTGTATCTTTAACACTTTTATTAATTTGTTTTTTTATGAAACTATTAGCTTTATTAGCATATAGGGTTGCTGCTCGACATCTACCTGGTGTTTTTATGTTTCTCCATCTACTACATTCTTTGCTGCGATATCTTTTAATTTTATTAGCAAGACTGTTCATATTATTATAAATTAAGATATTAACTTAGATAATCAAAAAATAAAAATATTTTGATTATTTATTTCTAATTAGGTTCCTGTCGAGCCGAATCCGCCTTCTCCTCTTTCGGTTTCGTCAAGATTATCAACAAGTTTAAGCTTAATGGGTTCCAAAGTTGGACTACAAATTTGAGCAATACGAGTATCTTTTTTTAGAACATAACTATATCTTGATTTATTGAAACCTTTTTTTTCATTAAAAGATTCAATCATACTATCAATAAATTGTTCAGTAGGAACGTGTTTTAATGCAACTTTAATATTCCCTCTATAATCTTTATCAATAATTCCTACACTATTAGCCATAATAAGAGGTGTCTTAGAGATACTTGACCTTGCATACAAGTAATAACCTACTGTATTTCCATCATCATTAAGCATACGAGATTTAACATTTAAATCTACAATAACTGTTTCTCCAGGGGAAAATGAAATATCTTCTGTAACATATAGGTCAACTCCTGAGTCAGAATCGTGATTAATCCTTGATACATATTTATCTTTGAGATCTTCGTTAGCGCATTGTAATTCTAGAGTAGGGGGCATTTTTTTGTGCTTTACATTAAATAAGATATTTTTAATCAAATTTTTCTTTGCCAATAAAAAATATAATCGCATCTTCAATCGTTTTAAACATATAGTCAGCTGTCTTTGGTTTAGTTTTTCTAGATGGGTCAATTAAAACCCCTTTCCAATTGTAATATTTTTTGCCAGCGCGTAAATTTTCAAGAGAGTCTTCAAAAAAATATACAGTGTCATCATCATTAATTTTAAATTCGTGAAAAGCAATATGATAGATATTTGGAGATGGTTTATATTCTTCACCTGCAATATCACTTGCAATAATATCAGTAAAAATATTTTTTAAAAATAACTTGTCAAGAACGTCATTAGCATGAGCCATATTAGCGTTTGTTAAGATATATTTATCACCTTTCAACATTTTAAGGAGGTCAGATAGTAAATATTTAGGTTTAAAAGATGAATAATATTCTTCATAGTTTTCTGTATCCTTAAAGTCTTTTTCAGAATAAAGAGTTAAATCTAAATCAAAAATATATTTATTTGTTTTATCATGTTTTGACTTAGAATGTATAGATTTGTTGCTAGTTTTTAACATATTTGTTAGTTATATTAACTTAGAAAAAAATACTTAAAATTAAATCGATATTAAAAATTAATGTTCCAATATAATATGTCTCAGACCGATTCCGTTCAAAAGAGCACAATAACAGAAACAGAACCCATTTTAGTAGAAAATCCTGGAAGATTCGTCCTATTTCCCATTCAACATCATAAATTATGGGAGGCATATAAAAAGGCTGAATCTAGTTTTTGGACTGCTGAAGAAATAGATTTTTCAAAAGATAACAATGATTGGGAAAAACTTAATGATAATGAACAATTTTTTTTGAAAAATATTATTGCCTTTTTTGCTGGTTCAGATGGTATTGTTTTGGAAAATTTAGTAACAAACTTCTGCAGTGAAATACAGTTAGCTGAAGCAAGATGTTTTTATGGTTTTCAGGTAGCTATTGAAAATATCCACTCTGAAGTATACTCATTACTTATTGACAAATATGTAAAAGATGACGAAGAAAAAAACACACTATTTAATGCAATTGATGAAATTCCATGCGTTAAAAGAAAGGCCGACTGGGCATTAAAATGGATGAATAAAGAACAAGCAACATTTGCTGAAAGAGTAGTTGCATTTGCTGTAGTAGAAGGTATATTTTTTTCAGGTTCATTTTGTGCCATTTTCTGGATTAAGAAAAGAGGATTATTACCTGGTCTTACATTTAGCAATGAGTTAATTAGTAGAGATGAGGGTATGCATACTGATTTTGCAGTATTAATCTATCATATGCTTGTTAATAAGTTACATGCAGATACAGTATACAAAATTGTAACTGAAGCCGTGGAAATTGAAAAGTCATTTATAGTAGATTCAATTCCTTGTGCGCTTATTGGAATGAATGCTGAACTTATGCAACAATATATTGAATATGTTGCTGATAGATTACTCGTTCAATTGGGATATGCTAAGTATTACAATACTGAAAATCCTTTTGATTTTATGCAATTAATTTCTATGGAAAATAAAACTAACTTTTTTGAAAAAAGAGTAAGCGAATACAGTCTTGCTAATGTCAAAACAGATGATAATGTAAATGATGATATAGAATTTGATGCTGATTTTTAAAAATTTTGCTAATATTAATTAATTTTTAACTTAAATTACCAACAAAATATTAAGAATATTAATTAAATAACAATTAAATTTATTTATTTTATTATTATTTAGCTATATTAAGGTCGTAAAATTATACTTAAAATATATATTATCGGTTTATTAAAATTCAATTGAATAAAAAAATATAATCGACTATATTAATGTTACAACAGTTCATAAATTGGTTTTGGAATAATGGTGCTGAAGAAATTGAAACGAAAGTCGAATGTAAGCATTATGCTGCACATAAAATAGAAAAGGCGTATCTTGAATATAAAAGTAGACAAAGAGTAAATAATCAAATAGAAATAGCTATAGATAATATTGTTCAAGATTTAAAATATAAACATAAGCTTGCTTCCACTAAACCCAAAAAACTTAGATTAAGATACTAAAATTATCAAAATAATGTCTAAGTATATATATATGATCAACATTCTCGAAAAATTTTTTACAAAAGCTTTATCAAGAGTAGAAAACTTTAATGACACAAATAATATGGATAATGCTTCAAAAAATATAATACCTTTACTACTTGCAATTGTAGTAACAGAAATATTACTCCTTGTTATAGGTAAATTTCTCTGGAATAATTATTTAGTAAAAGCTGTAACAGTTGTAAGACCTATTGATAGCGTAATTGAGCTATTTGCAATAGGTATGTTATTAAGACTTTTATTAAATTAATAAAATTATCTTTTAATATTGTAAATATGCAACTAAATTTTACAATATTACTTATTGCTATATGTATAGTTTTTGTATGTATAATCTACAATAAACAAATTAATAATAGAATGCAATTTAATAAGAAAAATAAAAAATATGAAAATTATTATGATAGCGCACTTAATAAGCCTATAGATTTAAGCATTTTACTAGGAAAATTCAATGAAGAACTTCCAATTAAAAAAATAAATAATATAGAAAAGCATAGTAGTTTTGGAAAAGGAAATTTTACAGAAAATATTAAATTAGAGGTGATGCCTATAATTAATAGGGTTTTAAACAATATTAATACATTAGGAAATTTAAGGGTTAAATTCACTGAATTAGATAGGATTGAAAAATTACAAGATAATTGTAAGAATACCCAATATCTTGTAGCATTTTTTGTATCAACTGTGGATACAAGTATTTCTAGTAAATTAATTATAAATTTCCACAGAGACAAAGACAGTGTAGTTAATGTTAACTCTATTAAAAAAGAAAGTGATACTCTTGCCGATGTGCCTAATTTAACTGATAATTTAATTACCTATACTCATATTCCTAAAGAAAATGGACTTAAGCAATATAAAAGAACTGGTATTCTAGATGATAATCAAACTAATGACACGTCTTATGGAGCTCCTTTGTCTAGTGTAGGTAATCCTATAGAACAAAGAAATATACTTAATGATAAATTTATTCATGAACCATGTCACTATAATCTTCATATATGGGATTCCAGAGGTGTTAACAAAAGGTTAAAATTAAGAGATAGATGCAGAATGACTAATAATTCGCAAAAACTTGCGCCTGTTCATCTATATGCTAATCCCACAGTTTTTTCTCCTATTTTAAATATACCTTTTAATCATTCTGAATAATTTGCGTAATCGAATTATATATGTCATTCATAGTAATCAAATTTTCCATTTTACTATCTGTAAATTGAAACTTTAATTTAGAGTTAGTTATAAAGTAACTATAAGCATCTTTTAATGTAACCTTTTTAATTGTAGGTGTCATTTTTGTAGGATTGAATATGTCATAGGTTTGTTTCCATCTATATTTATTTTCTACTGAACTGATTTCATTTTTATATAATTTATGACGAACCGTATGCTTTTTTAAAACTACAATATAATTATGATAATTTTTGTAGAGATTAACTGATTTTATAATTTCAATATCTTTGTTTTTAAAGTTAAAATCTTCTAAAACTTTACTTCTAATAAATTTTTTATATTTGAAATCTGGGGTGTAACTTATTTTATATTTAGGTATAAACTTGTTATCTTTTATAAGCATATTGAGTCCAATTAAGAAATTAGTATTAGGTGGTCCTACTATACCGAAATCAAACGGATATAATACTACAAAAGATACATAATGGGTTTTATATTTGACTGGTTTAGAATCTAATGTATTATCTATATTATTTGTAGATACTTTGGATTCTAACCTAATGGTTACATCTTCTTCACAAATTTCCTTTAAACAACTTTTACCTGGTAAAGTAATCTTTTCTTTGATAGGTATTTCTTCAATTTTAAGCGTAATATTATCAGTATTGTCTTTATCATTTTGGGAACTATCTATTTTGTTATCTATTTTTAGTTTCAATTTAATTTTTAGTTTTTTTTTTCTAACTCTAACAAGTGTTCCTTCTACCATAGTATTAATTACATTCTTATAATCTTTAAATATTTAATCACATTTTTAAGATACAATACTATAAATTAGTATTTTTGTTATTAACTTCCTTAATAAAAAAAATGTTAATTATTGTGAATGCATCTTTATGATAGTTAAATTAATTTTAATATTTCATTAATTTTAGTTGTATCTTTAGGATAGCAAACAAGATAATGGCCATTATTTAAATATTCTCTCCAAATTATAAATATAGGCATCTTTGTGTGAAGATATTTTTCTCCTATTACAGCTGATACTCTAAGACGCACACCTTTTTCTGCTTTATTAGATGTTATTTTTCCATTGATAATTTTCTTATGACGCTTATCGTATTTTTGAGTATTAAATACTATTATCGGACATTTAATTATTTCACTAATTACATGCTGTTCAATAAAACTACCCCAACGATCAACTATAAACTCCTCGTCAAGATCTAATTGGTCCATATCAATATCTCCTGCAAATAGTTTATAATATTCAAGATACTCATCTAATGTTAATTCATGAACGATTTGAATACTATTTTCAATAGATGTTCCAGTTTGTGGTATTATTTCTTGTGGATTATTTTTGACATATTTTACTATTTTATTCTGTATAAATCTTGCTATATCTTCTTGAGTTTCAGAATAGTGTCCCAAGGTTTTTTCAATATCTTTTACCTTTCCCCAGTTATAAAATCTTTTGATTAGATTTATCTTATCACTTGGCGTAGCAAAATAGGTATAGTTCGCTACTGCACGATAAAAGCATGCATTGTCTCCTGTAACATCTTCAATTTTAAATAATTCTGGATCAATTGTTGATTGATTAAACTCTTCCATAAGATAATTAAAAAATAATAACAAATTGTTTTTAATATCAAATTTAAGTATTTACAGTTTTATACCTACCCAGCACTTCTGGATTGGCAGGAATATCGGTTAGTTTAAGATTTTTACGGTATGTATACATAACGGGCACAATATGTTTAGACTTGATTTTACTACTTTTTTTAACCTCCAAAGCTATACGATATAGTGTATGCTTACTTATTTTTTTATAGTCTCTTGGCATAGAAAGGTGTGCACTTGGAAAGTCTTCAAGATGAAACCATGTATCTTCTGGATTCATCGATTTTAGAAGTGCATCGTTTTCATCACGATTCCGACCCATTCTAACTGGAATACTGTCAATTTCAAATTCTCTCATAGTTATTTATTAACATATCATAACAATTTTAAAATATGATCAATTTTTTAAAATTGTTAGTTGTAACTTTAATTATTTTCCAAAGCATCTAAACGAGCAAGTATTGCCGCCATTTGTGATTTTAGTTGTGTATTTTCATTTTGTAACTCCTCGACTTTATTTTCTAATCTAGCCGTTTTTTGTTTTTCTGCCTCAAGTGTTTTATCTAATTCTTGAATAGCTGAATGATGGAGGGCAAATATTTGATTTTTATCAATAGTATGGAAATCGCTAACTATTGTACCATACACAAATATATCATTGTATTTTTTAGTTAATTTAAATGAACACGTTGTATCAGTTGAAGATATAACTTCTGCTCTTTCAGTAAAATCATAAATGTTATTAGATTTATTACACTGTAATTTTACTTTTGTTCCTACAGATAAAATTTTTGTTAAAGTAAGTTCTGCTATATAACTTTCTTCAGATTCTTGTATCCATTTTATACTACTTGGAGTTTCTAAAATATCTGGTATTTCATCTTCAACTTTGGTAACTGCGTTAGGTATTATTTTATCTACATCTTGCGCAATAAATCCAATTGTTTTTTGAGCTCTTCGCCTTTCAGAGTCTTTGTAGTGGTAATATTTACAGTCTAAAGCTCTTACTTGTTCGAGAGCAAGTTTATCAGGAACTGATTCTATTTCAGTTTTAATACGTTCGTCACTGTTGCTCGGGAAATTGTTGGCACGCACATCTCCTTGAACATGTAACTTATGAGTAGGGCTCTCGATATTACCTATACCTACTCTTGCGCCATCACCGCCTTCATAGTTAAGAATTAAATCATGATAGCCTACGCCATATTCTTTAACCTGAATAAATCCTGTTCCAGTATCTGAAACTCCTAAAGCCATTGATTTATGACCTACGCTATGTAAGGCTAATTGAGTATTGTGTTGATGTTGCGATAAATTGGTTATTCCTGTTGACGTAATACGTAATCTATTATTTTGTGGATCATTAGTTCCAATACCTACATTACCAACATTATTAATAATCATTCGATTTAGACTTACAGTATCAAAATGTATAGTTCCGTTACTTCCATGATGTGCTATATGAACATCATTGTCTCCAATAGCTATTTGTCCTCCGTTATTTCCGCCTACAGTTCCAAATCTAGCATATCCCCCCTCTGAGTAAATTTTAGCACTCGTGGAGCCGAGGTAGGCTCCTACTTGCACTGAGGTTTGGACGATCATGTTGCCTTTAACGCGAGCGCTTGCTTCAACATCAAGCGAAAAATTTGGATTAGCAGTTCCTATACCTACATATCCCCCTAGAGCTTGTAGAAGTAGAGGGTCACCGCGCGTCTGAATATATCCGTATCCGTAGTCTGAAACTCCTAAACCCATGTATTTTTGGCCCGACGAGCCCGTGCCGACATCCTCACTAAATAAGACTAATTGAAAATTATTCGTGTTATATGCAAAATTATATAGTTGATCGGTTACTGAATTACCTGTATCGTAAGGCCCATCCACCGGGCCAGTTGTTGACCTAATACGTAATTTAATGTTGTGCGTGCCCGAGTTGCCTGTTTTTGCTTCGCTGGCTAAAGGTCCGATACTTACATTACCATCTGAATCTATTACGAACTGGTCAGCTACTGTTAAGCCACTATCAGCACGTAGTGATCCCTTGAAATCAAATATTGCATTTTGGGAGGGTCGACTGTCAGTGGGAACTGAAAACTGCCTATGTGGTGTAACGCCTGTTCCAGCACTATTAAAATAGTCACTAGCATTATATAGCCTATGATTCATTCTTATATAGTGACTACCTCCTAATTCACTATTAGTATAGGTATAATCAAATTGTTCATCTAGAAATGGATAACTAACTTCATCCTCAGCATAACCTTCTACAGAGCCTGACATAGTATGAATTTGATATATGCCTGCTTGAGAGTGAATAGTTCCAGTTTCTGCTCCACCACCCGATCCTCCTCTTCCTCCTCCTC
>MDTG01006967.1_pt1 | contig 10116 bp, 18 predicted proteins | sample 811421 | NCBI WGS metagenome assembly MDTG01 (sample SAMN05326645, study PRJNA326480) | marine metagenome | isolation source: seawater | place: Pacific Ocean: South East | collected 2011 | reverse complement strand
GGCAGGGACGACACGACAGAGGCAAAGATTATTAACGACATGCCATTTCCGATGCCTTTTTGACTAATGAGTTCGCCCATCCACATTAGAAGGGCAGTTCCTGCTGTCAGAGTCAGGACTACGAGCGCAACTCGGGGAGCTGTAAAATTCGGTAAGAGGTCTAATTTCGTGCCACTGCTTGGTCCACTTCCGAATCCGCCTCCACCATTATGGAATAGGAATGCGAAAGCAGTTGACTGAAGCAGGGCGATACCGATCGTCATATACCTAGTTGCCTGCGTAATCTTTCGCTGCCCCACGGCCCCCATTTGCTGCCATTGTTCAACTCTAGGAATTACGACGCCGAGAATCTGCATGATGATTGAAGCTGTGATGTAGGGCATAATCCCTAAAGCAAAGATAGCGAATTGAGTTAACGCCCCTCCAGAGAATAAGCGAAGGAACGCTAATGCACCACCATTCTCATCAGTGGTTTCTTTAAGAAGCTGGATAGCGTCTATATCTATTCCCGGTGCAGGGACAAAGCAACCAAGTCGGTAGATAAAGATCATGCCGAGCGTGAAAAGTACCTTATTTCTTAAGTCCTCTACTCGAAACATGTTCAAGACATTGGCTGCCATAATTTTTCCTTAACTTAATTAAGTATCTAGCGATTTGTTAATGCGTTCCCTTTAGCTGGAGGCCTTCTATCTCCCCAAGGTTTAGGTATAACAGTAATCGTTCCACCAGCCGCTTGAATGGCTTCCTCCGCAGATTTTGAAAATGCGTGTGCAGAGACTTCCATCTTTGAAGTTATTTCACCTCGTCCGAGAATTTTCAGCAATGATTTTTTCCGAAGAAGGCCTTTCTCACGCAGTACGTCAGGAGTGACCTCCTTCTCCCCAAGAGCTTCGAGAGTGTCTAGGTTGACAGCTTGATACTCAACCCGAAAAGGGTTATTAAAACCTCGTAATTTGGGCAATCGTAGATATAACGGATTCTGTCCACCTTCAAAACCAACTGGTACAGTGCCTCTAGCACGTTGTCCTTTGGTTCCTCTTCCTGCAGTTTTTCCGCCTTTTCCTCCAATTCCGCGAGCGACTCTCTTTGGTGGGCGGTTAGCTCCCGGTTGGGGTTGTAGGTCGTGTATTTTCATATTTTCTTCTCTCTTCAGCCCTTGTGATTAATCAGTTACTTCTTGAACTTCGACGAGGTGTGGGACTTTTGCGATCATGCCGCGAATCTCAGGTTTGTCCGGCAAAATATGTGATTTCCCGATTCTTCCTAGACCAAGGGCACGCAAAGTACCACGTTGTTTCGGCCTAGTACCTATAGAAGATCGTATTTGAGTGACTTTTAATCCCATAATTAACCTTTATTCATTGACCTAACGGAACGTTCAGATTCTTTGTATGCGTTAAGCATTCCTGTTGGGACGAATTCTTCGGGATCTAAACCTCGAAGAGATCCAACCTGGTCAGGACGTTGAAGGTTGGCAAGACCATCAATAGTTGCCCGAGCGACATTGATATGGTTTGGAGAACCCAACGATTTACATAGAACGTCTTTAATCCCTGCTTCTTCTAGAATTACGCGGGCGGCACCTCCAGCGATCACACCGGTTCCTGGAGCCGCAGGTTTTAGTAGAACTCGGCCAGCACCTGTTTCTCCTATCACTGGATGGGTTACTGTCGATCCGGCCATTGGGACCTGAAATAAGTTACGTTTAGCTTCTTCTGTTCCCTTTTGTATAGCGAGAGGGACTTCCTTTGCCTTCCCGTACCCTAATCCGACGCGACCTGCGCCATCACCGATCACTACTAACGCAGTAAAGGAAAACCGTCGACCACCCTTTACTACTTTGGCAACTCGGTTGATATGGATCACTCGGGAATCTCTAAGTTCTCCCGGGACTTTTTCTTGTTGTTCTTCCATTAGAATTCTAACCCTGCTTCTCGGGCTGCATTTGCAACTGCAGCTACTCGTCCATGATATTTAAGACCGCCTCGATCGAAAACAATCGAGTCAATTCCAGCGGCTTTTGCACGCTGCCCGACTAGTTCCCCTACCTTTTCTGCTGCTTCAATGCCCTTTACCCCAGTGGTTCGGATTTCGGTTTCAAGACTTGAAGCAGAGGCCAATGTGTGGCCTTTATCATCATCAATTATTTGTGCCGAGATGTTCCGATTAGAACGAAATACGGCAAGTCGTGGCCGATTACTGGAGCCGCGAATTTTACGGCGCAGCCTATTGTGGCGACGCAATCGACCTTCTCTTTTGTGTTTTGCTGAATCAACCATAATTGAAACCTATTTCACTGCCTTTCCAGCCTTGCGGATAATGTGTTCCCCAACATACCGGATACCTTTGCCTTTATATGGTTCTGGCTTTTTTAATGCACGAATATCAGCAGCCACCTGGCCTACTGCCTGTTTATCAATTCCGCTGATATTCAGCTCAGTGGGAGACGGGACATCAAATTCGATTCCATCAGGTGCTGATACGTTAACTGGGTGGCTGAACCCGAGTTGAAATTCAAGATTTGTTTTCCCTTTAGCTTGAACTCGATAACCGACACCAACCAGTTCAAGTTGCTTGCTATAACCTTCAGTGACGCCAATAACCATATTATTTATCAGTGACCTCGTTAATCCATGAAGGGCCTTTGACCGTCTTTCATCGTTCCCGCGGTTGACGACCAATTCTTCATCTTCATGTATAAGAGAAATCCCCTCAGGAAGAGCAAGGTTTAAGCTACCTTTGGGTCCCTTTACTTCTACATTTTCTCCTTCAATGCTGACCTCAACACCTGATGGTATCGAGATTGGAGTTTTCCCTATGCGTGACATCTTATCATTCCCCTTCTTTACCAGACGTAGCAGAGTATTTCGCCACCCATATGGCGCTTTCGGGCTTCTCGGTCACTCATTAGACCTTGACTAGTCGACACTACCGCTACCCCTAAGCCACCAAGAACTCTTGGAATGTCATTAGATTTCGAATAAACCCGCAAACCAGGTTTCGAGACTCGCTTAATTCCCGAAATCACTCGCGCTCGAGAAGGTGAGTATTTCATTTCAATTTTTAGTGTCTTGCCTGGCTCATCCTCATTATTAGAAACAACGTAATTGTGGATATAACCTTCTTTCTGAAGAAGATCTGCAAGAGATTCTTTTAACCGCGAAGAAGGCATATCGACGTCATCATGCATTGCAGTATTTGCATTGCGAATACGTGTCAACATATCTGCTACTGGATCTGTCATTGTCATGTTGTAATTACCCCCTACCAGCTTGCCTTTGTAACACCCGGGAGGTCTCCGGCGTGCGCCAACTCTCGGAGGCACACTCGGCACAATCCAAATTTCCGATACACAGAGCGAGGTCTTCCACATCGCCTGCAGCGCGTATAAGCGCGTACCTTAAATTTTGGGGTTTTACGTTGTTTATTAACTAAAGCTTTCTTTGCCATATTGCTAATTTCCTTCAGTTCGGAATGGAAATGAGAACGAATCTAATAGCGCTCGCCCTTCCTGATCATTGTTTGCTGTAGTGACAATGGTTATGTCCATGCCACGGGTTGAGTCGATTTTGTCATATTCAATTTCTGGGAATATTAACTGTTCGGTCACACCAAATGTGTAGTTCCCATGTCCATCAAAAGACTTTAATGGGAGCCCGCGAAAATCTCGTACTCGCGGAATCGCTAGACTAATTAATCGGTCAAGAAATTCATACATTCGGTCGCCTCGTAAAGTTACTTTCGCCCCGATTGCATTTCCTTCGCGTAATTTAAAGCTAGCGATAGATTTTTTTGCTCTGGTAATCATCGGTCTCTGTCCAGTGATTACAGCGAGATCTTCGATAGCACCTTCGAGGGCAGCTGATCGTGTTACCGCTTCGCCTACTCCCATGTTGACGACAATTTTCGAAACTTTAGGAACTTCCATAATGTTTGATTTTCCTAAACTAGTCTGTAACGACTGTCGAATTTCAGTTAGGTACCTGTCCTTCAAACGAGGTTTTTGGATGGTAGCCATTAGAGATCAGCTCCTGTCCGACGACAAATCCTTACTTTTGAACCGTCATTGGCAATCCGGTAGCCAACTCGAGTTGGTTTCCCATCTTGTGGGCTGATGATCGCTACATTCGACGCGTTAATCGGCATCTCCTTGTCGATAATGCCGCCCTGCATCGTTTCCCTTGTCGGTTTTTGATGCTTTTTGGAAATATTAACGCCGTCAACGATAACTCTGCCATCCTTAGGGGAGGCGAAGGAAACCTCTCCTTCTTTACCCTTATCTTTCCCTGAGAGGACGATGACTTTATCGCCTTTTCTAATTTTCATTTCACAACACCTCCGGTGCCAAAGAAACAATTCGCATAAATTGCTTATCTCTCAGCTCACGACCTACCGGACCAAAAATACGAGTTCCTCTAGGTTGGCTAGCTTCGTTAATCAGAACAGCAGCGTTCTCATCGAAACGGATATACGAACCATCTGGACGACGGCATTCTTTCTTTGTGCGAACAACGACGCACTTTACAACGTCGCCTTTTTTGACTTGAGCGCCCGGGATAGCATCCTTAACTGTAGCTACGAAGACGTCGCCGATACTTCCATAGCGCCTCTTAGAGCCTCCGAGGACTTTAATACATAGAACCTCTTTAGCGCCGGAGTTGTCAGCGATCTTTAATCTTGATTCTTGCTGAATCATCGTGCACGCTCCAATATCTCCACCAGGCGCCAGCGTTTTTTCTTTGATAGCGGACGAGTTTCCTGTATCCGGACACGATCTCCTACATTCAGGTCGTTTTCTGAATCATGGACAAATAACTTCGTTGTCCTCTGAAGCGTTTTTTTGTATTTCCGGTGACGAACACGGTCTACTATCGCTACAACAGCTGTCTTGTCCATACCGTTAGAGACAACGAGTCCTTCGCGGACTTTACGCCTGTTTGGTCGCTGGGTATTTTCTTCAGTCATTACTCTTCTCCAACTCTTCGGCTGCAGTTATCTCTCGTTCTCGAAGTTCTGTCATTGCTCTAGCAACATCTTTTTTTACTTCTTTTATCCGGCTGTAATTATCTAGTTGTCCAGTAACGAGCTGGAACCGAAGATTAAACAGCTCTTCTTTGGAGTCATTCAGAGTGCCAATAAGGTCACTGTCACTCAATTCCTTAAGTGCTTTCCCCTTTGCCATTAGAAACCCTCCTTACGGACAACAAATTTCGCTTTGATTGGAAGTTTCTGAATAGCTCGGTCGATCGCTTCTCGAGCAACTTTTTCGTCACTATAAGAGAGTTCAAAGAGGACTTTTCCTGGACGAACAACTGCTACCCAGCGTTCAGGGTTTCCTTTCCCCGAGCCCATCCGAGTTTCCGCTGGCTTCTCAGTTACAGGCTTATCGGGGAAGACATTTATCCAGACCTTTCCTCCTCGTTTAATATGACGTGTCATAGCGATACGAGCAGCTTCAATCTGGCGCGCTGTAATCCATCCAGGCTCCAGTGCTTGAATACCAAACTCACCAAAAACGACTTGGTTTCCGCCTTTTGCGTTGCCTTTCATCCGGCCACGGTGGTGCTTCCGATGCGCTACCTTTTTCGGCATAAGCATTAGTCTGCCTCCCCTGGACGGAATGTCGGTGTCTGGTGTTTTTCGTTTGTCAGGCGAGCGATTTGCTCTTCTTCATCTAGTAATTTCTCAAATTCAGGATCAGCTTCCTGAACCAGTGGGGCTAATTCTGTTGATTCTTCTTCATTTGAAGGCTTGTTTCGTGCAGCGGACGAAGAAACTACTTGCTTTGGGTGACTCGGACCTGATGTCTCCCCGACAGCCATCGCAGCTTCTTTTGCAATTTTCTCTTCGGCTTGAACTTTGTATGGGAGAATATCCCCCTTGTAAATCCAGACCTTCACCCCAATTCTACCGTAGGTAGTGTGAGCTTCCCTGAAGCCATAATCTATATCTGCTCGGAGTGTATGAAGCGGAACACGACCTTCACGATACCATTCTGATCGGGACATTTCGGCTCCTCCAAGGCGGCCTGAACATTGAACTCTGATACCCAGAGCTCCTGCCTTTTGGGCATTCTGAACAGCACGTTTCATAGCTCTTCTGAAAGCAACTCGTCCAGCGAGTTGGTCTGCTACTCCTTGAGCTATCAATGCAGCATCTAACTCAGGCTGTTTGATCTCTTGAATATTTAATTGGACTTTTGGGTTCCCTGTTATTTCTGTCAAGCCTGTACGAAGGCGGTCTGCTTCTGCGCCCTTTCGGCCGATCACTATTCCTGGTCTTGCAGTATGGACATCGATACGGAGCTTGTCTCGGTTTCCTGTTCGCTCGACTTCGACCCTCGAAATAGCGGCATGCGGGAGTTCCGTCATAAGGAAATCACGTATCTTCCAGTCCTCAATGACAAAATCAGCATATTCACGATCAGCAAACCATCTCGACTTCCAATCGGTTGTTACTCCAAGTCGAAACCCGTATGGATTAACTTTCTGACCCATTATTCACCTTCCTCAGATTCACTATCTTCACCTGTCTTCTCATCTCCATTATCTGAAGGTGATTGACCTTCATCGCTATCTTGCATACTCGCGGGCAAAGAAAATCCAGCTTTTTCCGCTACGTCCGATGTAGTAAACCAAACATCAGCTTTGGTCCTTGAATAGAAAGGAGATTCTGGAGGGTGATAGATCTTGGAGCTTTCCTTTGCTTTAACTTGGAATTCTTCTGAGGGTTGAGACCCATCATCTGATGCAAGGGAAGATCCCGCTCCATAGGGGGCCGACTCATCACTTTCTTGATCTTCTTCCTCTTGAACTTCTTCCTCTTGAACTTCTTCCTCTTGAACTTCTTCCTCTTGAACTTCTTCCTCTTGCTCGAGGAGTTCTTCATCTTCGCCGGCTTGTGTGGTTTCTTTTGATTTCTCAACTCTTCGGCGTCGTGATTCTGCAGCGCTCGGTGCCACTGAAGATCCCTTCAACTCCGCACGCGTTCTTATATCTTCAAGTTCTTCGGGAGTATACCTAGCAAGAATTACTGTAATATGACAGGTTCGTTTTCGAATTCGTGTAGCACGCCCTCGAGCTCTTGGGCGCCACCTTTTCATAGTCGGACCTTCGTCGGCATAACATGCGGTTATATAGAGTTCATCAGATGGGATACCATCATTATTCTCAGCATTAGCAGCGGCAGAATTCAAACATTTTTGAATTGTGTCACTAATTCTTCGTTCAGAGAATAGCAATAGGTCTGATGCTTCTTGAAATGACTTGCCGCGAACGAGGTTAAGGACCTCTCGTGCTTTATATGCCGAAGATCGGACATGCTTAATTTGGGCTCTTGTACCTGGCCGCTCATTGGTCTTAACTACTGACATTACCGGTTAACCCCACGTTCTTGGCCAGCATGGAACCTAAAGGTTCGAGTTGGTGCAAATTCGCCCAACTTATGACCAACCATAGTTTCTGTGATGTAAACCGGAACATGCTTTCGGCCATCATGTACAGCAATAGTATGGCCAATCATGTCAGGGATAATCGTGGAACGGCGCGACCATGTCTTTATTACTTCTTTAGATCCAGAAGAGTTAAGGACGTCAATTTTCTTAAGTAAGTGACCATCCACGAATGGACCTTTTTTGAGACTTCTTGGCATGTTAAATCCTTTACCTTCGTGACCCTCGAGTACGACGTCTTCGAACAATGTGCTGTTGAGACTGTTTCTTCTTTTTCCTTGTTCGCGCTTCGGGTTTCCCCCATGGTGAAACGGGATGACGTCCACCCGAAGTCTTACCTTCACCCCCACCATGAGGGTGATCGACAGGGTTCATAGCTACACCACGGGTTTGTGGCCGCTTCCCCTTCCATCTATTCCGCCCGGCTTTACCGATTTTTATTAGTTCATGTTCTGCGTTCCCGACCGAACCGACAGTCGCCATTACGTCAATAGGAACTCTACGCATTTCAGTGCTAGGGAGCCTAAGTGTGGCATAAGCCCCTTCCTTAGCAACGAGCTGGACGCTAGACCCTGCACTTCTGGCTAGTTTCCCACCACCACCAGGTCGTAATTCAATATTGTGAAGTACTGTACCGACTGGTATATACCGAAGGGGTAACGCATTCCCTGGACGTATCTCTGATCCTTGGCCAGAACGGAGAACATCCCCAACTACCAATGTATTTGGCGCAAGAATATACCTTTTCTCACCATCATGGTAATGAAGCAGAGCAATACGGCATGTTCTATTTGGGTCATATTCTATCGCTGCGACTGTTGCTGGGACTCCAGCCTTGTCTCTGCGGAAATCGACTTTTCTGTACAATTGTTTATGCCCGCCGCCCCGATGGCGTGAAGTTTTCCGACCGTAATTGTTTCTTCCACCAGTTTTAGATTTACTAGTAGTAAGTGACTTCTCAGGGTAACTCTTGGTAATTTCAGAAAAGTCAGCTTGAGTCTGAAATCGTCTCCCTGGGCTTGTTGGTTTACGTCTTCGTATTGCCATAATAATTCCTATACGTCAAACAGTTCGATAGAGTCACCTTCAGCAAGGGTGACAAGGGCTCGTTTTTGATCAGATCGACGGCCATAAGAGAAGTTCCGCCTGTTTCTTTTTCGTTTCCCTTTTCGGTTTAAAGTGTTCACTTTCAAAACTCGGACGCCAAAGATACTTTCAACAGCATTTCTTATCTGTGGCTTCGTCGCGTCAGGATTCACTTCAAACGTGTAGACATTCCGTTCTAAAAGCTCGTATGACTTTTCACTTACGATTGGCTTTACAATAATGTCACGATTATCGCTCATGAGTCCTCCGATTCATCTTCATCGGAATCTGCAGTCTTGCTTTTTGGATTCGTTCCTGCCGCACTTGTGGGAAGGTTCTCTTTGGTAAATACGATCACATCGTTTGATAGAACATCAAATACGTTGAGCTGAGTAGGAGATATCACATGTGTATTGCTTAGATTCCGGAAACTTTTCCATACATTGATATCTGAATCGTCTACAACGAGGAGGACTTTTCCTTCAGCGCCGATGGAACTCAAAGCTTCCTTCGCATCTTTAGTTTTAGGATTTTCAAAGCTCCAATTGTCTACTACGAGAACATTATTTTCCGAGGCTCTATCCGATAGCGCCGAGTATAAGGCCAGACGTTTCATCTTTTTTGGTGTTTTCTGTGAGTAGTCCCTTGGTTTGGGGCCCATGGCGACACCGCCTCCACGCCATTGAGGGATCCTTGATGACCCTGCTCTTGCACGGCCAGTTCCCTTCTGTTTCCAGGGTTTTGCACCGCCGCCTCTAACTTCAGCTCTAGTTTTTGTACTATGCGTTCCAGAGCGTTTCGTAGCTAATTGAGCATTCACAACCTGATGCATCACCGAAACGTTCGGTTCAATTCCAAAGATGACATCGTCAAGCTCAATGCTTCCTGCTTTCCCACCGGTAACTTTAAGAACATCAGTCGTGGCCATTAGCTCTCTCCCCCAACAGGTGATGCCTTAACTGCATTACGAATCAAAACTGTTGCACCACGTGGTCCCGGAACCGACCCTTTGAGAAGGAGAGTTTCTTCTTCATCGTTGGATTGGACGACTTCTAGATTTAGAATCGTGGTTTTCTGGGAACCCATTCGCCCAGGCATCTTCTTTCCTTTAAAGACTCTAGACGGTGTTGCGCATTGGCCAATAGCTCCAGGTTTCCGGTGAACTTTATGAGCTCCATGACTAGCTCTTTGCCCTGCGAATCCATGCCTTTTCATAACACCCGCAAATCCTTTTCCCTTGCTAACTGAAGTAACGTCTACGAGTTCACCTTTCCCAAGAATGTCTACGCCGATTTTTTGGCCAATTTCATATTGGTCGACTTCATCTAGTCGAAGTTCAAGAAGTTTTTTTCCTGGTTCGACTCCAGCTTTATCAAAATGTCCCATTGTGGGTTGATTTAATGTTTGTGGTGAAACTTCGCCAAAGGTGACCTGTAAAGCGTTGTAACCATCATTAAGTTCAGTTTTGATCTGGACAACACGGCAAGGAGGTACTCGAAGGACTGTTACAGGAACAACACGATTATCTTCATCCCAGATCTGAGTCATACCGACTTTTTGGGCAACTATTGCCTTGCTCG
>MDTG01444206.1_pt1 | contig 10117 bp, 11 predicted proteins | sample 811421 | NCBI WGS metagenome assembly MDTG01 (sample SAMN05326645, study PRJNA326480) | marine metagenome | isolation source: seawater | place: Pacific Ocean: South East | collected 2011 | reverse complement strand
ATGATAAAAGCTGTGTTGGAAGCAAATCATATTTTAAATTAGCGGAAGAATTTAAAAACAAAATAGTGAGCGCTGCATGAGTGGAAAAAAGAAAGGATTGGGTCGAGGTCTATCAGCGCTATTTGGTGATGAAAAACCTAAGGATAAACCAAGTGAAATTAAGCAAACAAATACTGTTTCAATAAGTGATTTAAGTCGAAATCCGTATCAACCAAGACAGAATTTTAGTGAGGAAAAACTTGAAGAATTAGCTAATTCTATAAAAAAAAATGGAATAATTCAGCCCATTGCCGTTCGTCCTAACAAATCTGAAAATGGGAAATACGAAATAGTGGCTGGAGAAAGAAGATGGTTAGCTGCTCAAAGAGCAGGTCTACACGAAATTCCAGTGACGATTTTAGACTTAAGTGATGTCGAGTCTTTGGAAGTTGCTATAGTAGAAAATATACAAAGAGATGATCTTAATCCAATAGAGGAAGCGCGTGGTTACAAAAGATTAAGTGATGAATTTAAATACGATCACGAAAGTATTTCAAAACTAATGTCAAAAAGTCGAAGCCACGTGAGTAATACTTTAAGACTTTTAACATTACCATCTGATGTAGTTGCAATGTTAGAGGAGGGCACGCTAACATCCGGTCAAGCTAGACCTTTAATTGGTATATCTAACGCATCTTCTATTGCTGAAGAGATAGTTTCCAAAAACTATAGTGCAAGAAAAGTTGAGTATTTAACTAGGAATAAAAGAGGTAATTTCAAAGAAAAACAAATTGATGCCAACATTTTAAAAGCTCAAGAAAAAATTGAAAAAGTACTAGGATTAAAAGTAAATATATTAAATAAGAAAAATAATTCTGGTAAAATTACTATTCAGTATAAAGATTTAGAACAATTTGAGTTAGTCTCTGATTTACTTACTAAGCGTTAGCCAAGTTACAAATATTTACTAAAAACATTTTGACCAATATGTTTTGATCGTATGGTTTACCTGATTTAAGTTTAATTTCTAGTTCGTAGCTATCTTTTAAAATTTTTTTTATTTTACCTAAATTCCATTTTTTTACTTGCTGGATTATTATCGGTTTATCTTTCCAAAATATAGGTGGTTTTATCTCACTTATCGCGCTTTCTAAGCTACCCTTTGTTTTAATTTTTTGTATATCCATAATTTTATTAAGTCTTTGATTTAATACGTTAATATAAAAAATATTTTTATCTTTTTCTAAATTTGTTTCACTTAAGAGGTTATTAAGAGTGATTTTATTACCAATTAATGCTTCGTCTCTAATTTTATCGAAGTCATCATTAGTCTTTAGATTTAACAAAATATTTAGTTTATCTGTTTCGATAATAAAATTTGAAAAATAAATTTTAATTTTTTCTAGCTCATTTTTAAGTTTATCTCTATCAAAGTTACAGTTATCAGCAATTATATTAATATGTTCATTAGATAAGTTCTTATATGAACTAAGCTCTTTCTGTATAATTTTTTTTATACTAATTAGATTATCTTCATAACAAGCGATAGTAATTAAAGTTTTTGATTTTTCAAAATAGCTTCTTAGTTTTGATTTTTTATCTAGTATTGAGGAAAAAAAATATACTTTATTATTATCAAGTTTGCTTTCAATTATTTTAAATAATTCTAAAATTTTATCATTTGCATCATTTATTAAAAAAATTTTTTCTTCATCAAATAGTGACGTATTTAAGATTTGCTCCAGGAAAGATTCCTGCTCTCTCAAAATTTCATCTTGGTTGTATCTAAAGATTATTGTTTTTGTAGTAGCTAAAATTCTTTCTCGAAAAAGATTTTTTAAGCCTAAATTCTCGCCATAAAATAAAACTGATTTATTTTTTTCAAAATATCTTAGATCATCTTCAGCCAAATAACTTTTAAAAATCATTTTTTAAAACTAGTACTTTTTTCTCTATTTCTTTAACTATTTCTTTTGATAGACTTTGTTCCAAGTTGCCCACGTTTGTTGAACTCTCAAGACTTGTTGAACCTACTCTGTATTCCCCAACCTTTGAAATAGTGAAATTTTGAGTATCATAATTGTCAAAAGATAAACCGACTTTAGTGTTTATTATTACCCTGTATTTCGTAACTTCATTACGAATATTTTTTTCAAAAACTTCTTCTTTAAGATCTGTTTTTAATTCTATTCTTAAATTTTTTTTATTTTCTGATGTATTCTTGTTTTTTATTAAACTATTTTTTATTAAAAAGTTTATTTTATTATTTCCCTCTGTATTTATACTTTCTATATTATACTCATTTAAACTTCTCTCAACAATTTTGAAACCACATTGTGTTAACAGTGTAAAAATCAGTAGTAAGTATATTTTTTTTAACATAATTATTCTTTTATAATGTAGTTTATAATTTTATTCTTAACAAATATGATCTTATCAATATCTTTATTATCTAAAAATTTTTTAGCTTTTGATTTTTCTCTAATAATTTTATCTACATAATCTTTTGTAGAATCTTCTTTTAATGAGATGACATCACGCGTTTTGCCGTTAACTTGAACGGCTAATTTAATATCAGATAATATATTTTTGCTATCTATTTCAGGCCACAAATTACTAGTTTTACAATTAAACAAGTCAAGACATTCGGAGGCGAGATGCGGTGTAAACGGCAACATTAATTTCATAACTTTGATTATATTATCAGAAAATATTTTATTGCTAATTTTAGTTTCTTCATATTCCTTAAAAAGTTTATATATTTGGTGGAAGTAAGCTATAGTTACGTTGAATTTAAAGTCATTAATAGATGAATCAATTTTAATTATTAATTGATTTATTTTTGAAGCAAACTCTTCTTGTTTAGATATATTAGGTGCCTGATCAACTCGAACTGAAATCAGATAATTTAAATTCCAAATTCTTTGTAAAAACTTGTTAGCAGCAACAACTCCTTCGGCAGACCATTGTATGTCTTTTTCTGGAGGACTATCCGATAAAATAAACCATCTCACTGCGTCAGCACCATATTGGTTAATCATAGTTTCTGGGTCTATTGTATTTTTTTTTGATTTTGACATGGACTCAGGCGGACCAACTAAAACTTTGCTTTTGTCTGATTTCTTAATAAATTTTTTTTCACCAATTTTTTCAACTTCATCAGGATATAGCCAATTACCATATTCATCTTTATAAGATTCATGACAAACCATTCCTTGAGTAAATAAATTTTTAAATGGTTCTGAAAGATTAAAATCTTTGCTGCAGGCGTTTAAACCTTTAGTAAAAAATCTTGAATAGAGCAGATGAAGAATAGCATGTTCTATACCACCTATATACTGATCAACCGGCATCCAATAATTAATTTTCTTTTGATCGAATGGAGAACTAATATGATCTGGCGAGCAAAACCTCAAAAAATACCATGAGGAGTCAACAAATGTATCTAAGGTGTCAGTTTCTCTTATAGCTAATTTTCCAGTCGATTTATGTGTTGTTTTCTTCCACTTCTCGTGATTATCCAAAGGATTCCCTTTTGCTTCTAAATTAATATCTTCTGGTAGTTCGATTGGCAGCTCACTTTTGTCAACTGGCACAACCGTTCCATCTTCAAGATAGATCATAGGTATTGGACAACCCCAATATCTTTGTCTAGAAATACCCCAGTCTTTTAATCTATATAAAATTTTTTTACGACCCAGTTTTTTTTCTTCTATTTTTTCTATAATTACTTTTTTTGCTTTATCTACATCTAATCCATTTAAAAATTCAGAATTTATAATAGCTCCATTTCCAGTATATGCTTCTGTAAGTGGTTTATTATTATTGTCTGAAACAACTTTAATTATAGGTAGTTTATACTTTGTCGCAAAATCGAAATCTCTCTGATCATGCCCCGGACATCCAAACACAGCACCAGTTCCATAATCCATTAAAACAAAATTAGCAAAAAAAATTGGTATCTTTTTATTTTTAATAAAAGGATGTTTAACGAATAAATCAGTATTAAAACCAATTTTTTCGGCATTTGCGATTGCTTCTTCTGTTGTACCCGTTTTGTTGCTTTCTTCTTTAAAAATTATAAAATCTTTATTGTTTAAAAATTTTTTACTTAACGGATGATCACTTGAAAGCGCTATAAACGAAGCTCCAAAAATTGTGTCAGGCCTGGTTGTAAAAATATTAATTTTTTCATCTGTTTTATCAATTTCAAAGGAAATTTCACAACCAACTGATTTTCCGATCCAATTCTTTTGCATAAGTTTGACTTTTTCTGGCCATCCCTCCAAATTGTCTAAATCATCTAGGAGTTCCTTCGAAAATTTTGTAATGTTGAAAAACCACTGTGATAACTTCTTTCTCTCTACAATCGCATTAGATCGCCAGCCTCTTCCATTAATGACTTGTTCATTAGCTAGAACTGTTTCTTCAACAGGGTCCCAATTCACATAGGTCTCTTTTCTTGACACAAGACCGTTATTATAAAAATCTATAAATATTTCTTGTTGATGTTTGTAGTATTCCTTGTTGCATGTAGATATTTCCAGATCCCAATCAATTGAAAGACCTAACATCTTTAGTTGAGACTTCATTGTCTGAATATTTTTATTAGTCCACTCTTTGGGGTGTAAATTATTAGCTTTAGAGGCATTTTCAGCGGGAAGGCCAAAAGAGTCCCAACCCATTGGATGCAACACGTCAAAACCATTCATAAATTTAAAACGAGCCACTACATCTCCAATTGTGTAATTTCTCACATGACCCATGTGTATTTTTCCAGATGGATAGGGAAACATTTCTAGGCAATAAAATTTCTTTCCGTTTTTATTTGATAATTTACTTTCAGAAAATTTTTTTTGCCATTTTCTTTCAACAGCTTGAAAATTAATTCTTTCCATTACTTATTTTTTTTTTTTAGATTTATCTAATTTATCTAATTGGGCAGCTTTTTTTATAATTGTTGTCTGCAGTTCATTTTGTATTAAAGAATTACTTAAAAGATTTACAACACAATTCGAGGGATTTTGGCAAATTCTTTTGTGCACCTGAACTTTAACACTATCAGATCGAATCTCATTTGATAAAAATCTGACGGTTATTTTTATAGCTTCATTAGAAGAATTGTTTTCCGAATACCAATCGGTAATAATTATTCCTCCAGAATAATCAACTGTGCTCATCGGTAAAAAGTCTAAAGTTTCCAATGAAGCTCTCCAGATTGGATTTGAAGTGCTGAATTCATAGTTAGTACCAACGCCACCTTTGATTAAACCACCTAATCCAACTCCCCTTCCTTCCTCAACATTTTTTCTAGCTTTAGCTGATGCCGTATCAGGCATTTGTCGCTGGTCGACTTTTTCATAAAGTCCACAACTTGACATAATTATTAGAAAAACTGAAAAAAATGCTATTTTATGAGGTTTAATGAAATACATTAGTAGAGTTTTTAAACGAATTATCGTGAATATAAAGAAATAGATATATAATAAGACCAAAATTACTCATCTAAGAATAACGCAAAAAAGTGTTGTAAAATTACAACAATTACAAAAAAAAACAAGTATTTAGGGGCTTAAACGACCAAATAAAAGAGAATTCTGCTAAAAAAGCTTCAGTTTAATAATAATTATTAAATTAAATAACAAAAGGATAAAATAATGAAAAACATACTTAAAACAATTGCTGTTTTAGCTTCTTCTTCATTAATTTCTTTAAGTGCAGTAGCAGGTGAACTTTCAGTAACAGGTTCAGCTAACGCATCTTACGTAATTAATAGTGGTCAAAACAGTGCAAGTAAAGGTATTGGTATTTCAAACGAACTTATGTTCAGCGCTTCAGGCGAATTGGACAATGGTTTCACATGGAAGTACCACACTGAATTAGATATGGCTGATGGTGGTGCTGCATCAAACGATGACACTGCATTAGTAATCGGTCTTGGTGACTTAGGTACATTAGGTATCTACGACGCTGAAGGCGGACTATCTACAGAGTTAGGTTATGGAATTGGTGCATTAGGTGTAGGTCAAGACTACGCGAACACAATGACTAGAGTTGGAATTGGTTCAGATGTATCAGCAGATCCACACGTAGCATATACAACACCTGCAGGAATGATTCCTTTCGGTGTATCAGTTTCAGTAGGATACGCTCCTAATACAACTGATGGTCAAGGTAACAGCTTTAAAAATTCCGGTGGAATTCAAGCAGCTACTAAAAATGGATCAAATGCTACTCAATATAAAGTAACAGCAGCGCCAGACATGATTCCTGGTTTATCTGTTGGTGCAGACTACTATGAAACAGGTAATTCTATTTCAACAGTAAGCCAAGAGAAAACAGCAGGAACTATGTACGCTAAGTACGCAGTTGGTAACTGGAAATTCGGTGTGTTCGATGCATACTTAGAACCAGCGTTTACAACTGACAAGTACGGTGCATCAGCTAAAAGTGCTGACTCAGCAACAGCTTCAAACGCTAACAGATATAACTTTTCTGGTATCGGTGCTGAATTTGCTGTGAATGATGCGTTATCAATTTCATACAACCAAGAGAAGTATGAAAGAATCGACAAAACTATGGCAGTAACTGCAACTACTCAAACTGAAACTGCAGTTGAGACAGAAGCAGATTACATCCAAGTTGCATACAACATTGGTGGTGCAACTCTAGGATTAGCTCTAGTTGATACAGATAACTCTGATTACACAGATGCTAAGAATGAGAAGAAAACTTTATTTACAATTGGAATGGAATTCTAATTATAATTATTTAGTTTAATTAAAAAAGCCGGTCAGTAATGGCCGGCTTTTTTTTTACCTCCGACATCATCGCAAAGCCAATAGATTTTAAAATATTAAGCTTGTTGAGATTTGTAAAATTTATACCCCCTAAAGGTATTAAATTTTTATTATATTGAGTTAAAAATTTATTGAACTTCACTACTCCAATAAGAGGAGAATTTTTTTTATAGTTAACAAAAAATAATTTTGACAGTAATATAAAGTCACAACCTTGTTTAATCTTTAAGTTGATTTCTTTATAGTTATGTGCAGAACCAATAATTTTTAGGTTTAATTTTTTTAAGTTAAGTGATTTTAATGTTTTATTATAAGCCGATAAGTAGACCCCATCTGCTCTGGTAGAGATGCATAAACGAGCATCGTTAGCGATAAAAAATTTGATTTTTTTTACGAAGCAGTCTTTCTTAAATTTTTTAAGATCAGCTAAGTTTTCTACTAATTTGCTTGGTCTATAAATTATACAGAATTTATCTTGTTTTTTTATGTTACTTAGATTGATATCTTTGATACTTTCTATAATTAAAAAATATTTTTTTTTAAACGTAAACATATGAGCATAATAGTTGAAAGATTTAACAAAATAAAACTGGATCTTAAATCTTTGAGTCCGATAAAACCAGTCAATATTATAGCCGTAAGCAAAACTTTCTCCCTAGAGCATATCCTTCCTCTTATAGACTTTGGTCATACTCACTTTGGAGAGAATAAAGTTCAAGAAGCATCCTCTAAATGGTCAAAAATTAAAAATGACAAAAAAAAAATAAAATTACACATGATTGGTAAATTACAGAGTAATAAAGCAAAAGACGCAGTAAAACTTTTTGATTATGTTCATTCTTTAGATAATCAAAAACTTGCAGATGCTTTGTCTAAACATGAGTCAAATTTAAATAAAAATTTAGAATATTTTATACAAGTAAATATTGGAAATGAAATTCAAAAGTCTGGAATTCCAGTAACTGAATTAGAAGCTTTTTACAATTATTGTGTGAATGAAGTAAATCTTAAAATTATAGGCTTGATGATAATTCCACCTGTTGATGAAGATACGGAAAGGTATTTTAAATCATTAGCCGAATTAAATAAATCTTTAGCACTCGAGCACATTAGTATGGGTATGTCCGCTGATTATATGAAAGCAGTAAAAAATGGAGCAACTTTTGTAAGAATTGGAAGTTCTATTTTCGGTTCCCGATCACAACCGTAGTATTTTTTTTTAAATCTTTGGTAATTTTCAAAAGGTGTTTTTTTTTAATAGCTACACATCCTTCTGTTTTTCTATAATTATTTTTCGCAACATGAATAAAGATTGCACTACCTTTATTTTTAACTATGGGTTTCATATTATAATTTAAGACTAATATAATATCGTAAATATTTTCACTTTTATAAAGTTTTTCATGTTTATAGTCGGAAGGTAATTTAACAAGTTTGTTATATTGTTTTGAGTTCGGATCATCGCACCAACCCATATCTTTTTTAATTATAATTTTTTTAATTTTAGATTGAATCTTTCTAATTCTATCTTTTCTATACAAAATATACTTAATCTTATATTTACCTTTAGGTGTAATTAAATCTCCTTCTTTTTTTTTTAAACCAATTCCCCTTTTACCTATTGAGCATTTTGCTTTATAGTTGTTAAAATTAAGATATTTTTTATTAATTATAATATGCACAAATTAAACGTTCTAATTTTAGGTCCCTCATCATTTATTTCAACTTTAAATGAATTGAAAATGTTTTTAAAGTTTAATTCTTCCTCAAGTGATCTAAATGGTAGTTTTAACATTATTCTTTTCCACATCGACGCTTTGCTAGACAAAAAACAAAAAGATTATATTCAAAAAAATAAATCAATAAAAATATGTGTTGGAGAAAGAAAAGATCTTATAGTTGGTTATGATGCAAGTTTAGAATTACCTACTACCTTAAAAGAAATTAATTCTATAGTAGAAAGTACAGCAGCAAAGAAAAAATTTAATTTGAATTCTTCAATAGAAATAAAAAGTTATTTGTTAAATAAGAATGAAAAAAAATTGTTTAAGTTTGATAATTACATCATACTTACTGAAAAAGAAGTTCAACTTTTAGAATTATTTTTAAACAACAGTAAACCTATATCAAAAGATAATATCCTATCATCAGTTTGGAACTACGCGTCCGATGCCGACACCCATACTGTCGAGACACATATATATAGACTGAGAAAAAAAATTACTGACACGTTCAAAGATGAAAAATTTATTCTTAATAATAAAGATGGTTATTATTTGTGAAAAAACGTAACAAGATAGCTAAAGATCTTCATACAACAAAGTATAGGAAAAGAGTGGTAAGGCCCAAAAAAGGAAAAGGAAGTTTTAAAAGAATTAAAAAATAAACTAATTATTTAGTCTAGCGCCGATAATTTGGATTACTTTAGAAGACATTTTTGTTCCAGTTTCCAAACTCTCTTTTGTAGATTTTTTATTAATTAATCCATGTAAAAAACCACCAGCAAATAAATCTCCAGCACCTGTTAAATCTTTAATTTCAAGATTTTTCTTCGCAGAGCATTCTACAACTTCATTTTTATTGACAGCGACTGCCCCTTTATCACCACGAGTTATCACAATTAATTTATTTACTTCTTTAGCAAAATTGATCACATCATCAAATTTTCGGACACCAATTAATGACATAATTTCTTGCTCGTTTGCAAACGTGATATCCAATTTATTTTTAACTAACTCTAGGAAATTAGGCTTATGTCTTTCTACACAAAACAAATCAGATAGCGTCATAGCTACTCTATTGGAATTACTTATAGCCTTTTCAAATGCTTTTTTGGGTTCACCCTCATCCCAGAGATAACCCTCTAAAAATAAAATCTCACTTTTTTTAACAGCATTAATATCAATGTCATTTTCATTAATTTTACCTGCGGTACCTAGAAATGTTACCATTGTCCTTTCAGAGTCAGGTGTAATTAAAATTAAACAAGTTCCAGTTGGAATTATCTCTTTTTTCTTTGAATAGAAAAACTGCACACTTTCTTTTTTTAATCCTTCTTCGTATTTATTTCCTAAATCATCATCGCTTACTTTACCAATAAAGCCTACTTTATTTCCAAGTTGCGAAAGACCTACTATTGAGTTTGCCACCGATCCACCAGAAACAGTCTCCTCTATTTTAAGAGTCGATAATAATTTTTTTAACTCAGTTTCATCCACAAGTTTCATCGTACTTTTAGTTAAATTATTCTGAGTAATAAATTTGTCCTCAACTTTACAAATTACATCAACGATAGCGTTGCCAATTCCTAAGATTTTCATTTAAGCTTTTTTTGTTTT
>MDTG01429317.1_pt1 | contig 10117 bp, 9 predicted proteins | sample 811421 | NCBI WGS metagenome assembly MDTG01 (sample SAMN05326645, study PRJNA326480) | marine metagenome | isolation source: seawater | place: Pacific Ocean: South East | collected 2011 | reverse complement strand
TCAAAATCTGGTGCGAAAATAAGATCGTAATAATGTCTACAATTGATAATATCAGAAATTTCGCAATTATTGCTCATATAGATCATGGTAAATCTACTATTGCTGATAGAATTATTCATAGATGTGGAGGACTAACAGAAAGAGAAATGAAAGATCAAGTTCTTGACTCTATGGATATAGAAAGAGAAAGAGGTATTACAATTAAAGCTCAGACTGTAAAACTTAATTTTAAATCAAAAAATGGAAAAGAATATATTTTAAATATTATTGATACACCTGGCCATGTAGACTTTAGTTATGAAGTTAGTAGATCATTATATGCTTGTGAAGGGTCAATTTTAATTGTTGATAGTACTCAAGGAGTAGAAGCTCAAACACTAGCAAATGTATATCAAGCATTAGAAATTAATCATGAAATAATTCCAGTTTTAAATAAAATTGATTTACCCGCATCTGATATTGAAAGAACAAAAAAACAAATAGAAGACGTAATAGGTATAGAAACAAGCAATGCAGTTTCCTGCTCAGGAAAAACTGGAGAAGGAATTAATGAAATTTTAGAACAAATCATTAAAAAATTACCACCACCAAAAGGGCAAAAAGATAATGATCTAAAGTGTTTATTGGTTGATAGTTGGTATGATTCATATTTAGGAGTGGTAATATTAGTTAGAGTTATTGACGGTCAAATTTCTAAAAATATGAAAATAAAAATGATGTCAAATAATGAAGAATATATTGTTGAAAAAGTTGGAATATTTACTCCCAAACCAAAAGACATTAATCAACTGAGATCTGGCGAAATCGGTTTTATAATTACTGGAATAAAAAACTTGTCAGAGACTAAAGTTGGAGACACAATCTGCGATGCAAATAAACCATTAAAAGAAGCACTACCAGGTTTTAAACCAAGTAAACCAGTTGTTTTTTGTGGTTTATTTCCTGTAGATAGTTCAGAATATCAAAAACTAAAAGATGGATTAGCAAAACTTCAATTAAATGATTCTAGTTTTTCTTATGAAGCAGAGTCCTCCTCAGCTCTTGGCTTAGGATTTAGATGTGGTTTTCTAGGATTGTTGCATTTAGAAATTATTACTCAAAGATTAGAAAGAGAATTTGATATAAATTTACTTACGACAACACCTGGTGTGGTATATAAAGTTCATTTAAATAAAGGAGGCATTATTGAACTACAAAATCCTTCAAGTTTACCAGATCCTACACATATAAAATTTATTGAAGAGCCTTGGATTAAATCAACAATTATAACTCCAGATGAATATTTAGGACCAATAATCAAAATTTGCCAAGATAAAAGAGGAATACAAACTAATTTATCTTATTCAGGCAATAGAGCTGTTTTAAATTATGAATTACCTTTAAATGAGGTTGTCTTTGACTTTAATGATAGATTGAAATCAATGACTAGTGGATATGCGAGTTTTGATTATGAAATTATCGAACACCGAGAAGGAGATCTAGTAAAACTAGGGATATTAGTAAATACCGAACCTGTTGATGCATTGGCTATGATGGTACATAAAAATTTTGCACAGTCAATTGGCAGAGAAGTATGTGAAAAGCTTAAAGATTTAATTCCACGACATAATTTTATGATACCAGTTCAGGCAGCGATTGGAGGAAAAATAATTGCTAGAGAAACAATAAAAGGCTTTAAAAAAGATGTTTTAACTAAAATCCATGGTGGAGGAGCAAGAGATAGAAAAAGAAAATTATTAGATAAACAAAAAAAAGGAAAAACAAGAGCTAAACAATTTGGTAGAGTTGAAATACCACAGGAAGCATTTATTGGGGTACTTAAAATTAATAAGGAGTAGAATAAATTTTTTTAATAATTTTCCTTATTTTAAAAGCTATATCGACTGAGTGATCTACTTTTGCTGAAATTATTTTAAAATAATTATTTGAAATTTCTTTAATTGACGAAACTCTTCTATCAGTTTTTTCTTGATTAATTGGAAGAACTCTTGGACTGATAAATTTTTTTCCAGTTTTTTTAATCTTTATTTTTGGAAAATACTTTTTTAAATCTTTTAAGATTTTATTTTCTAAATATATAATTTTTTTATATAATTTTTTATTAATTTTCCATTCGGTTGGGTATTTTGTATGAATTTTTTCATATAAAACAGAATGTTTTACATGATAAAATATATGTTTATTTTTTTCCCCATTTGGTAAAAATGAAAAAAATTTTCCATCCATAACAGCTAGTCCCAATCTGTTAAAATTTTTGGATAAAAATTCAAAAATAAAAACAAGTTGATATTTAAACTTTGTATTTTTATGAATATTATTAGATATTTTATTAGATCCTTCATAAGATGCATCGATAATTATATCATATTCATATTTATTTTTATTTGTAAAAATATAAAAATTTTTTTTTTTTTTAATATTAATAACCTTCTCATTAAATTTTATTTGGTTTTTTTTGATTTTTTTTAAGTAATTCTTTACATTCTTTTTAATTTTTGACCAATCATAAATCGGTTCTTTTACTTCTATTCCACCTTCAATATTTTCATTTTGTAAAAAAAATTTTTTTTTATTTATAATTTTATATTTTAATTTATTTTTTTTACAAAAATTTATATATTTTTTAAAGTTAACCTTACTTTTTTTTGCAATGAGATAATAATTTTTAAAATTTGTTAAGATTGCAGTTTTAAAAAATTTTTTAAAATTTTTGTACCCTTCATAAGATTGTTTTGCAGTTAGGTTGTCTCTAGGATAGTGATAACCAAAATGTACTCTATTTAAGTTATTTGTAGAAGCTCCTAGTAAAATATCTTTATTTTTTTCAAAAAGAGTGCAATCAAATTTATTTTGTTTCAATACAATGTAAGTTGTTATTCCAAATAAACCTCCCCCAATTATTGCAATTTTCTTGTTCATTTTATCTTAATAATGAATTAAAGATATTTTGTATATGAATATTTTAGACTGCGTAACTTATTTTGACGAAGATACTATCTTGGATTTAAGATTTAATATTCTTTATGAACATGTAACAAAATTTATAATTACTGAAGGAGAGTATGATCATAGAGGAAATAAACGAAAATTAAATTTCGATATTAACAAATATTCTAAATTTGCGGACAAAATAATTTATTTGCCAGTAAGTGATTTTAAAGATTTAAAAAATCCTTGGAGCATGCTGGAGTATCAGAGGAATTATTCGATGAAAGCTATTAATGACTTTGATGATAATACGTTTGTTTTAGTTTCAGATGTTGACGAAATCCCTAATCCTATAAAAATTAAAGAATTTGTATTAGGAAAAGATAAATATGGAGTTTTTGAACAATTGTTTTTTTATTACAAATTAAATTTTCTAAACATAACCACTGCAAACTGGCATGGATCAAAAATTTGTAAAAAAAAATACTTAAAAAATCCAAATTGGCTAAGAGAATATAAAACAAAACAATATTCATGGTGGAGAATTGATAAGCCAGTAAATGTAAAAATTTTGAAAGAAGGAGGGTGGCATTTTTCTTTTTTATACGATATTGACGGTATAATTAATAAAATTAGCTCTTTTCAACATACAGAATTTGATAAAGAAGAATTTAAAAATAGAGATACCATAATTAATAAAATTAATGAGGGAAAGGATATATTTAATAGAAATTTTTATTATAAAAAAATTGATATAGATAATAAATTTCCAGAATATATAAGAAAAAATCAAAATAAATTTGAAAATTGGATAATAAAATAAATTTAGCTCTGGTTGGATTTGGTAGATTTGGAAAAAAATACTACAAAAATTTAAATCAGAATAAATATATAAAATCTGTAAAAATATATAGAAAAAGAAATATAATCCAAAAAAAATTTTATAGATTTTTAAAAGAAGAAACAGAAAAAAATAACTTTAAAGGTGGCATAGTAGCCACACCTACTAAAACTCACTATAAAATTTCTAAAGAATTTATTAAAAACAAAATTCCAATTATTTTAGAAAAACCAGCCGCCTTCAACGTAATTGAAGTAAAAAAAATGATTTATTTATCAAAAAAATACAATTCATCTGTGATAGTTAATCATTCTGACTTGTTTAATGTAAATTTAAATTTTTTGTTAAAAAAAATAAAATTAATTGGTAAAATAAGTTTTATAGAAGCATATTTTGGAAAATTTGATAGTACGTATAAAGATAGAAATTATCTACCTTTTTATGATTGGATGCCACATCCTTTAGCAATTTTATTTTCAATTTCAAATTCCTTTTTAAATCCCATTGTTGAATATAATAATATCATAAATAAAAAAGGATCATTTTTCCAAGATATTACTGTAAGTTTTAAAAATAAGAAAGTTAAACTTGTCAGAATTAATTATTCAAATAAAAGAAAAAAAAAAGTTAGAAAAATAATTATCCAAGGTTCTAAAGGATTAATATCTTATGATGGATATAATGATAAAAATAATTATATTTTTATAAAAAAAAAAATTATGATTCCTAAAAGGAAAATTTCCCCAATGCAAAATGTTATAAATAGTTTATATTTAATATCAAAAAATAGTAATTATTATTCAGATCTTAACTTATCACTTAAAATACAGAAAATTTTGGAAAAAATTAAAAAAAAAATAAAAATTTAAATTTTTGTAGTTTGTTATTAAATAAAATAAAAAAGGAGAGGTGGCCGAGTGGTTTAAGGCGCACGCTTGGAAAGTGTGTGTACTGTCAAAGGTACCGTGGGTTCGAATCCCACTCTCTCCGCCATCTATAGCCAAACCTTCCATGCTTTTTGCTTACTTAACCAAATTTTATTTAGTTCTTTTTTTTCTCTTATAGTATCCATGCAGCCCCAAAATCCATGGTGTTTATAAGCAAGCAATTGTTTAATCCTAGTTAATTTGGGAAGACAGTCCTTTTCAAATATTGTTTTATCATTTTTTAAATATTTAAATACTTTATTTGATAAAACAAAAAAACCACCATTGATATATTCGGTAGGTTTTTCTTTAATTGTTTTGATTGTAGATTTAGAGTTGATTAATAATACACCCTTAGGATTTTTATATTTTACTGCAGTTAATGTTGCAATTTTTTTATTTTTTTTATGAAATTTTATTAAATTTTTTATATTAACATCTGACAGACCATCTCCATAAGATAAACAAAAATTATCTTCTTTAGAGACAAATTTTTTAATTCTTTTTACTCTGCCTCCAGTCATTGTTTTGAGTCCAGTATTTACATATTTTAAATTCCATTTTTTTTTTGAATTGAGTTTATTTAGTTCCTTTTTTAACAAGCTTCCCTTGTAGCCCAAACAAATGATAAATTCTTTTATGCCGTAAAATGAATAAATTTTTATTAAGTGCCAAATAATTGGTTTTTTACCAATTTTAACAAGGGGTTTTGGCTTAAGTTTTGTTTCCTCTGCCAGTCTGGTTCCATATCCACCCGCTAAAATTACTGCTTTCATAATATTATTTTTTTCTTATGTCTATTAAACAATAAGGCCATATTTTGTAATTACAATATTTTGATATCCAAAATGAAAAATATCTTTCAGCAAGGAAATCAAATATTCTAATTTGACCATAGCCTTTTAACTTATTTTTATCAAATAATTTTTCACATCTTTGAAGCCAATTAAATGTCGAGAAGCAAAGTTTAGAAAAAAATTTTTTTTTTAATATAAATATACTAAGAGGATAAAACTCAGTTTTTGATTTTACGTAATTTAAAAAATCTTCTCTATCTTCTTTGTTTAAAAATTTAATTGCATTTTTTAATCCATCCTGAACATGAAACATGTCAAAATGAAGATTTATTGTATGTTTATTTTTATCGAAGAATATTGTTGGATCTTTCAAAAGATTTCTTTTACCTTTTTTTAATAACTTACTGAGTTTATAACCTTTTAAATTTTGTGGTTTGCATACAAAACCATCAAATTTTTTAAAGTTATTTGGTATTTTAAGTAAAATATTTTTATTTAAATTTTTTAAATTAATATTTTTATCGTGATTTTTTTTTAACCAAAATCTTCTATAGTGACAAATTCCAATAAAGTCGTTTGAATTTAAATTATTAATATCATTTTTCCAAATCCAATATATTGAAGTTAATGTTCCATAATTAAAATTTTTTTTTGATATATTTTTTTTACCTTTTGCATCGTTTAGCCAATGGTTTGGAAATTTTTTTTTAAAAGCACCACTGCCAATAATATTTAAATTTAATTTATCTAAATTACTGATATATTCATGTGAAATACAATAAGTTTTTAAATTTGATTTAATTTTCTTCATTTTTAGTTAGATTATTATTTAGATTCCTTTAATAAGCATAATTAAACAAATATAAATATATGGATATATATTCAACAAAATTTAAAGGATTAAAAATCATAAAAATAAAAAAATTTAGTGATTTAAGAGGAAAAGTTATTAAAGTTTTTAATAAAAAAAAGAAATATTCAAAATTTAACTGTTTTGAAAGTTATATAAGTTTTTCAAGAAAAGGTGCAATTAGAGGATTGCATGGACAGAAAGGATTATATTCTCAGGAAAAATTAATTTATTGTTTAAAAGGCAAAGCTATTGACCTAGCAGTTGATATGAGAACAGATTCTAAAACCTATGGTCAAATTTTTAAAAAAACAATTAATTCAAAAAATTCTAAGGGTATTTTTATTCCAAAAGGATTTGTTCATGGATTGTTGGCATTAGAGAATGAAACGATAGTAATTAATTTTTGCTCATCACCATTTAATCCAAAGCAAGAATTTGGTATTAATTATAAATCATTAAATATAAATCTTCCGAAAATGAAATTTTTTATTTCAAAAAAAGATAGAAAATTACCTAACTTAAAAAAAATATTAAAAAGTTTAAAATGAAAATTGGGATAATAGGGTCTAGCGGGTTTATTGGAAAAAATTTAAATTTTTATTTTAAAAAAAAAAATAAATATAAAATTTTTAGTTTTTCTTCTTTTAGCAAATACAAAGAGAGTTGGGTAAAAAAAATTTGTAGTGAAATTAAAATTAATAAGCCTGATTTAATTATTAATTGCGCAGCTAGCCAAGATTTAAATGATGATAAAAAAGCAATTAAAAAATTATTAAATTCTAATTTATACTCAAACGTAATGTTTTTAAACCAATCATTAAAAAATAAAAATTTTAAAGGCTATATTTCTTTTGGAACAAAGTGGGAATTTGATACAAATAGAAATTATAATCCTTTAAATTTTTATGCTGCAACGAAACATGCAAATGATATTTTTTTTAAATACTATTCTTTAAAAAAAAAAAATCACAACTATATCTCTTAAAATATTTGATACTTATGGTGCAAACGATAAAAGAAATAAAATACTTAACCTGCTTCTAAAAAAATATAAAAAAAATCAAACATTAAATATTACTCCAGGTAAACAATATTTAGATTATGTTCATATCAATGATGTTTGTGAATTAATTAATATAATTTGTAAAGATATAAAAAATAATAAATTAAAAGGTTTTAAAATGTATACAGTAAGTTCAAAAAATCCAATAAAGCTTCTATCTTTAATAAATAAATTAAATTTAAATTTAAATAGAAAACTAAGAGTAAAAGTTGGAGCAAAAAAATATAGATTAAACGAGGCTATGAAACCAATAAAAAAAATTATTAATTATCCTGGTTGGAAACCAAAGCTAAATCTTGTAAAAGAAATAAAAAAAATTTTTGATGGTACTCATGATTAGTTGTAGAAATTGTAAATCAAAAAAGATTAAAAAAGTTATCTTTATTGGAAAACAAGTTGTAAGTTCAATTTTCCCAAGCAAATCAGTTAAAAATTCAAAAAAATATTCTTTAGATTTGTATGAATGTAATAAATGTAAACTAGTTCAGTTAGGAAAATCTATACCCTTAGGTAATATGTATGGTGAAACTTATGGCTATAGAAGTTCTCTTAGTAAGTTAATGATAAATCATTTGTATCAAAAATATTTAAGATTAAAAAAAATTATTAAACTTAAAAAGAATTCAAATATTCTTGATATAGGATCAAGTGATTCTACATTTTTAAATTTTTTTTCAAATGAAAAAAAAAATTATAATTGCTTTGGAATTGATCCATCTGCAAAAAAATATTCTAATTATTATAATAAGGATGTTAATTTAATAGTTGATTATTTTTCAGCCAAAGCAGTTAATAGTAGAGTTGAAAAGTTAAAACAAAAAAATAAGAAATTTAAATTAATTTCTAGTTTTGCGATGTTTTATGATATCAATGATCCAAATGGATTTTGTAAAGATATTTTTAAATTATTAGAAAAAGATGGTTTGTGGATTTTAGAAATGTCACATTTTCCTATGCTACTTTCAAATTTAACATATGATCAGATATGTCACGAACACGTAACTTACTATACGCTTGATGTATTTAAAAAAATTGCTGAAAAAAATGGTCTTAAAATAATAGATTTTTCATTTAATATAATAAACGGAGGTAGCATAGAGATAATTTGTGCACCAAAAAAGTCAAAAATTAAACCAAATATAGAAAATATAAATAAACAAATTAAATTAGAAAGAGAAATTTCAAATAAAGATTATTCTAAGTTTAATTTAAGAGTAGATAATATTAAAAAAACCACCAACCTTCTATTAGACAATATTAAAAAGGCCAAGAAAAAGATTATTGGTTATGGTGCTGCTACAAAGGGCAATATAGTTTTAAATCATTGCAATATTGGATCAGATAAAATTTCTTTAATATGCGATGAAAATGAAGAAAAATTTGGACGGTATACGCCTGGAACTAATATTAAAATTATTTCAAAAAAGGAAATGAGGAAAATTAATCCAGATTATTTATTAGTACTTATATGGTCTTTTAAATCTGAAGTTATTAAGCAAGAAATTAAATATATTAAAAAAGGTGGAAAGTTAATTTTTCACTTACCTTTTCTACACGTTGTAGATAAACATAATTATATTGAACATCTCAATGAAAATTTTGAAGCTTTTTCTTATAAATAATGGACTATATTAATTTTTTTAATTCTTCTAAATCAATATTTATAGCACCGTAATGTTTTGCAATAGAAGTTCCGACAGGTTCTGATTCTATAAAATTAAAATTTATTTCATTTTGCTTAGCAAGATTTTGATATAATTTATTTGTATATTTGCTACGTAGTTCAATAATTTTCGTTTTATTGTTTGACCAAATAAGATTTGTAAATCCTGCTCCTTGGAGACCCACAACTATTTCGGCACTATTAAAAATTTTTATTTCATCTTCTAAATCTAGTTTACTTAATTGAATTAATTCAAATTTTTCTTTTTTTAAATATTCTATTATTTCTTTTTCATTTATTATTGATCTATGATCTCTAATATTTGAGTTAGAATCAGATCTATCTATATATATTCTTTTAGGAAATATGTTTTTTGATTTTTTATCTAAAAATTTATTTTTTAACCAAACACTAATCCATTTAGGTATATTTTCAATATCATTAATTATATCAGGATTAAAATTCCATGGATGAGATGTCGAATAAATTGTATCAGAAAATATATGCCTATATTTTATGCTAGACAATAATTGTTTTTTTTTAAAACCTAATAATTCAAGTGATTTTATTTGCCATAAATTTAAATTTGGACACAGCAAATAATCTAAATTTTTTAAATTTAAATTTTTTTCAAAAATTCCTAATCTAGGCAGTACATCAAAAAACCAATGAAAAAAATTATTATTCCCACCTCCTCCTGTTAATAAGCTTAATACATTACCATTTATTTTTTTTAAAAAACGTGGAGTTCCTTTTCTGATAACAATATTATTATTTACAGTTGAATTAAAATTATTTCTTAGTTGAAAAGATGCTTCATCGACAATAATATTATTTTTTATTATTGCAGTATCTTGTATTCTATCAGTATAAAGTCTGGCATTATTAATTTTAAATAAATTATATATATTTTTACAATCTTCAAAATTAATTTCTTCTTTTAAATATTCTAGATCAGAATTTAGACTATTAATTTTTACTTTTCCATATATCAATTTAAATATAAAGATATTTATATTTTTAAATATATTTTGAAATATTTTTTT
>MDTG01342767.1_pt1 | contig 10117 bp, 10 predicted proteins | sample 811421 | NCBI WGS metagenome assembly MDTG01 (sample SAMN05326645, study PRJNA326480) | marine metagenome | isolation source: seawater | place: Pacific Ocean: South East | collected 2011 | reverse complement strand
TGCCATAAAGCACAGCTAAACCACCATCTTGACTATAGGCATGAGCTTTATTTCTTATACAGCCATTTTCTCTGTCTATGTCCAAAGATGGCCATTGCTTATTCTGACTAAAAGCTTGAGTTGTTCTTACTCCACCTGGAGCAGCTAGATAAAAATCTTTAATATCTTTTTGTTTTGTAGTAACTATATCCCACTTATCGATTGCGTCTCCGATACTGGAATCATGGACACAGGGAACATCTTCATTAATTAATTTAACCCTCTTTAATTCTCCTAAAATTCCAAAAACACCTCCCGCACGATGGACATCCTCCATATGATATTTTTGAGTAGCAGGCGCAACCTTTGATAGACATGGTACTTTCCGAGATATCCTATCGATATCATCCATTGTAAAATTAACTTCTCCTTCTTTTGCAGCTGCAAGCAAATGCAAAACTGTATTGGTTGAACCACCCATAGACACATCAAGACTCATTGCATTTTCAAATGCCTCTTTAGTTGCAATATTTCGCGGAAGAAAATTTTCGTTATCCTCTTCATAATACTTTTTAGTAATTTCTACAATATTTTTACCAGCTTTTAAGAAAAGTGATTTTCTAAATGCGTGCGTCGCAAGTGTACTTCCATTTCCAGGCAAGCTAAGCCCTAAAGCCTCAGTTAAACAATTCATCGAATTTGCCGTAAACATTCCAGAACATGAGCCACATGTAGGGCAGGCTGAATTTTCTAATTCTTTTAATTCATTGTCTGGGATGGATAAATCTCCAGCACCAATCATTGGAGATACTAGATCTACTTTTTGGATACTATCACCCCATTTGACTTTTCCAGCTTCCATGGGTCCACCTGAAACAAATACAACTGGAATATTAATACGCATTGCTGCCATTAGCATACCAGGAGTAATTTTGTCACAATTTGATATACACACCATTGCATCAGCCCAGTGAGCATTCACCATATATTCAACACTGTCAGCAATTAAATCTCGACTAGGGAGGCTATAAAGCATACCATCGTGTCCCATTGCAATACCGTCGTCCACAGCAATAGTATTAAACTCTTTTGCAACACCGCCATGCAACTCAATTTCTCTAGCTACCAATTGCCCCATATCTTTTAAATGGACATGCCCGGGTACAAATTGCGTAAAAGAATTAACCACTGCAATAATTGGCTTATCGAAATCATTTTCAGACATACCGGTTGCTTGCCACAATGCCCTAGCTCCGGCCTGGTTTCTTCCATGAGTTGTAGTTCTCGATCTATACACTGGCATTAATTTCCCTTGATGTTATTAATTACAATTTAAATTATAATCCTAATATGTTAATACACCCTCAAATTGACCCTATAGCGTTAAGTATAGGTCCATTAAAAGTTCACTGGTACGGCATTATGTACTTTTTTGGGTTCCTAAGCTTTATATATCTCGGCAAAAAACAAATTGCATCCAAACCTTGGTTCAACATTAATGAAAAAATACTTGATGATGCTTTTTTCTTTGGAGCATTAGGTGTAATCCTCGGCGGAAGAATAGGTTACGTATTATTTTATCAGCCTTTGTATTATTTTACACATCCAGATGAAATTTTTGCATTGTGGCAGGGTGGGATGTCATTTCATGGAGGCTTAGTTGGAGTTTTAATTGCAATTTACTTTACTACAAGAAAATACGATATTAATTGGCTTCACACCATGGATTTTATTGCTCCTTTAGTTCCATTAGGACTTTTTTTTGGGCGAATTGGTAATTTTATTAATCAAGAGTTATGGGGTAGGCCAACTGAATTATCTTGGGGTATGATCTTTCCTGTTATAGATAAAATTCCCAGACATCCTTCGCAAATTTATGAAGCTTTTTTTGAAGGGATTATATTATTTTTTATTTTATGGATATATTCGTCCAAGAAAAGAGCTACAGGTCAAATATCATCTCTTTTTTTAATACTTTATGGAATATTTCGTTTTGGAATAGAATTCACCAGAGAGCCTGATTATCATTTAGGTTTTATATTTTTTAATTTTACTATGGGGCAGATTCTTTGCATTCCAATGATAATTATTGGAGTGTGTATTTTTCTAATTAGTAAAAGAACTTAACAGCAGCGATTAATGCCACTCCACTTTTCTTCTAATTTTTTAACATAAAATTCTTGCCTAGATAATAGTTTATTTTTTTTGTTTTTTTCACAATCTTTGTAATGCTTTAAATAAACTTCATAAGCATCATCTCCACTGATATTTCTTATAATCTTCCATATCAATTTCAAATCAAACATTAGGTACCTCTTTAAAATCGTAATTTTTATGCTTTATAGCTATTCTTAACACATCAAATACTACAATCCATAAGATAAAAACTAAAAATATAGTAATACCTGTATCAAGCTTAAGGTTAAAGATTAGTTTTTCTAAAATATTAATTTCCTGAACCGATAAATTTCCCTCCAGTATTTTTTTTGCCATAGAATTAGCAGATGCAAGAAACCCTATACGAATATCATCACTAAATATTTTTTGATAAGACGCGGTTGTGGTAATGATTAAAAGCCAAGATAATGGAATTGAAGTTATCCAAGCAAACTTTATTCTTCCAGTTTTAATTAGTATTGCTGTACCAACACTCAAAGCAATTGCTGCGAGCATTTGGTTTGCTATTCCAAATAATGGCCACAAAATATTAACACCACCATTGGGATCTATAACTCCAATATATAAAAAATATCCCCAACATGACACAACAATTGCGCTAGAAAATATGATGGAGGGTAGCCATGATGTTCTTCCTAATTTAGGATGTATATTGCTGAACATATCCTGAAGCATAAATCTTCCTACCCTTGTTCCCGCATCAAGTGTTGTAAGTATAAATACAGCTTCAAACATAATTGCAAAGTGATACCACATAGCCAATAAATGCTTACCAAAAGCATTAGCAAAAATAGTTGCCATTCCAACAGCCAAAGATGGGGCACCCCCAGTTCTGGCAAATAATGTTGATTCTCCAACATCTGAAGCTAATTGATTCATTTGCTCTAAAGTGACAGTAAATCCCCACGAGTTAATTTTAGCTATTACTTCTGATGGTTCATTACCAACTATGCCTGGAGGGCTATTAATTGCAAAAAATATACCTGGTTCTAAAACACATGCTGCGATCATTGCCATCATTGCTACAAATGACTCAAGCAACATACCTCCATATCCTATCATCGGAATATGCTTCTCACTATCTATCAACTTTGGGGTAGTTCCAGATGAAATCAAAGCATGAAATCCCGAAATAGCACCGCAGGCAATGGTAATAAAAACAAAAGGGAATATACTGCCTCCAAAAATTGGTCCCGAACCATCTGAAAATTGAGTAACTGCAGGCATTTGTATTTCCGGTTGAAGAATTACAATAGCTATTGCGAGAAAAATAATAGTGCCCAATTTTACAAAAGTTGATAAGTAATCTCGGGGTGCTAATAACATCCAAATTGGAAGAACTGCAGCAGCAAATCCGTAAATAATAATAGCCCAAGCTAAAAAAAGTCCCCCATGATCAAAATAAACTCTCATAGTTGACGATTGATCAATTATACCGCCCATATAAACAGCAAATAAAAGTAAAACTACACCTAATAATGTTGCCTCAAGAACCCTTCCAGGCCTTATAAATCTCATATAAAATCCAACTAATATAGCAATAGGAATCGTAGCTGCTACAGTTGATGTGGCCCAAGGACTGTACTTCATTGCATTTACAACTACTAAACCTAAAACGGCAATTAAAATAATCATAATGACAAAGGTGCCAATTAATGAAGCAACACCTGCTAGTGGACTTAATTCCTCTTTTGCCATTTGGCCAAGGCTTTTGCCGTCTTTTCTAACGGAGAAGAAAAGAATGGTCATATCTTGCACAGCTCCACCCACAACTGCGCCAATAAGAATCCAAATTGTCCCTGGTAGGTAACCAAATTGTGCTGCAAGTGTAGGACCCACTAATGGTCCAGGGCCTGCTATTGCCGCAAAATGAATGCCAAATAATACCCATTTATTTGTTGGTACAAAATCTCTATTATTACTTAATCTTATAGCTGGGGTTTCCCGAAATTCATCAAGCACGAAAACTTTTGTTGCAATCCATGCAGAATAAAAACGATAGGCGACCATATAAATACATACTGCAGCTGTAATAAACCACATAGCATTTATTGACTCTTCTCTTTGCAATGCAATAAGTGAAAACGCAAATGCTCCAAGCAAAGAAATTAAAATCCAAATTATTTTTTTCATAAAATATTAATTCTGTTTATTTAAAATTTATTAAAAATATATTTTACTCTTCGAAGTCTCAGGAAATTTTGGGACATGAGACGCAATATTATTAATTATTTTTTGTGTTGACCATAAAACGGCTATTGCATCCAAGATATCATCATCAGCTACATCTTTCCTTAAAAATTTATCTCTTATAATCTGAAAATCAAAAGACGGATAATATTCCTTTATTAACTTTAATCTTTTTCTTCTTCCTTCGACAGTTTTTTTGCTATCTTTTATTACTCTCATATTGTTCATAGCCATAAAACTAAGTTCTGGATGTATTTCATAAAGATTCTTATTAGATAATTTATCAAGATAAATTTCTCTTGCTTCTTTGATCTTATTAAAAATATACCAAGTTTGTTTCGATATCTTTACTCCAGCTTCCTTAAAATTAATTTTACATGCTTCAGAATAAGTTGTGGCATACAATGCTCTTGTCGCTGGAGGGGAGAATATAGTTGATGCTCTTGATCCTAAAAAAATTCTTGCTTCTTTTTCTGCCATCCGCTTTCCTCTTTGGTGCAATTCAAGAGGAATATCAATACCTATAATTACAGATTTTTTAGTAATCTCATTAATCTGATTAAGGTTTTGAATTAGCGAGAAAACAATATTTTTATTATCTTTTAACTCAGCAACAATCCACCCGGACTTACATCCATCAATACCAAAAGTTCTATTCATATTTGCTATAATTCACTATTCATTAAATATTAATTATATTAACTTAACTATGCTTAAAAAAAAGATATTGCTTGGAGTGACAGGAAGTATTGCCGCTTATAAAACTGCTGATTTAATTCGGCATCTTCGTCAAAATGATTATTTTGTGCAAGTGATCATGACACAATCTGCAAAAGAATTTATCACGGCATTAACACTTCAAGCATTGTCCGGAAATCCAGTCCTCGAGAACATGTGGGATTCTTCTGAAGGAAATGGTATGGAACATATCAATTTATCTAGAACTGCCGACTTAATTTTAATAGCACCTGCATCTGCAAATTACATAGCAAAACTTGCAAATGGGATTGCTGATGATTTACTTTTAAACTTGTGCTTAGCAAGAAGGTGTCCACTTCTTATTGCGCCAGCTATGAATGTTGAAATGTTTAATAATCCTGCTACGCAAAGAAATATAAATATCCTTAAAAAAGATAGGATTTTACTATCTGGCCCAGAAACTGGGGAACAAGCTTGTGGTGATATAGGCATGGGAAGGCTTATAAACTTTGAAACACTCATGCTTGATATTGAAAAATCGACAGCAAAACAAATTTTTAAAGATAAAAATATTTTAATATCCGCCGGTGCTACATCCGAGAAAATTGATGATGCACGAGTTATTACAAATTTAAGCTCAGGTTTTATGGGGTTAAGTTTAGCTAAAGCAGCATATATGTTTGGGGCAAACGTCACTGTAGTCTTAGGAAGAAGTAGTTATAAATTTCCACCATGTATAAAAACTATAGCCGCTCATACCCATAGTGAAATGCTTATGCATATTAACTCAAATATTAAAATTAACGATATTTATATTAGTACAGCAGCTATCTCAGACTATAAACCACAGCCCATAGATGGGAAAATAAAAAAAACAAAATCAAAAATTACAATAGATTTTTTAAAGACTGAAGATATTTTAGGGACTATAGGATTAAATAATTCAGATGCATTCCTAGTAGGTTTTGCAGCGGAGTCCGAAGACTTAATTAAAAATGCCAAAAAGAAATTAGTAGAAAAAAAATTAGATGTTATCGTGGCTAATCTCATAAAAGAATCCATGGGTAAATTATCAACAAAAATTACTATAGTTGATAAAAAAAATAATGAAATTGTTTTAAAAGAAGATAAAAAAAATAATTTAAGTATTTTTATACTTGAGCACATCTATAAAATTTACTCGGAAGAAAAAAATCATGAATTTATCAATTGATTATAAAATAATAAATCCTTTAATTAAGGAATCCTTGCTAAATTATAGCTCTCCAGGTTCTGCTGGTCTTGATCTTAGGGCTTGTATTGAATCTGAATTAATAATTAAACCAGGAGAGACAGAACTTATCCCTAGTGGTATCTCTATTTATATTAAAGATCCAAGTTTTGCAGCACTAATACTTCCAAGATCTGGGCTGGGACACAAACATGGAATTGTCCTTGGAAATCTCGTTGGTTTAATTGACTCTGACTATCAGGGCGAGCTTTTAATATCTTGCTGGAACCGCGGAAATAAAGAATTTACAATAAATTCCTTAGATAGAATCGCACAATTAGTGCTTGTTCCAGTGTATCAAGCCTCTTTTAATTTAGTTAATGATTTTGATAGTTCCGTAAGAGGTGAAGGTGGTTTTGGTAGTACCGGAAAAACCTAAAAAAAACTTGAATAGACAGTACTTTATATGTTTTAATAAGCGTCTTTTAAAGAAATGTGCGAAGGAAATTTACAATGTCTAGAGAATGTGAAGTAACTGGTAAAAAACCCGTTGCAGGAAACAATGTATCTCATGCAAAGAATAGAACTAGAAGACGCTTTTTACCAAACTTACAAAATCGTAAGTTTTGGGTTGAAAGCGAAAATCGCTGGATTTCAATGAGAATATCTAGTGCTGCTCTCAGAACCATAGATAAACTTGGTATTGATGCAGTTATTGCAAGAATGCGCTCTGAAGGGAAAAAAATATAAGGAATTAATATGAGAGAGAAAATACGTTTAAATTCATCAGCAGGTACCGGTCATTTTTACACTACCACCAAAAATAAAAGAACAATGACTGAAAAATTAGAAATAATGAAATTCGATCCAAAAGCCCGCAAACATGTTTTATATAAAGAGAATAAAATAAAGTAATAAAAATAGAGTCAAATAAAAACCAGCAGATGCTGGTTTTTTTATATTTTAATTTAGATTATCGCTTTTATTAATGTGCACCACTCTTTGTGGAAAGGGTATTTCAATTCCCTGATTAGTAAATTGTTTCCAAATTTCCTTATTTATATCTGATCTAAGTCGATATGTTCCCTCTTCTGCATCTAAAATATAGAATACAAGCTTTAGGTCAATTCCACTCTCTCCAAAGTTCATCAAATAAACAGTGGGATCAGGATCAATCTTAATTACTCTCTCTTGCCCATTACATGCATCAAGCATAATTTTAGTAGCAAGGTCTACAGAAGATTCGTATCCAATTTGGATGTCTATTGCCACTCTAACTTTGCGATTTGTACATGTATGGTTAACAATATTTTCAGCAATAAGGGTTTCATTAGGAATAATTACCTCAACACCATCTAATTTTCTTAATACTGTATAGCGTGATTTTATAGTTTCAACAATGCCGTAGTGTTCACCAATTGTTAATATATCTCCTATCTGTAGTGATTTATCTAAAAGAATGGTGAATCCTGAAATATAGTTACTAGCTATTTTTTGCATTCCAAATGCAAGTCCAACACCAAAAGCACCTCCAAAAACTGAAAGGAAAGTTAAATCTAAGCCTATAGTATCTAGCGCTATTACAACAGCAATTACATAAAGAGCAATACGAACAATTTTGTTTATCATGACTCTGCCATTGAGGCTTAATTGAGTTACTTTCATTAATTTATTTTCTATAAATCGACTTAGTGTCATCGCTGCAATAATTGATAAGAAAATACCTATGAGAAGTTGAAGTACTAACAAAATAGAAAATTCTTTTTCGCCAAAACTAAATGTAATAGATTCTAAAATATTAAGAATAGGAGTTAAAAATCCAAATAAATGAAGTACAACAAAACTCCATAAAATAGAGCTTAGGATATTTTGATATGCATTTAAAAGAGGATTAGGTTGAAGTAAATATCTAATAAGATACACTGCCAAACGAATAAGAATTAGAGCCATTACTAAAATTTGAGTAGTGACTAATAAATTTACTGTCTGATATAAACTTAAGAAATAACTTGATATTGATATAGCAATTAAAAAAATTATTGGGTTTACAATTTTTATAAAAGCTTCTCCTGCAAATTTCCAATCGCCTTTACTAGAGCTAGAAATAGAATTTATTGATCTTTGCTGTAAAAAGTACACTAATAAACCAGCAGCCATAAGAACTAAAAATTGCAAAAGAGAACTCAAAGATAATAAAAAATCTAAGTTAAGGTTATTCTTTAAAGTTTCGAATTGATTCATTTCAATACTATAACAAAACTAAAGTTGCTAATCCTAAAAATATAAAAAAGCCACCGCTATCTGTCATAGCAGTAATTAGGACACTTGAACCTACTGCAGGATCTTTGCCAAACTTACTTAATAATAAAGGAATGATAACCCCCATGATTGCTGATAAAAGTAAATTTAAAACCATCGCTCCAGTCATTACATAACCTAAATATACATTTTGATATAACATAAAGGCAAATAAACCTAAAACACTTCCCCACAAAATACCGTTTAATAAAGCTACTCCCAACTCTTTGTATATTAGTCTTTTAATATTAGTAAAATTTACCTGCCCAAGGGCTAGGCCTCTGACTATCATGGTAGTAGTTTGATTTCCAGAATTTCCTCCTATACCAGCAACAATAGGCATTAATGCTGCTAGTGCTACTACTTTTTCAATTGAACCTTCAAAAACACCTATTACTCTTGAAGCAATTAATGCAGTTATAAGATTTATAGCTAGCCATGCCCATCTATTTTTAACAGATTTCCATATTGATGAAAATAAATCTTCTTCTTCTCTTAAACCCACCATAGAAAGTTTTTCATTTTCAGCATCTTCTTTTATAAAATCAACTACTGCATCTACAGATAATCTTCCAATAAGTTTATTATTTTTATCAACCACTGGTGCTGTAACTAAGTCATATCTCTCAAATGCATCCGATGCGTTTTCAGCAAAATCATTAGGGGCAAACAGAACTAAATCAGATGACATAACATCTTTTACTTTAACTTTTAGATTATTTACTACAACTACTTTAAGAGGAAGTACTCCTAAGATAGATCCTTTTTTATCGACAACAAATAATTTATCAGTACTGCTAGGTAATTTACCTAATTTTCTTAAATAGTTTAAAACATCGGCAAGATTCATATCTGCGTGAATCGTAATAACATCGTAATCCATCAATGCACCAACTGTACTTTCAGGATAAGATAACGTTGACTTAAGGCGCTCTCTACTTTGTAAATTTAAACCATCTAAAAGTTCTTGCAGGACATTCTCAGGAAGATCTGAAGCAATGTCAGCTATCTCGTCAGTATCTAACTGTTCTGCTGCGGCCAATAATTCAGTAGTATCCATATCGGCAATTAAGGTTTGTCTTACAGCATCAGATACTTCAACTAAAATATCTCCATCATTTTCAGTCTTAACTAAATCCCAAATAATTGACCTTGGCTCAATAGGTAGAGACTCAAGAATATCTGCTATATCTGCTGGGTGTAAGTCCTCAAGAAGTCGTTTTATTTTATTAAGGTTTTGTTTATTTACTAGATTTTTTATAATTTTTTGCTTTGGTACATCTTGTTTCTCCACAAGACTTTCAACAATTTTATGCTTCTCAAGTAAAAGATTAATTTGCTCAATTATTTCAATTACGCTTTCTTTTCTTTCACTTTTGGTTTTCATGATATTTTTTTAGTTTAAGAATTTTCTTATTTTACATTCAAATAGATAAAAAAAAAGTCAGCAAAACTGACTTTTTCATACATCTATAAAAAATTTTATTTTTTCATCTTTGCTTCTTTCTTAGCAGCAGGTTTAGCTTCTTTCTTAGCAGCAGGTTTAGCTTCTTTCTTAGCAGC
>MDTG01225336.1_pt1 | contig 10117 bp, 11 predicted proteins | sample 811421 | NCBI WGS metagenome assembly MDTG01 (sample SAMN05326645, study PRJNA326480) | marine metagenome | isolation source: seawater | place: Pacific Ocean: South East | collected 2011 | reverse complement strand
CTCGCCCTCTCCCAAACCCACTACCAAAGGAGAATTGCGTCGCGCGCCAACCAGACAATTCGGCTCTTCCGCGTGCACCGCAAGTAAAGTAAAGGCCCCTTCAAGTTTTCCCACTACATTGCGCATCGCCTCAGTCAAGTTTCCTGTAGCTCGAAACTCCCGGGCCAACATGACCGCAGCAACTTCTGAATCGGTTTCGCTTACGAACAGCTCTCCTTCGGACCTAAGTTGGGACCTCAATTCGTCATAATTCTCAATTATTCCGTTGTGAATCAGGGCAAGTTTTCCCTCATCCGCTAAGTGCGGATGAGCGTTGGTGTCATTTGGTTCTCCGTGGGTGGCCCACCTAGTGTGAGCAATACCAACCTGACCCGTCACAGGAGACATAGTCCCGAGGGAGTCGGAAAGAACTTTCAGCTTTCCAGCCCGTTTTTGTGACCATAATTTGCCATTCGATTCAACTATCGCCAACCCAGCTGAATCGTATCCACGGTATTCCAGACGAGCAAGTCCACCCATAAGGACGTCTTGGCAGTCTCCCGGGCCTGCGTAACCAACAATTCCACACATGACTTCGAGTCTAGGCGATTCCGCAAAGCGGAGTCTTGCACACTAGCCTTAGACATGTGAAAAACAACTCGCCACCGCCTGACAGCGGGAGCCCTTTTCTCGAGTTCGATCGCCAAAAATGGTCTAGTCTCTCCCCAAAAGTGGTATCGCCATTATCGGCGGAGGAAATCAACGCGGTTCGTTCAGCAGGAGACATGCTGGATGAGTCAGAGGTTGTTGAGATTTACCAGCCTCTGGCCCAATTGATTTCAATGTACGCCGAAGGCTCCAGGCATCTGCGAACGCTCAGTCAAAAATTTCTAGGTGAAAGTTTGCAACACACCCCATATATAATCGGCATCGGCGGAAGTGTGGCAGTGGGAAAGTCTACCTCTGCTCGGGTTCTGAGGAAACTTCTCTCCCGCATTCCTGGTTCTCCAAAGGTCGATTTAGTGGCCACAGACGGCTTCCTCTTTCCGCTCAGGGAACTTGAGGCGAGAGGATTGCTTGAAAGAAAAGGATTTCCCGAAAGCTATGACACCCGGGCTTTGCTGGGGTTCGTGTCAAGAGTAAAGAGCGGCTCTGCTGTTGCAAAGGCCCCCAAATATTCGCATTTGAAATATGATCGAGTCGTTGGTAGCTCGATTGAAATTAGACAGCCGGACATTCTTTTGGTCGAAGGTCTCAATGTCCTCGCCCCACCATCTGATAAATCGAAGCTGGCCATAAGCGACTTGTTCGACTTTGGCATCTATGTTGACGCTCGCACTTCCGATATTGCTCTGTGGTACGAGGATAGATTTATCCATTTGCAGCGAAGCTCTTTCCAGGATCCCGGGAGTTATTTTCACCGCTACGCAAAACTTAGCGAGACTCAGGCCAAGGCAGAGGCGAGACAAATTTGGACACAAATAAACGAACCGAACCTAGTGCAAAACATTCTACCCACCCGCTCAAGGGCAACCCTTGTCTTGAAAAAGGATAGTAACCACAGGGTGCAAAAAATCCTGTTACGAAAAATTTAAGTAAACAGCCGCTCCTTGACGATCGTTGATAGTTTCTCGGCGATAATCATGGCAACTTCTTTTTCTTCAGCCTCAACCATAACTCTTATAAGAGCCTCTGTTCCCGATGGCCGCAACAGAACCCTGCCTGCCTCACCGAGTTCTAACCGCGCCTGGTTTAGAGCTTCCTGAACAAAAGAATCACTCGACAATTTTCTCTTGTCAACTCCCGAAACATTTATCAATACCTGCGGATACACCTCCATCACACGAGCAAGCTCTGCGAGAGACTTTCCTGTACGAACAACTTCGCGAGCTAACATCAGGCCAGTTAGGATTCCATCACCAGTCGTGGAATGCTCGGTAAAAATAATGTGCCCAGACTGTTCACCTCCAAGTTTTGCTCCGGTTGATGCAAGGCTCTCTAGGACGTAGCGGTCGCCCACTGAAGACTCAACTAGCTTGATCCCATGCTTATCCATCGACTTCCGCAGCCCAATATTGGACATCACCGTAGAAACTACTGTGTCAGCGAATAAAGTTCCCTCCGCTTTCATCGAAGAGGCAAGGATGGCCAGAATCTGGTCACCGTCGATAGTCTCTCCAGTGTGGTCAACAGCAAGAGTTCTATCGGCATCCCCATCGTGAGCGATGCCGAAGTCAGCTTGCTCTGAAACAACAGTTTTCTTCAGTTGGCCTAAATCCGTGGAGCCAAAACCGTGGTTGATGTTTAGGCCGTCGGGCGAATTGCCAATTACAGTTACCTTCGCTCCGGCGCCAAGGAATACGCGTGGAGAAATTTTTGATGCAGCCCCGTGAGCGCAATCAATAACGATATGGATCCCCTCTAATTTCCGATCAAGGATCTCTATAAGATGCGTCACATATCTTTCCTCTGCATCATCGAAGGACTTTATTCGCCCAACATTTTTCCCGACAGGGACAAGGGCCTGCTTCTCCATGGCGGCCTCAATTCGATCCTCAACCTCGTCAGGTAATTTTGTCCCACCAAAAGAAAAAAACTTTATGCCATTGTCGGGCGCCGGATTGTGAGAGGCCGACACCATCACTCCAAAATCAAACCCTCCATCCCGGACCAAAAAAGCACACGCAGGAGTAGGTAGCACACCTGCATCGCTGACATCAATCCCCGAACTTGCCAAACCGGCTGAGACTGCCGAGCTTAGGAACTCACCGGAGACCCTCGGATCTCGAGCGATAACAGCCCGGGGTCGCCTCCCCTCAGCTTTCAGTTCATTGGCATGACGACCCTTAGTCAGAACATAGGCGGCAGCCTGAGAAAGCCGCACCACCATATCCGCGGTGAGCTCTCCGTTTGCGAGGCCGCGAACCCCATCAGTACCAAACAGACGACCCATATTTTCTCGGGATCCCGAAACGCTAGCGCTTCGAGTACTGGGGGGCTTTCCGGGCTTTCTTGAGACCCGCTTTTTTCCGTTCCTTAACCCGGGCATCCCGAGTGAGGAATCCAGCTCTCTTTAGCGACGCTCTGTTGTTCTCTTGATCAATTTCATTTAAGGCACGAGCTATTCCCAACCGGAGTGCCCCGGCTTGACCGGATGGTCCGCCTCCGGTGATTCGGGCAACTAAATCATAACTTCCCTTGAGTCCGAGCACGGTAAAGGGATCAGTGATTAATTGTTGATGAAGTTTGTTAGGAAAGTAGTCTTCTAAAGGCCTCCCATTGACAGAGTAAGTTCCGGTACCAGGCTCCAAACGAACTCTAGCTATCGCCTGCTTACGCCGTCCCACTGCTCGGCCTCCAACATTCAAGGGCGGTCTGGCATTAGCTTCCTGCTGTTCAGGCGTATCAGCTGACTCAGTGGAAAAATTCCGGAGTTCCGACTGATCCGGCTTTACTTGGTTCTCGTTATCGCTAGTCACTCTTGAATCCTTATGATTTTGGCGCTATTGCGCAAGTTGGTCGATGAGATAATTCCTAGGCTTTTGGGCTTGATGAGGGTGCTCTTCCCCAACATATACCTTGAGCTTCGCCATCTGTTCACGGCCTAGGGAATTTTTGGGCAGCATTCCGCGGACGGCTTTTTCAACCGCTCGAACGGGATTCTTGCTGATCAATTCTTCATACGAAATTGAAGAAAGTCCCCCTGGGTATCCCGAGTGGCGATACGCAAATTTCTGCGACAATTTCGAGCCAGTCAAAACAACTTTTTCAGCGTTCACGATTATCACGTGATCACCCATGTCCATATGAGGAGCGAAGGTGACCTTGTGCTTGCCGCGAAGCAATGAGGCTGCATGCGATGCCAACCGGCCCAGTACTACATCGGTCGCGTCAATCACAAGCCACTCACGACGAATGTCGGTCGGTTTCGGAGAAAACGTGCGCGTCATGCCACATTCCTTTTCAAGTCGAGATGATCGTGAATCCCACTCCCATGGAAGTTCTCATTGGAACTCTCCCGCGGAGGGCTCAAAGATGGAGGTCGGCGGACTTCCACCATTGCCAAGTGTAGAAGACAGATCCGCATGGGTCAATTTCAAGACTTATCTCTTCGCGACCGAGACTTGATTGCCTGGCTCTGAAGCTGGTCGATCTCTGGATAATTTATGGTCAAAAGAGTCAAACCATTCGCCGGCATAGTCGTCCACGAGCTAGTTCTTTTTTTCGCGTCTCGGATTGCCAAAACATCCCCGACAGACAACCTAAACCGACCTACAGCCACTGCCGCACCGACCATCGACCTAACCATTGAGTGGCAGAAGGCATCTCCCACAACAGAAGCACTCAGGGACCCAAGTTCGTCGCGCCTCCAGGAGAAATCCATAAGCTTTCGAATAGTGGAAGCTTCCGGCTTAGCCCGACAAAACGAAGCCCAATCATGAAGACCGCGCAGCTGCTCACCCAAAAAATTCATTTCCGATTCATCCAGAGCATGCTGCACCCTATGAGTAAATGCTGAATGAAGCGGATTACTAATCGAGGAAGCGTCCTCGATCCGATACTCATAATGCCGAGAAAGAGCGGAAAATCTTGCATCAAATCCTGCTGGTGCCAACTGAATTTTATGTAAGACGATGTCGTCTGTTGCGAGTTCAACCTGCACTCTTTGCCTCAAGCCTTCGAGATTCTGATCATCAAAATTTCCGGGCAAATCAAGGTGGCACACCTGTCGAAGCGCGTGAACCCCGGAGTCAGTTCGACCCGCGACTACAGTTTTGACCGCCTCCGGCTGATAACCGAGAGCGGAGGCAACTGCCCCCTCAAGGCAGGCTTGCACGGTCCGACGCTCGGGCTGAGAAGCCCAGCCTGAAAAGTTTGTGCCGAGGTACCCAAGATCAATCCTCAGACGGGTGTTCATCAGTGGATCCAGGGGAGCAAAAATTCGCTACTTAGCCTTGTCAGTTGGAGCGCTTTCACCCTTGTCCTTAGCTTTGTCCTTGGCCTTGTCCTTGTCCTCAGCTTTGTCCTTGTCCTTGGCCTTGTCCTCAGCCTTGTCCTTGGCCTTGTCCTCAGCCTTGTCCTTGGCCTTGTCCTCAGCCTTGTCCTTGGCCTTGTCCTTGGCCTTGTCCTCAGCCTTGTCCTCCGAAGTCAGCGCTCCCTCACTGCCTTCGCTCACAGACTCGCCATTCTCTATGTCCTCGAGCGACTCACTGGTGACGTTATCGGATGTCACCGCTACCTCCGAAACTGCCTGGACTGCAGGTTTTGAACTTTTCATCTTCGGCTTCGGATTTACCGGCTCGAGAACTAGCTCAATAACTGCCATAGAGGCGTTATCTCCCTTTCGGAAACCTGTCTTGGTCACGCGAGTGTATCCTCCTGACCGATCACTGAGCTGTGGAGCGATTTCCATAAATAACTTGTGAACGGCAGACTTATCCCTGACAACGGTCATGACTTTTCGTCGAGAGTGAAGATCTCCTCTCTTGGCGAAGGTAACCATTCGCTCTGCAAGAGGCCTCAGCCTCTTGGCCTTCGTTTCAGTTGTCTTGATGCTGCCGTGAGTGAACAGCGCGGTGGCCAGATTTGCCAACATAAGCCGCTCATGCGCAGGTCCGCCACCAAGGCGAGGACCCTTCGTAGGTCTAGGCATTAGATAATCACTTCCATTTTGAATGATAGTTGGATCAGATCCAACCGTCAGTATTCTTCTTCCGAATCAAGGCCACTATAAAAAGCTGCACCGTCAAAGCCAGGCATTGGGTCCTTCAGAGAAAGCCCCATCTCAACGAGCTTGTCTCGTACCTCATCGACCGACTTCTGGCCGAAGTTTCGAATGTTCATCAGCTGGTGCTCAGACAGAGCAACAAGTTCACTAACGTTGTTGATTCCCTCTCGCTTCAGGCAATTATAACTGCGAACAGAAAGGTCAAGACTTTCGATCGGCATGGCCATCTCACTAGAAAGGACCGCCTCAACCGGCGCAGGTCCGATCTCGATTCCCTCTGCCTCTTGATTGAGGTCGCGAGCCAGACCGAACAGCTCCACGAGCGTGCGGCCGGCTGACGCAACCGCATCGCGGGGGCTCATCGAAGGCTTGGTTTCGACGTCCACGACAAGCCGATCAAAGTCTGTCCGCTCACCAGCACGGGTGGCTTCAACTCGATAAGTTACCTTGAGAACAGGAGAATAAATCGAGTCAATCGGAATTTGCCCAGCCTCTGCAAACTCATTCCTATTTTGAACAGCTGAGACATAACCCCTCCCTCGTTCGATTGTGAGCTCTAGCTCAAAGCCAGCCTTCTCATTGAGAGTTGCTATATGTAACTCGGGATTGTGAATCTCAACTCCAGCGGGGGCCTGGATATCAGCCGCAGTTACCACCCCCACTCCCGACTTCCGAAGGTAAGCTGAAATAGGCTCGTCATGTTCGCTCGAGACAACCAGATTCTTGAGATTCAAGATTATCTCGGTGACGTCCTCCTTTACTCCGGATATGGTTGAAAATTCGTGGAGCACTCCGTCAATCCTGATACTTGTAACGGCTGCTCCTGGGATCGACGACAACAAGGTTCGTCGCAGGGAGTTCCCTAAGGTGTATCCAAATCCAGGCTCCAAGGGCTCAATCACAAAGGCTGAGCGAAAATCGGACAGTGTTTCTTCTGAGAGAGTGGGGCGTTGTGCGATAAGCACTTCTTTATTCCTTTCGGCTAAGTATCCGCTATATGACACTTGTTTTGAGGATGCGACGTGAGCCGCGACTTACTATTTAGTTATATTAAGGTCAGGAAGATAGGCCAATGAGCCCAGAGCCTCCGGTTGAGCTACACTCGACGCCGCTTAGGAGGTCGACAACCGTTATGAGCTTGGGGCGTCACATCAGTGATTGACCCAACCTCTAGGCCGGCAGCTTGAAGAGAACGGATTGCGGTCTCCCGACCAGAACCCGGACCCTTGACGAATACATCTACCTTCTTCATACCGTGTTCCTGTGCCTGACGGGCAGCAGACTCTGCCGCCAATTGAGCTGCGAAGGGAGTTGACTTTCGCGACCCCTTGAAACCCACGCCGCCCGAAGAGGCCCACGAAACAACGGCACCAGAGGGATCCGAAATAGAAATGATGGTGTTGTTGAAGGTCGACTTGATGTGCGCCTGCCCAACAGCAATATTTTTCTTACCCTTCCGACGGGGTTTTCTAGCTGCCGCTTTTGGTGCTGCCATTCTTTACTTCTCCATCACTTTTTGGTTCGTTATTTGTAGGCGCTTAATATTTAGCTAGCCTTCTTCTTGCCCGCAACTGTCCTCTTCGGACCTTTGCGCGTACGGGCATTTGTCTTGGTTCTCTGACCCCGCACCGGCAGCCCACGACGATGCCTAATTCCCTCGTAGCTTCCAATTTCGACCTTTCGGCGAATATCGGCGGTAACTTCCCGACGAAGGTCTCCCTCCACCTTGAAAGCGCCCTCAATATGCTCCCGCAACGAGAGAAGCTGCTCATCTGTAAGGTCTTTCACGCGCGTGTCTGGATTTATACCCGTACTTTCAAGGGTCCGACGAGATCGGGTACGGCCCACTCCGTAGATGTAAGTTAAAGCGACTTCAACCCGCTTGTCGCGAGGAATATCCACTCCGGCTAGACGAGCCATGCCATTTCTCCTGCTTTTTTGGAAGGTCTTCGACAGATCCTGAGCCCGAGCCTTCCCCCGGGGAATCACCCATTTCTGGGTTCCTGTTTCTGCCTTGATTCTCTTTTTTGTTTAACCTTGACGTTGCTTATGCCGAGGGTTCTCGCAAATGACCATCACGTTGCCGTGCCGACGGATGACCTTACACTTGTCGCACATCGGCTTGACACTTGCGCTAACCTTCATAGTCCTAACTCTTTCCCAAATTCTCATCTCGGTTGAGATCAGAACGCTACCGCCCCCGAGCTACTTGTACCTATATACGATGCGACCCCTGGTCAGATCGTACGGACTTAGCTCCACAATCACTTTATCCTCCGGCAAAATACGAATGTAGTGTTGACGCATTTTTCCGGATATGTGGGCAAGTACCTTATGGCCGTTGGTCAACTCAACACGGAACATTGCGTTGGGAAGAGCCTCAACTACCGACCCTTCTATCTCAATTACTCCATCTTTGTTGGCCATAGCCCCATATCTTGTTACAACAATGCTGTGTACATGTTGAGTGCATAGAGCCGAAACTTTTTGCACCAAAGCTCTATCTTAGGCATGCGAAGCTCCATATACAAGTCAGCGGGAGTTATTTGCTGGTGAAGATACCTCGCTCGGAAAGCTTGCTCATGATTCGGGACGTAACCTCGGCAATCTCACCCAGGCCATCAACCGATTCTAAAAGTCCTCGAAGTCCGTAGACATCCACTAAAGGTGCGGTTTGCTCTTCGTAAACTTCCAGCCTGTGACGAACCACCGACTCATCATCATCCGACCGACCCTGCTCCACCGCGCGTCTCCTAAGACGATCCACAACGACATCAACGTCTGCAATTAGCTGAAGAACAGCATCGAGCGAAGTCCCATGAACACCCAAGAATCCGTCCAAATGACGGACCTGATCGGTGGTCCGTGGATACCCGTCAAGAAGAAAACCCTTCTGACAGTCGGGTTGCTCTAAACGATCGTTGATTAGGTCGTTGGTTAGCGAGTCAGGAACGTTATCGCCAGCATCCATAAAAGCCATTGCCTTCAACCCCAAGGAAGTCTTGTTTTTGACATTGTGGCGAAATATGTCTCCCGTTGAAATCGCAGGAATCGCAAAGGCTTCTGAAAGCTTCGCCGACTGAGTACCTTTCCCTGCCCCGGGCGGTCCAATCAGTAATAAACGAACACCATTAGTCACTTGAGCAATCCCTCATAGTGGCGCTGCTGTAACTGAGAGTCAATTTGCTTGACGGTATCCAGCCCTACGCCCACGATGATTAGAATGCTAGCCCCTCCAAATGGAAAATTTTGATTTGCGTTCACAGTCGCCAGCGCTATCAGGGGGATTAGCGCGACGAGTCCAAGGTAAAGAGACCCCGGAAGTGTTATACGGGTTAAGACATAGTCAAGGTACTCCGCGGTCGGTCTGCCCGCTCGAATTCCGGGTATAAAGCCTCCATACCGCTTCATATTGTCCGCAACTTCTTCAGGGTTGAAGATTATGGCCACGTAGAAATAGGTAAACCCAACGATGAACAGGAAATAAATTGCCATGTACAAGAGATTGTCGCCCGAAGTCAGATTGTTCTGAATCCAGACAACCCAATCTGGCACTGTCTGTCCCGCCCCAGGCTGATTAAATTGAGCGAAGAGTGCGGGGAGGTACAGTAGCGACGAAGCAAAAATTACCGGTATGACTCCCGCCATATTGACCTTTATAGGAATATAAGTGTTGGTTCCACCATACGCCCTGCGACCTACCAGACGTTTTGCATACTGCACCGGCACACGTCTCTGCGACTGTTCGACAAACACGACTAAGCCCATAATTACAATTCCAACGGCGAGAACTAATAAGAAAATTTCAAAACCATTAGCCTGCGCTATCGCCCAAAGCGCTGATGGGAAAGTGGCTGCAATGGAAACAAAAATCAGCAGTGACATTCCGTTCCCGATCCCGCGCTCTGTAATCATCTCGCCGAACCACATAATCAATCCTGTTCCAGCCGTCATGGTGATGACCATCAGCATTATTGCGTACCACGCGTCATTCGATAGCAGCTGATTGCAAGCGGGAACACCTGACGAGCCAAACAAAGCTCCACTACGAGCAACAGTGATTAAGGTGGTCGACTGAAGCAAGGCTAGCCCGATCGTCATATAGCGGGTGTACTGTGTCAACTTGGCTTGCCCAGCCTGACCCTCTTTGTGCAGAGCCTCGAAGCGGGGAATCACGACGCGCAAAAGCTGAGTAATGATCGAGGCAGTTATGTAGGGCATGATGCCAAGGGCAAAAATTGATAATTGCAGTAAAGCACCTCCGCTAAAGAGGTTGATTAGTTCATATAAACCTGCGGTGCCGCTCGTTCCCGCCAGACACTGTTGCACATTTCTATAATCGACAAATGGGGCGGGAATGAACGAGCCGAGTCTAAAAAGCCCAATCATCGTCAGAGTGAAGAAAATTTT
>MDTG01193185.1_pt1 | contig 10117 bp, 6 predicted proteins | sample 811421 | NCBI WGS metagenome assembly MDTG01 (sample SAMN05326645, study PRJNA326480) | marine metagenome | isolation source: seawater | place: Pacific Ocean: South East | collected 2011 | reverse complement strand
TTGCATGAGCCAAGGCTCTGTATGGATAGAAATAAATTGAATCTGTAGTTGTAATTGAATTTAAATAATAAATTGTCCCATCCCCACTTAAACCTTTATTATCTAAATACAAGCGATTAGTAAACTCACCTCTACCTTCGTAAGCAGGATATCTATTTTCTATATTGTGTGAGAAACTTAGTTCTACATTATCATTTAAACGCATTGTATCTCTAAAGAATGGAAAGATACTTGGTGCATTTAAGTTCCCAGGAAACTCAAGGTTTTCAGTGTTTATGTAAAGTAAAGAATCCAACTCAAAAGGATCAACCTTAAAAGAGAAAAGATCTTTTTTATAAACGCCCTTTTTTATTTTATCATAGTAGATATAAGAATCTTCGTAGCTATGAAGCTTAGGGAAATCAGATTTATCTTCGAGTCCAGATTTATTATTTGGCGCATCTATATAGAGCTTCCCAATAATATCCGAGATAACCGTTTTTACCGTCCAGTCTATAGAAAAACCTTCTTTATCGATAAATCCCGAAGGAATAGAATATTGTAAAGAATCAATCTTATTCAATTCAACTTCGAAAGGATCGTACACAAAATCCATTTGCTTTCCAAAGAGTCCAAAGTATCCTGTTTGTACAATTCCATCAAAAGTGAAATCTCTATTTTGATGTACAAGAATCTCTCCATTGTAGGGGAAAATAGCTACCTTATTAGAATCGGACAACTCCACCATACTCACTCCTGAAACAGATAGGTCTCCTGACTCTAAACTCATACGTGCGTAGGGCTTCTCCTCAGATCTAGAAACCATTCTCAATCCATCATAATCGCGTCTGCCTAATCTAGCATCTAAAAAGTGATATAATTTATCATTGATCTGAATAAGCTCTTTATCTATATCAAAGTCGACAAAACCTAAAACTGTAAAATCGGTCATTAATGTTTGAGCGTCAACAATAGAATAACTGTAATACTTTGCCACTTCACTTAATAGAAAAGTCTTCTGCCCCTTATAATCTCTACTCATGCTGCGTAAAATAAAAGCAGGATGACGTTTTGCCATCGTAGCTAAATCTTGATATCGAGATTCGTTATAGAAATTATAGGACTCTAATAAAGCTGGATTTCGAGCAGGATCTCTATCATTTGAAAAATACAATGCAGTTGAATCCTTCTTCCACACCATTCTATCGAAATAACAATCAAGTTTGTGATAAGATGAGCGAATTGGACTTAGGCCTAGGTTCTTTTTTACACGCTCAAAACTTAAAGATTTTGCAGAATCTACATAGAGTAATTTTAATTGAGGATGTGTAATTGAATCTGAATTCCAAGAAAGATTAACTTTCACATCTTGTGCATAAATACGTGAATCTTCCATTCTGAAACGCTTAGCTCGAGCTTCTATAAATGGAATGTCGTTCTCATAAAAAGTTAATTGAATATCTTGATCAGCTCTACCAAACACAAACATTCTCTTCCCTCTAATCTCCAAACTTCCTTGTGCATCAATATCATTAAAGATATTGTAGAAATTGAGGGAATCTTTTTTTGATATAAATCCTGGATAAATAGCATCTTTACGATCTGGATTAGTATTTAAACCATCAAAGTAACGCCCCTGTAAGGCGTCTTCATCGTGATCTAATCGACCCAGTAATTCAGCATCTTTAGCTTCAAAATAATTCTTTCTGAAATCTATTTCATAAGAATTGAGCTCCAGCCAAATAGAATCTTCGGGAATAGAGTGTTTCGTCCAATCGCATCGCCCGCCTTTTCCGTACCATTTATGACCTAGTAAATCCACATAACCCTGAGTCATATCTACAGTGATAGTGTCATTACGAGAAGCACAATACAACTTTATATATTCTGCAGAGATTTTTGGAACCGAATCATAAGTAAAGAAAATATCACCTTCTCCCAATTTCCACTGAAAAGTTTGCCCAGAATGTAAAATGCTATCGACTAAAGCCTGGGAACAATACTTGACGTAAGACTTAGCTGTTTTGTGTTTTAAACTCGATACATATTCTACTGAAGAGGCTAAGAAATTATCTAAACTCTCATCATTTAAATCACCTGCACCATAATGGTTAAACAAACGAAAGAGTTCGTAGAAATCGGCTGCATCGTTAAAACGCTTTCTACGTAATTGATTTACCAAGCGATAGATATACTCTTCTTGTCTTTCATCGAAACTAGAACCGTTGAAATATCTTATAAATTGATTTCCTACTCGCTTGTGGTGTGCGTATACATTATCCTTGATATCTTCTCTAAGCTCATCTACAAATTCTTTTCTACTCCAATCCTCCTGAGCATAGATAAGCCCAGAGCAAAAAATAGCGAAAAAGCCTAGAAGACGAAGATTCATTTTCTAAAGTAAATTTTATAGTATTACAAATAAACTGAAAAACAATTAGGCTATCAAAAATTGTGCTGAACAATGGAAAACTAGTTTCGAGGTAAAAGTATTGAATGTTAAGTAGAAAATTGAATATTGAATATATGATACAGCTGTATTGACAAAAATGACATTTTTCAAATTAATTTAACCCATTTGGTAAACAAGCGCAGCCCAATTATTCTTCTCACTTTGTCTAAGTAGACGTAAACTAAGAGAACGAGCCTTTTGGTCAATGTGATATATATCAGAAGTATAAAAGCCGCTAAAAGCAATTTGAGATCCTGTTTTCATGGTTTTTACATAGACTTCCATATCGTTCATTAAAATATTACGGTTAATGTTGGCTAAAATAACATCGTAAGCACATTTTTTTAAAAGTTCAGCTCCACCTTTTTTCACGATAATATGAGAACACTTATTCTTACGAATATTCTCTAAAGTATTTTCGTAAGCCCACTGGTCAATATCAATTCCGGTAATTGAGCTTGCCCCTTTCATACAGGCAAGAATGGCTAATATTCCAGTACCACAACCCATATCTAAAACTCGCTTCCCACTGACATCTATTTCTAATAGGTGAGCAATCATTTGATATGTTGTTTCATGATGACCTGTTCCAAAGGACATTTTAGGTTCTATCACAATATCAAAGTCCACTTCTTTTTCATCATGGAATGGAGCTCTTACTAAACATCTTCCATCAACCTCAATAGGCTCAAAATTTTTCTCCCATTCAGCATTCCAATTTTGTTGTTCAATGGTTTTAACTTCCATTTCAATAGAAAAGTCAGCGCTATTTAAAATGTAAAGTGCTTTTACTTCTTGTTCATCAAAATCCTGTTCTTGTATATAGGCTTGAAGTCCATCAATAGTATCCACAAAGCTTTCAAAATTAAAACCACTCAATTCTGCGACCAAAATTTCTCTTACCATTTCGGAATTAATCTCTGCCGATTTTGATGCTTTGATAGTAAAAGAAACTTCAATATAATTCATTTCTTATGCTTTTATGATTGAAATAAAATCTTCTGCTTTTAGAGAAGCTCCACCAATTAAACCCCCATCAATATCCTTCTGAGAAAACAATTCCTTAGCATTTGATGGTTTGCATGAACCTCCATAAAGAATTGAAGTAGATTCGGCTAAATCTGGCCCATATTTTTTATAAATTACTTTACGGATATGAGAATGTATTTCTTGTGCTTGAGAACTTGTTGCTGTTTCTCCTGTTCCTATGGCCCAAATAGGTTCATAAGCAATTACAATATTTTTCATCACATCAGCGGATAAATGAAAGATACCTTCTTGAATTTGGTTTTCCACCAAATTAAAGTGATCACCCAATCTACGTTCTTCTATAGTTTCACCACAACAGTAAATAACCTTTAAGTTTTGAGAAAGAGCAGAATCGACTTTTTTAACCAATAGAGCATTATTCTCACCATTATAAGATCTGCGCTCAGAATGTCCAATAATGGCATAGTCTATGCCTAAATCGGCTAACATAGCTGCAGAAATCTCTCCTGTATAAGCACCCGATAGCTCATGATGACAATTTTGAGCTGCAATCTTTAGAGCAGTACCTTTTGTGAGTTCAGCTAAAGAAGCCAAATGTATATAGGGTACTCCAATTATAACTTCTCTGTTAGACTCTCCAATTTGACTCATTATTGAAGAACAAAGTTCCTTTCCTTGTTGAAGATTTTTATTCATCTTCCAATTTCCTGCAACTATTTGTTTTCTCATGCTGTATTCTAATTTTATGTAAATATAAGTGAAGTAACTATTATCTGATAAATAGTCATTAAGTTTACTATCAACAACTTAATACTAGCTTCAAGTCACACTTTCTAATTTATCAAACTTAACTTCCATTTTGGCAAAGCCAATTTGCAATAAGGCAGAGTTTGATTTTAATTCTAATATTTCTCCTTGCTGGAGAGTACCTTCAATACGGACTTGCTGTCCAATTTTAAAACTATCTTTAGTCCTTAACTTTCTTTTTTTGAGTATTCTTGATTCTACCTTATTCTTATCCTTTCGATTGGACTCCAACTCAATTATCTTCTTTAATCGAGAAAGAATGGATTTCATAGTCGAGCCATTTCGATAGAGTTCTATAAGCTTATTTACGCGCTTTCCTAACTGTAAATACTTAGATTCAAACTGCATAGTAAAGCGCTGAGACTCGAGCTTTTCTTTAACAGACTTTAGTTTTTCATCATATTCATCTTGCTGAGAACCTACAATAGCTTGTTGCTTGCGTAATTCCTCTTGAGCAAACTGAAGCTCAGTCGTTAACCGTTGATAGTGATGAATAGTTTCTTCAAATCGAACTGTACCTTGTTTTAATCCAGCGCGTGCTTTTTCTATTATATCTATGGGCAAACCTACATTTAGAGCAACTTCAAAAGTATACGAACTCCCAGGTTGACCAACTTTTAATTTATAAAGTGGATTTAGTTCCTCATCGTCAAAAAGCATACATGCATTTTCTGCAAAGTCAGTTTGATCTGCTAAAACTTTTATATTTCCGTAATGAGTAGTTAAAACGCCACAAGCACCACTCTTTATAATCTCTTGAAAAAAAACACCTGCTAACTGACCACCCAAAGCAGGATCAGAACCTGAACCAAACTCATCTATTAAAATAAACGATGATTTATTCGATTTGGCAAGAATCTCCTTCATTCGGGTAAGTCGATAGGAATAAGTACTTAATTCATTTTCTATAGACTGATTGTCGCCGATATCAGTAAAAATATCATGAAACACACTCATAGTAGAATTTTGGTGTACAGGTATAAACAAACCCGCTTGAAGCATCAACTGATTTAAACCAAAAGTCTTTAATGTAATAGACTTTCCCCCTGCATTTGGACCTGAAATTACAACTACACGATGTTCATCATCGAAATATATATCTTGAGGAATAGTACCAAGTCCCTTTTTATTATTTTCCAGAAGCAATAAAGGATGAAAAGCTTTCTTGATATTTATAGCTCTAGAACGAGATACTTTAGGTCTTGAAGCTTCCATTACTTGAGCTAATTTCAGCTTTGCGTTTAAGAAATCAAACTCTTCAATTAATGAGGCATATGCATCAATTATATCAAGATAATCCACTAAATCTGAAGTAAGGTCTTGAAGAATTTTTCTAAGCTCTTCTTTCTCCTCTTCCAATAAATGGGATAATTCTCGATTAATTGAAATACATTTTTCTGGCTCAATAAAGGTAATACTCTTAGTTTTAGACTTTGCTCTAACTTGACCTTTCACTTTGCGTTTATACTCCGAAGAAACTGCTAATAGTGAAACTCCATCTGCAAAAGACTCTCGAATATCATCTAAAAAACCTAAATGTACATAATGGCTCATTATTTCCTGAAACTGCTTATCAACTTGAGAGCGTTTTTTGGAAATATCTTCTCGAATTACAAACAAGTTCTGTGAAGCATTAGAACGAATAAATCTACGTGGTGTAAACACCTTTTCAATTCGTTTTTTTATGGCAACACTCTTCTTTAAATCTCCAATCATTTGAATAATTCTTGGGATTTCATATTCGTTAGAATTAATAAACTGAATTAGAGAATTAACCCAATTAGAAGCATTGTAAATATCAAAAACATGATCTTCAGTAAGAACTGAATTTTCAATTTTCAAATATTTAATTACCTCATTTAAATTCAAATATTCAAATCGAGGAAAATTTGTGTCTGATGAGATTAATTTATACTCCTGTAAACAATCTAGGTGATAATTTAAAATTTTAGGATTATGTAAAATAGAAAGATTTCGAATACGCTCTTTATTTAACGAACTTTTAGCAAAATTCTCCAATAAATCTAATATCTTATCGAACTCCAATTCCTTGCGTACCGAATCTCTAATATTTGAACGTCTAATCTTCATTGAAGCAAAAATAGTGTTTAATCCCTGACAAAACCCTCAACTATCTTTAGGTCTCTATACTTATTTAATAGTCATTTCATCTATGAGGTATACAGCATCGGCATATTTATCAATGATAAATAAAATATACCGTGCATCCACCATAATATTTCTACATCGAGAAGCATCGTAGTTAATATCACTCATGGTTCCTTCCCAAGCTCTATCAAAGTTTAAGCCTATGAGTTCTCCATTTGAATTTAAAGCTGGACTACCAGAATTACCTCCTGTTGTATGATTGGTCGCAATAAAACAAACGGGCAATTTCCCATTATCATCTGCATAAGAACCAAAGTCTTTATTCTCATATAATTCAATCAACTTGACTGGCAAATCGAATTCGTAATCGCCAGGAATATACTTTTCCATCATTCCCTCTAAGTAAGTTACATGGTCATAAGAAATGGCATCTAATGGAGAAACCCCTTGCACTTGTCCATATGTTAAACGTAAAGTACTATTTGCATCAGGATAGTAATTTCTGTAATCCGGAAGAACTTCCATCATTGCTTTTAAGTAGTCTCTATCAATTGCATCCAACTCACTTTCCATTGCCCAATACTTTCCATATATCACATTTCTATAATATCCGTAAAGAGCAGAAGATACTTTAAAAGCAGGATCTTTAGTTAATTTCTTTTGCACTTTTTTAGTAGGTGAATTTAACAAGGCTTCTAACTTCTCTTTATTGGCGAAGTAAGATTTTGAAAACACCTCATTTGCAGAATAGGTTTTATTTTTAAAATAGGTAGGTAAATATTCTGAATTTGCTTGATCTAAAGCATACTTCTTAAACAAGGCGTCAAAGAGTAATTGATCTGTATGGACATCATAATTCTTAAAATGTCCGTTAATCGATTTTTTAAAGCCCTCCAAGTCCTCTACCTCACCGGTTTCAATAAACTTTGAAACTTTATTGGCAAATTTCACAATTGCAACACCACGGTAAGCAATTTCAATAAAGTAATCTCTTGCTAATGCTATATCTTCTAATTCACCATAAAGGGAATCATAAACAGTTAAAAGTGTTGCATAATCAGCATATTTAGCATCTGAATTTACAGCATCCATAAATGCTTTTTCAAATTCTTCTTTGCGCTTTATTCCTCGAGTTTTTTGAATTCCTGTATTCTCTCCAATCCACTTTTTATAGTAGTTTGCCACACTTGCATATTTTGAAGCATACTTAATACGAACCTCATCAGAAGATCGCATTTCTTTATCCATAATCGCTAAAGCTGTTTCGCGAATAGAAATCTTAGCAGGATTTAAAACCTGTGTAATTTGCTTTACTGCTACAGCAGGTAAATACTCGTCTGTTCTTCCTGGAAATCCATATACCATGGTGAAGTCACCTGGCTTAACACCTTGCGTAGATATGGTTAAGTGTCGATTAGGCTTGTAAGGTACATTATCTTCAGAATACTCCGCTGGATTATTATCCTTATCGGCATAAATTCTGAAAATGGAGAAATCGCCTGTATGACGAGGCCACATCCAATTATCAGTATCTGAACCAAACTTCCCAATTGATGAAGGTGGAGCTCCTACCAAACGTACATCCATATATGTTTCAGTAACAAACATAAAGTAACGATTCCCTTTAAAAAAAGGTTTTATCATTGCTTCATAATGTGTTCCTTCAATTTCTGTAGAAATAAGAGAATCACCTAAAGTCTTAATCATTTCTCTCCGCTCTGACTCAGTCATATCAGTATTTTCATTTGCTAAGACATCAGCTGTAACTTCTTTCATGTATTTAATGAAAGTGGCCGTCAAACCTTTATTTGATAATTCTTCAGAACGATCTTTAGCCCAAAAACCATTGTTAAGGTAATCGTGTTCTATAGAAGAATGCGATTGAATTTGACTGTATCCACAGTGATGATTTGTTAACAATAAGCCTTCACCAGAAATTATTTCTGCAGTACATCCGCCACCAAAATGAACGATAGCATCTTTTAAACTACCGTTATTGATTGAATAAATATCTTCAGCAGTAAGCTCCAAGCCCATTGCCTTCATTTCAGCTTCATTAAGCTGTTGCAAGAACATTGGAAGCCACATTCCTTCTTTGGCTAGCATATTTAATGAGCAAAGCATAAGTATGCTTAAAATCGGTTTTTTAAGGTTCTTCATCTTAAGAAAAATAAGTTTTAATTTTACTTTTAAAATTATCAGGAATCAAACAAGGCTTCCCAGTGCTAAAATCTACAAATACTAAAGTTGTTTTTGCCACAGTGGCAACTTCGCCTATAGGATTGTATAATTCATATTCAAAATAGATACGTGTATTTGGCATCTTATAAATCTTGGTTACTAAGGTGATTTCATCGTCATAAAATAAAGGTTTAATGTACTTTAATTTTAAGTCGAGTACAGGCATTATTAGACCAGAATCCTCCATAGACTTATATGAAAGTCCTATACTACGTAATGCTTCTACCCTACCCATTTCAAGATATTTTGCATATTGTCCGTAGTACATATACCCCATCTTATCTGTGTCTGAATATAAAACTCTAAATTTTATTTGATATGAAAACATAATTGTAAATTGTTACACGAATTTATTTAATCTTTAGCAAAGGATACATAACATTCAGAATTATTACTAAAATTTCATTTTAATTTACTTATGAAGGTTTATTTATCTACGATACTGATATGTATTTCTTTGTTCTCTTGTAAACAAAAATCAGATGTGAAATATACATTTGATGGAGTAAGTATACCTATAGACTCCTCACTACTTGAAGACAAATTAATTACAGGAATCTATTCACCTTATAAACTAAGCTTAGATAGTATAATGAATGAATCCCTTTGTTACTCTCCTTATTTTCTTGAAAAATCAAAACCAGAATCTAGACTTTCAAACTGGATGGCAGATGTTTGCTTAAATGCACTTGAAGATAAATATGATGTAGATTTCTGTCTACTTAATTATGGTGGAATTAGGTCAACTTTACCAAAAGGAGATATTACTACAAAAAACATTTTTCAATTAATGCCCTTTGAAAATGAATTAGTGATTATTGAAATTCCAGATTCTAGTTTCACTAAAGTTTTATATTATTTAAAACAAAGTGAAGGAAATCCTATAAGTGGAATTGAATTAAATTTTCAGAATGAACAAAACACCCATTCACTAAATTATAACAAATCAATTAAAATTGCTACCTCAGATTATTTAGCCAATGGAGGTGATCAAATGTTCTTTTTTTCTGATTCCATTCAGATGATAAAAACAGGATTAAAAATTAGAGAAGTTCTTTTAGAAGAATGTAAAACGGTAGATACGTTATATACAATAATAGATAATCGATTTACTTATGATTAACAGAAGAGAATTCATTCAGCAAATGGCAAGCATAAGCGCTCTAGGAGTTATTAATCCTACAGAGCTTATTGCTTCAGACGATTCCGAACACTTATGTATTATTCATACCAATGATGTACATAGTCACATAGAACCATTTCCAGCGAACCATTCTAAATACCCAGGAATGGGAGGTGTTGCTAAAAGAGCACATTTAATAAATAAAATACGATCTGAAGTTAAGCATACGCTTCTATTAGATGCTGGAGATATGTTTCAAGGAACACCATACTTTAATTATTATGGAGGTGAGATAGAATTCAAACTAATGAATGCATTGAAATATGATGCCGCTACAATTGGAAATCATGATTTCGATAATGGAATTGACGGATTAGCTCGACAGGCGAAAAATGCAAAATTTAAACTTCTGTCTG
>MDTG01278855.1_pt1 | contig 10118 bp, 3 predicted proteins | sample 811421 | NCBI WGS metagenome assembly MDTG01 (sample SAMN05326645, study PRJNA326480) | marine metagenome | isolation source: seawater | place: Pacific Ocean: South East | collected 2011 | reverse complement strand
CTTTAAAATCCTGTGCGAATAAGACGCGTCTGCAGCTCCAAGCGTAGTGTCTGCTGGAATTAACGTGTAAAATTTAACCATACCTGTAGATGTTATTGCATTGTTTATTTGTGTACCTGATTGCTTTGCAAGATTGTTAAGAGAAGAAAATGTCCTGGCGTGTGTGACGAAACCTTCATTAGCAACGTAGTTAGCATAAAAATTTAATTGCTCACTCATCATGGCCACCAAATCAATCATCAAAGCGCCAAAACTAGACGCATTAAAGTCTTTGTATGTGTCTGGGTAATACGTCCTTACCCTCTCCTCTAATTTTTCCCTTATTTCATCAAAAGTTACATTTGTAAAATTTGTATTTGTAGTGCTTCTGTTATTACTCATTTATTAGATATTCCTCATGTTGCTTGCTAGCGATGTCTTAAATTTCTCGAAGTTTTTGCCCAAATAACTATTCAAGTCTCCATTACTAGGCAGGTCCTTTACTGAAAAGCCCTGGTTATCAACGAATGCTGTCACGAGCTGACTTGCAAGAATAGCATATTTTAATTTTAACTTTACGGTTCCAATATCCCTCTGGTCAGGTGTTGAAATAAATTTTGCAGAAATAAATTGTATATAAGGAAACGGAAGATACTTTGACAACTGGCTCCTTATTCTTTCCTCTATCTTTCCTAACTCCGGTGAGTCATAGGACTCAAATAAATATCTACGAACCCCAATGCCTAAGTCGGGATTCATGGGCCACTCACCCGGGTTTGTAAGAAGAAGATATTGAAAATCCCTTTGAATCGACTCTTTATGAGAGGTTATCGATTTATAGGGACCGGTCGTGCTATCGTACACCAACGGAAAAATAGGCTGGTAGTTTTTTATAGAAACCTTATTTACGTTATCTAACATTAAATGATCAAGAGACATATTTTAGACCTCAAAAATAAATAGTGATCTGGAAATAATTTTAATTTCCGAAATTATTGTAATCAGAAGAATTTGTAAAATCAAAAAAACCATCAATTTGATTATTTTGATAAATGGGGCGCCACGGTATCTCAACTTGCTTAGCGTAAAGTGGCGTTGTTGCACCTTGCGGAAAGAATCTTGCTGTAACAACATCTTTAGTTCTGATTTGGCCGTCATCATCGATGGTGCCGCGGCAACCTTGAAAATATAACCCAGCCTTCAGCGTTTTAATTTCTGTAGTGACATCCGTCAATTCGTTGCGCTTTTGGAAGGCGAACGGGCCGTTGGGATCAAAGCTCAGTGACGTGTTAAGAGAGTAAACCCTGTTAATTGCAATTCTGATTGCTTTTCGCGAGGTTTCGCATTCTGCTTCATTAGAAACCGCGGTGGTGTCTTCTCCTTCTGCAATTTCAGCCTCCAAGAGTGTCTGCTTCTGTTCAGGAGTCATAGAGTTATACCAATCAGAATATTCTTGAAGTTCATCACGTTCTGCTTGAATTGCCTCTGCTTGTCTATCTAGGACCTCTTGAGATGGTCTTGTGGAGCCTTCAGGCACCAAATCGTCTCCTGGGAGAGCCTCTGTTGCAACAGGTGTGTCTTGGTCTTCCGGAACTAATTCAACGGGCTCTCCTGGCTTACAATCTTCTTCTGGAACCTCTACTACACAATTACTCTCTTTCAAATTCTTGTCCGATTGTAATTGTGGTGTTGTAAGTGCTAGCAAAGTAAATGGAGAAAGAGGATGACCATAGCGTCCATACATACCTGCATCATATTTTCCATAATCTCTCCAGGCTCCTTCGTCGATATCCAAACATGGAATCTTAAAATAAAAAGACGGATCTAGAAAAGGCTGATTTCCGGAGTAAATGTAGGAAACCAACTTCGTCGTCATTATTCCTAATCTAATTCCAAATTCTGTAAAGTTAGGCAATGAACCTACAGCGTAACCTATGTCTGAAGCTATCCCTAGCCCTAAAGGTACGTATCTTCCCTTGTTCTTGCGTTGAAGACCTGAAACATCTTGCCTTATCGACAGTGGTGATCTACCACTCAAATAAAGGCCATTTGTTAGCTTATGTTCTCCAGTCCCGGCTGGTTTTAAGCCGCGGAAAGTTAAATTTTTTATATCACAATTCATGTAATGCTGGCGCATTTCCTTATAAGCAGGATCCAACTGATTCGCCACACCCCTGAAGATAATCGATGGCATTTGCCTTATCAGCCTCATAAGATCTTCCCAAAATTGCTTGAAAAAATCTTCTAAGCCGGGTGGCCACTCAAGACAACCGTCTTCACTAGTTGGGAAGTTTTCTGTTAGCTGCTTTAAAAATTCTTCTTGAGATAATGTTACCAATGCTGCCCTCTCGTTGCGAGTTTCACCCATCATTCTAGCAACAGAAGCAAGAGCAACTTTTGCTGGAGTCATCATAGTTGGCATTGAATTGTAACCAGACACAACACTCGTCGCGAAAACAGAGGCTATGGATATAAGTCTTCTTAAGGGGAAAATATGGCTAAAAAACATTTCAAATTCATCAGTTTCAAAAAGCTGCTGATTCATAAAAGAATAGGCATCTTCGAAATCTGTTCGTGAATATCTCTCTAAAGAGTAACATTCTTTAAAGTCTAGCGCCCTAGAGGCCTCGAATAGTGGCACGGCGAAGGCATTGCTCCTGTCAACAGCAGTGTCATTAGAATAATCAACACTAACCCAGTAACTTTTAGTAATAACTGATTTTTGAGACAGTGTTGATTCGTCGTCCTCTCCAGATAAGATCGTCTTGACAAAAAAGTTTCTGGGTGCTTCTTCGGGTTCTTCATCTGGATTGTTGGGGTCAAAGCCCTGTGCTACCACATCTTGAGCATAATAAGGTGTAGGATCTACTAAAACAAGACGAGAACCTTGCACAATTACACCTTGTTCTGTTTCCAGCAGCTGCTTGACCTTATTAATATCAGGCAAGCTTCGGATTGCAGCAGTAAAATCTCCAATACTCATGATCAAAGTGTTGTCTATTGATTCTATTTCGCGACCATCCATACCAGAAATATTCTCTAGCGCTTGTTGAAATTCTCTCGTAAGTAAATTCCCCCTTGTTTGAATATAATGCTCTATTATAAATTGTTGTTTACCTGATAGAAAGGCCTTAAACTCTTCACTCGTAGAGCCGATTTGGCGGCCGTTAAAATGAGATGGCCTGATTGCTATAATTGGGCGGCCATTGTCGATATCAGAGCGAGATGCGACATCAAACTGAGGAACATGTTTTTCCAAAAACCAATTGAAAAAGTTTGTTTTATTATCTTGTGGATGATAAACTTGCTTTGAGTAGTTTGCGATTTTTGGTAATTCCTCTGCTATTATTGATTGCAATGCTAACTGACTACTTGCGATTCCAGTTGCTCTTTCTAGAATTTTTGGCCAGCGGTTCTTTAGATCATCGCTTGATTCAAGTTCTAACTTGACGTGCTGAGTTACGTAATCAACAAAAAACTTTTCTCCAACTATAGGCTCAATATCCCAGACAGAATAAGCAAGGCCACCTTTCAACAAAACGTCAATCAAACAAACTCTAATAAATCCCTTTACAGCTAAATTTTGCATTGCTAAATCGTAGGGAGGAATTGTATCAAAATCATAATTTTCCGGAGCGTTTTCAGGCTTTAGCATTTCTTTCACTATTTCTGTGGAAATATCTCCGATGATAACTTTGTTGAATGCGGTCACTGAACCGTCACCTAAAGAAAACCTGTTCGAAACACAATTTGCATTTATTTGCCTTTTGCCGGAGACTCTATTATCTAGCTGAGCTGCTTCAACTCCCCTAAACAAATAAGAATCTCCTAATTCATCCAGCAAAGTCTCGATTAAAGATTCTGTTGTTGACTTGAAGAGCGTTGAGCGTAAGAAATTAGTCATTCTGGTCATGGTCTCAAACTCGAAACCAATCTTTTCCAAAGAGTTAGCAACAGCATTTCTAAACCTAAACCTCTTCGCGAACGAACCATCAGAGCGCATGCGCGCTGTCAATTCAGGGTCAGTAAACTGATCTGGAAGCTGATTACAATATCTAAACTTCTTCTCTTCTTCTCTTCCCAAGCCTAAATAAAAATCACCCTTCAGAATTATATCAAACCTATCTTTGTCTGGGTCTGCCGTCTTTTCCGACAGAATAATGGTAGGAGAATAAATCGAACCTGCGTTAAATTTAATTTCAAAATTATTGTCAACAGTAGACACAGTTTCCAAATTTATGTTTTCCAAAGATAATTCTGTCTGATGGTCTAAAAGCTTCTGTAACCCTGGAAACAATGATTCATCGGTAATGGGTGGGCGAGCACTAATTATTTCCATTATTCTATCATTTAAATCTTTTAACCTATTCTGCTGAATGTTTATAGTCGATCGAGACGCTTGTCCCGGTGATGAATCTCCGAAACCGGCGTCTTGCCTAGCTGCCTCAGAGAATTGAGAGCGATCTACAATGGGGCTATCTTCTTCTAGCGCGAACGGTGGGATGGGCCCTAAAAAGTTTGAGTACTCCACCGTGTCAGAACACAGAAGGTTTTCTTGCTTCACAAGTTCAAATTCTAAGCTCATACCCTTGAGATTTCCATTGTTAATGTTTTTTTGATAGGCCATGAAAAATTCATATTCAACCACTTCTGGTTTGTCAAAATTTCCCTCTGCTAGTGTTTCTTTTAGCGCGTTCAAGCGCCTAAGAAATGGGCGCCGTTCATTTCTTAGTCGATCTCTTTTACCGCCACTTGTTCGGTTTACTCTAGTGTTGTATCTGCCGACAATCACACTTAAAGACCTTATTTCAGCTACTATGTCTTCTTCGGTTACTTCACCAGACCGTACAATCCTCCTCTTATGGACCAAAACTCCCTGAGTTGTTTGTCGAAACCCTGCAGCACTTAGATGTTCCGCTTGATGAGGCAAGACATATCTAGGAGTATATGATGTTTGAGTTTCTGCCGTTGGAGCTAAAGTTCTTCGATTTTCTTCTGGGATTAGGTCGTAGGGCAAATCCTTTATAATCTCTACTTGATATAGGCTATGCAAATCTGCAAACTGACCTATAACATCCGGCGCATGACCTTCAGCAACAGGGCGTTGAAGCGATTCACTATAGTCTTTTATCTGTTGAATAGCTGCTTCAAGTCTCAAGACTTGAACCTGGTCGTATCTTTCGTCATAGGGCCATAAGTGGACCGGACTTGAAACATACATGGCTGGGACATATTGTTGAAGGCCTTGAACATACGATGACTTAGCCTTTGAAAATAAGGCCTTTGCAGATTTTTCTTGTTCTCTTTTAAAGAAATCAGGAAAATCAGCCATAGGGGCATCAGGGTTACCATAATCAAAAACCGGAGGAACTAGCCCAGAAAAACCATTTTCTAAAAGAGATTTTATTCTATCTGCCTCTTCTTGCTTGTTCTTTTCAGCTAGTGAAAGGGCATTATCTATTTCTTCCGCTGTCAAAGTGCTATCGTCCGCTTGTAACCTATTTCTTATCGACCTCATTAGATCGTTAGTGTCGTCACAATCAGTAGGCCTCACCACGGTTCTACTATTTAACGCTTCACAGATCTCGTCTGGGATGTATAGCCCAATTACTCCAAAAAAGTTAACTATCTCTTCGTGAGTCTTAAGGTCTTTATCTACACCCTTTGCTGCAGCTAGTTTCTGAATTGCAGACATTGTAGCGTTGTCTGGCATATTCCCTGCCAGGATGTAGCATAATTCTCTGCCTGTTAGAATGTTTGATGCAGAGTCGAAAAAATCTTTTGCCTTATCTTTATTCGGAATTCCTGTCTTTATTAGAGAATCAACTAGGGCTTGCTTTATCCACGGCTGAGTTGAATCTATCCCGCTTGAAATAAAATCATCTAACTGTTCCTGGCAAAACGGAAAAGCTAACTTATCAATTATCATTTTCGCTGCTGTACAAGCTAGTCTTTTTATGATAGTTTCTATGTTCTTGATTAAAAACTCTATAAGCCCCTTGTACCATCCTATAATTCCAATCTTTGGAAGAGGATCTAAATTAAAGTCGGGAAATTTTATATCAAATGCCGGCAACCTTAGGCACTTAACGTAATCACACAACAGAGAAACAGGGTCAAGCCTATCAAATACTTCCTCCCAAACCTTTTCTATTTTACACTCTTCTCCGAGAGCGCGAAGGGCTGCATTTTCATCAAAATTTGAAGAATCCCAAGAAGCCTTGAGATTATCCGCGGATCGTTCGCCAAACTCTTTGATAGGATCCTCTACTGCCTCTTCCCACCAACTCTTAAAAGAAAATGATTCTTCTTTATCTGCTATAACGCCTATTCCAGAAGTGTATTTTGTAATATATGCAAAGCCAGTTATTTTATCGATGTTTATTCCCAGGTCTTTACAGGCGCCTCTAGAGTCATCAAAGAAACTAGAAAGCTTTGGAAAGAACGTCATGTCCTTAATTTGAGCCAGGTAATTCACAGTTCTCGGCCTCTTGAGAACGTCTGGAAGGTCTTTTATGCTTAAACCTGCTCCTGCAGAGGCGATGGCGATTATTTCTTTTCCGTTGCGAAGACCTTGTTGGTCACTGCCGACGCGGCTGAAATCAATTGAAATGGTTACAGATTCTTTATCTTTATCGCTGAGACTTTTGAGTGCTGGCTCTATTTCCTCAAGTGCTTCTGGTATTCTGGCTAAGAGAGAAGCTTCATTGTTGCCATCAAACTGAGATCCGGGTGTTAACCTTATTCTTTCTCTTTTTATTATCTCTGCTGATTCTCTGAGATCTTTCGAAGCTTTCTCAATTCTCTCTTCAAGTTCTCTGAAATTTATAGATAATTTATTTTGGCTGTTATCGGGATTGTTTGTTTTTTCAGATCCTGGTGAGGCGTTCTCGTTAAGCCAATCTAATGACTCTGAGTTACCACCAATTAATTCTGCAAGCTCCTGTCCTGGTAAAAGTTGACCTAGTTGCTGTACCATTTGATAATCAGTGTAAGCATCGATGTTTAAGCCCGAAAAAGTAGAATCAAACCCTCCCAAATCAATTATAGAGCCGCGACGGCTTTTGTTTTGGATTTGCTCTCTTATTTCGCGGACGAGATCTCTCCTCTTCTTTATCGCGTGTGCTTTATATTCTTCATAGGTTCTAAGAGACTGTTCAGAAGATTGATCTAGGCAAGCCTGTTGTGGGGGTTCGTCTGTTTCATCTTCTTGTGATGATTCCTCGAATTTAAATAAACTGTCACCATTTGTTATAGATTCAAACTTTTGTCTATTAATCTCAAATAGGGCCCTATAACTTTCGCCAGGCCTGAGTGTTGGTGTTATAAATTCTTTAAACTCTATTAAAGGTTTTGTTGAACCTAGGTCCTCTAAGATTCTCCAATATTGCACAGAGTTATCACCTTCTTCTAGGTTGTTGGTAACATCAGAAGTAGATAAAACCCAATAATTTTCTACCTTGAAACCTTGAAATTCGGCAGACCCTGGGCGTGGTGAATCCGGATAAAACTCTGACAACTCTTCTAACATTTTCGTTGTTATATTAATTGGATACACACCAGAGTGTTGCGGGCCAAACTCTGGTTCTTGTCCGGAAAAATAATTTAATTTGAAAACTTCATCGTCTTTTAAAAAGTTCCAAATTTGAGGCTTATCTGATGATTGCAGAGCCTGAATTAAAGCTTGCTCCTCAAGTAAAGCTATAGTTTCGAAATCTTCACTTGGTAGCGGTCCTTGAGCACTGAGGAAAAATGGTGTATCAGTGTAAAAACCAAGAGTGGTTCCATCGATTACAAAAACATCGGTTCGTGAAAAAGGGTCTGGATATAGTGCTCTGCGCGCGTTATCTCTTAACTCCTGTTGAGAAAGTGTTTGAGAAAATAAATTATTTTCCAAATAATAATCAACAACCTTTGTTGTAGCAATATAGAGTGAACTGTTGCCTGAGTGAGTTGGATAATAAGAGATACTCGCTGTTTGTAACGAGGGGTCGGTTAACTTGTTCCACCAATTTCGAATCGGTGAAAAAACATCGTCATCAGGCAAATCAGCACTAGCAGATTCAGGAATGACTATTCCCTGCTCCTCTAGAGTTTGCAGGTTTTGAGGATATAGTGGATCTATTATTTCATTATAAATTCCCCTAGGAATAACGTCATTAACTCTGTTTTCATAAACTTCAGGGTCGTGAACATAGGATGTGTTAGAAACTATCGAAAGCGGTCTGTATCCATGCATAACAGCGATGGTTGCTTCTCCAAGCGTCCCAAGTTCTCCCTCAAAAAAAGACATCGACGCGTTCAGCTCTGTTAAGATTTGAGCGCCATAAATTAATTGGTCTTTTTCTTCAATAACGTTTTTTAATAAATTTTTGATTCCATATTTTTCAAAATAATAATAGGTTATTAAAAACTTATTATTAATTTGATAGGTTAACAGAGCATTTTCTAAAACTGTGTCGAACTTTGTTGCCCTCTCCAGATCAACACCAACTCCAGTGGCGCAATCGAACCATTTCTGCTGGTCCATGGGGATAGATGGATTATAGGAAACAGTGTCCTGATCGGCTTCTGAAATTGGAGTCAAGAGGCCCAAGGCAACTTTAGCGGCAAAAATGTCTTTACCAACTTCGCCTTTGAATCTGGGTCCAAAAGTTAACGCCTTGTCTCTATGATATAAATCTATTTTATAAACCGTTGCCATTTGATTAACCCTAAGTAGTTGTATTGTACCTACTGTTTATATATCTTGCTCCACTAGGTGTTAAGTAATTATTCAGTATTACCAAGATGTTTGTTGTTTTTTCAAAAAGAAGTTGTGTTTGATCCTGCATCATTGTAACATTTGCAATCTGGTTAACTGCCTGCACTAGGGGATTAGCTGTGGTTGGGCCGGCGCCAGTTGCATGAAAATGATCAGCTAAAACTGCATTCACCTCTTTTTGAGTTGTTACAAAGTTATTCACAAGCTCTAAAGTGCTTTGAACGCTATCTAAGATCTCCCTCAAACAGGAGACCAGATTGTGCCCAACAGGAATAGGTTGTTGCGATCCATATTCTCCGTTTCCTGCTATCAAATGTATTCTACCTCTTTCTTTTATCGCATTACCGTTAGAGTCGGCTGGTGTGTTTTTATCGCCGCCGGCGATGATCTTTATGTCTCTTCTAGCGTGCATTCTAAGCTTATCTGCTTTTAAGATTATAGCTGAAGATGGGGACTGATTGATCACTAGTGACTCTGTTGCTTTAAGAGCAAAATACTCATCGATGTCGCACATTTGACTAATGTAGATTCTAGCAGCATCCATGACATATCCAGGGTGCATTTCGCCATCGCGCAACATAATCGATCTTAAATTGTTATCCGTTTTTGTAAGATAAAGCGGAGGTAAACTGTTTGGGTATTCTTTTACACCCTCAACAGGATAAGGTGCGCCGCGGCCGACAATCATATCAATAGCGCCGGCGCCCATGTAATCTGAATAACCTGAAACTGTCTCCGTAGAAAGAGGTGTGTTGCCCGGCTTTTCTTTTTTTCCCTCTTTTGTTACCCTAAAGGGATCCCGGTCGCGGCCGAAAATAATAATAGTATTATTGTCTACGCCGGGGTCGAATCCGCTAGGGGATAATACACCGTCGCCCGGGCGTGAGTCAAACTTTGGAGTCGGCTCATAAAGAGGGGATTGGCCTTGACCATTAAACCCTGATAAAAAATCTGGGTGTTCTATATGAAATTTTTTATCTGTCTTTTTGATCATCTGCTACTCACGTCTTCTATAATTCTCTTTATGTCATTTAAGGTTCGACTCGTTGATCGAGTACCTAGGATCTCCTTATCTTCTTCCGATAGCGGGCCACTGAGTGATTCTTTATAAACTCCATATCCCATTGTAGGAATTATCTGATTCTTGTCACAAGGAAATTCTACTTCGCAAGTGGTCCCAATGCCTACAAAGTCATTCTTTTTACAATATTTATAAACTTTCGGATACATAGAAATTATTTTCATTGTTTCAAAAATACTATCAACAGACTTTTTAGCATCCAAAGTAGTTCTTGCTTTCCTTGCAGAAGGAGAAGAAGCGTTGTCAAAAGCTGAAAATCCTGCCGCGGCGAGTTCTTGCCTTTGTCTTTCACTT
>MDTG01202059.1_pt1 | contig 10118 bp, 12 predicted proteins | sample 811421 | NCBI WGS metagenome assembly MDTG01 (sample SAMN05326645, study PRJNA326480) | marine metagenome | isolation source: seawater | place: Pacific Ocean: South East | collected 2011 | reverse complement strand
CCTCAAGATCAATGTCGGGTTCAAATAAGGCGGACAAACCAAAGTGCCAGATATCGACCACTTCCAGCCGTACCTGCTCCATGTCAGGCATTTGTTTTTTCCACCACTTGTAGCCGACGTGATCCATCAGCTCGCCACACTCGATCCAAGTGGCGCGGTACCACTCGAAGCTCTGGTTAATCCAGTCGGCGTGGACCCGACTGTTCATACGATGCTGCATCTGCAGCATGTTAAAAATGGCATCTCGATTCATAGAGCGCGTAACACTGTAGTAGTCGTGGAAATGGTAGCACGCGAGCTCTGCAAACCATGAGGACCAGCAGGACTTCGGCCGTCGATTGATGGCACTCTGCGCTGCGGCCCCGCAATGGAAATGACAACTGCCCTTACTGGTAGGCCTCCGCATCGGTCGCAAATAAGCGATCGGGCTGGCGGAAGGTTTTGAATTCAAGGCAGTTCCCGCTGGGGTCTTTCAAAAAGCAAGTTTTCTGCTCTCCAACTCTCCCTTCGAACCGAATTGTTGGTGGGATCACAAAGTCACACTGCTGGGCGATAAGTCGCTCAGTCAGCGCCTCAAATACCTCCCAGTCAAGCACAACGCCAAAGTGCGGCACAGGCACATGCTCACCGTCCACCGGGTTGGCATCAAGAACGACCGCCGCAGCGCTCTCGACGCGGTGAAGAACAAGCTGATGGCCCAGAAAATTAAGATCGACCCAGTCATCGGACTCGCGGCCTCTGGCGCACTCCAGCATCCCCTCATAAAACGCGAGGGCTTCATCAAGATCCTTGACCGGAATCGCCAAGTGGAAAGGACTCAAGTCAGCCACTGTCAGAACGCCTGTTGAAAAACGCAAGCTACCAAAGCTCGCTCGCTAGGAAGATCAACGTCGCGAGCCCGCCAACACTGCCACGAGATAGCTCCGGGACCTCACCACATCGCGACGGGGTTAATGATCATCTGAACCGCCCCTTTGAGGCGCGCCTGCCCCAAGACGAACATAAATTCTGTGACCCCTTCACTGGCCAACCGCCCAGTATTCATCGTCTCCAGGATATAAATACCGTTCTCTTTCAAAAGAATCGCATGATCGTAAAACACCTTGTCGCCGGGCTTGGGGGGTACCGCCCCCAGAGCCCAAGTGTCGGCCCCAACCGCCAGCGGTTTAAATGCGGCAAGAGATCGCGCTGCATCGTTATCAATGCCCGGAATCGTGGCGCCCCAAGTAGCCGGGTCAGTCGCCAACATCGCATCGGTCCAGCCTGTATGGAAGAGCACCACATCACCTTCACCGATCGTAATGTCCTGCGCCTTCATCGCTGCCGCCACCTCGTCGCGGGAAAATGGCTGACCGGCATCAAGGTGCTCAACGCCGAAGTGCTTGGCCATGTCGATGAGAACACCTCGGGCCACCATCGGCGGTATCTGGCTGATATCGAGCTTGGTCAGGCCCGTGGTCTTAGAGAATTCTTCTCCGCGGTTGCAGTTATAAAACTCGCCCGCTTCGCCAAGGTGGCCCAAGCCATCCAGTTGCGGGCCGATGCCAAGCCACATCTGCACCAGGTCATCATTTGCCGACGCCTCCCAACCCAAGGCGTTAGCAGATTCACTGTAAGGATGCTCCGGCTGTAAGACCTGCAGCTGAGTGAATCGTGGCGGATAGGCGGGCATGCCGGGCGTGATCACAATACCCAAAGGATGACTTGCTCCCTGCCTCACCAGTTGGGCAGCCGCCACGGTTCGCTCCGCCGTAATGCGGTTGGCCGCACCGATTTGGTCATCCGCGCCCCACTCTGAGGGCACACAATCGCTCGCCGCCGCCCCCGAGGCGCAACAAGTCGCCAGCAACGTTACCGATACTGTCTTCCACATATTGAGTTCCTTCATGCCCTGATCGCGACGCTCAAGTTGCCCGCTCGCATCCAATAAAGCAAGCCATGTGTCAGCGGTCCTGCCACGAAGCTCAAAGGTTTACCAGTGGTTGATTGCAATATAGTCGAAAGGGTTAGTGGCACCCGCATGCATCGATGTGAGCACCACTTGCAGATATTAGGTCCCTGCCTCCATGGAAAACTCGCCATAAAGCTCGGATTGCGCGATGACGTCCATAAAGGGTCTTTCCCTCGTTAAAGTGCAATAAGTGAACTCTGAGCGCACCTCATAGTCTTGGGCGACCGTGCTCACGATGAGAAAATAAAACAGCCAGTAACAGTCTCATAACATCCCTTTTTTCGTTGCGTTGTGCTCTCACAAAGGTAACGGGCCACCTAAAAAATAAAAAAAACCCGCAAACTGCGGGGCTTGATCAATGGTGACGAAATGCGGTGATTAGTCTTAGCCGCCAACGGGTGTCGCGTGATAAATGCGTCCGTTGTCGCAGGTGTACAGGCTGTCTTCACCATAGATGTTGTAATAGGTGTCGCCTTCGACCTCGCGGAACTGATCTAGCGCCGCGCTGCTCAAGCGACTCTGTGATCCACACGGCGTAGAAATCCATCTTTGAGTCCTTGGCCGTACCCGGACCTGCACCCCAACGGTAAATACCGTCGGGAAGCTCCTGCTCGGTCATGAAGTCCGCCCAGGCTTGGTCGGCCTTGGCGATTTGCCCCCAGCTCACGCCCTCATTAGCGGTGCAGGATCTCAGCTGGACAATGCCTGCTTCACCCGCCTTCTCGTAGGCCCTTACCGCGCGACTAGCCGCGAGTGTGTGCGCGCCACAGTCGACAACACTGTTGAACTCATCATTGAGGTCACCGCCCTCGCTCATCCACTGATCAGCGATGGCACCCAACGAATTCGGAGGGTAACAACAGACTATTGAGCCGCGGCGGGGTAACGTATCTCGAGTGGCGGGCAATGTGCAGGCTGGGGCGGCACGGGCCTGGGCGTGAGGTCCCCAACGAGCTCTAGAAAGACGCCATCAGGATCAATCGCGTGAACAATCCCTCCGGTATCCGTGTCGGTACCCGAGCAACACGGCGCCACCTCCGATAGGAAAGGCACGTCTTGCGTCTTCAGAATGGCCACAGCCCGCTCCACGTCGGGCACCGTGAGCGCGAGACGATTAATGCCTTTGTGATTGATCGGCGGCGAATAGGCGGGCTCGGGATCGAAAGGCGCGACCCACTGGAGTAGCCGCAGGCGATGACGGTCACCTCGATCAAGCGCCACATCGGCGCCGCGATAGGTAACGGGCTCATCGAAACCCCACGCCGCGGACTCCTCTGCGGTGAGCGTCTGCTCGTTGATCCAACGTACGTTGGTGTAACCAAAGCGGCGGTAAAAAGCGACCGACGCCTCGACATTACTCACATTGATGCCAATGTAGGGCATGCCCATGATTTGGGTCTGCTCGGATTTTTGGGCGGGCCTCAGGATGGGACTCTCCTCCAGCTTGAGGTAGATCCCGTCCGGGTCGCGCATAAACACAAAGCGGTTACCCGGAGCGCCATAGGGCTCGCTTAAAAACGACACGCCCTGACTTTTGAGCAGCGCGTAATCTGACATCAAATCGCCGGTCATTAGCGTGGCATAAGCCATGCCAAGGTGATTGGGCCTGTCATAAGGCGGTTCCGGATTGAAAGGCACTCGCCACTGCAGCAAGTCGATGCCGGTTGTATTGTCGGCACCGGGAAACAGCAGCACCTCGCCTTTTTCCAGTTCGTACTGGCATAGGTCGAACATCCCTAGGGCACGCGCCATCGCATGGGTATTGGTCAGTGGAAATCCGGTAATGCCCTGCGTAAACCCGAGGCGTCGATAGAACTCGCGGGTAGTGTCGAAGTCCTCGGTGTGTATCGCAAAATGAAAGCGCGCCCAGAGACCGATATCGGTGTCAGACTCAAACGCGATTTCAGGTGTTTGTACGGTTGCCTGAAGCTCGTAGTCCTCGCCTCTGGCGTCAAGTGATGATGACCAGGCCGCTACCATGAGTGTTGTTGCTGCGAGATTTTGCAGCCTGGCAAAATAAGTTGGCAGTCTCAATGAGATCCCCTCGACTGACGAAAACTCTGCCCTCGAGCGAGACGCGACTGTCACTCGCAAAGTGGACGACTAGAGCATACCGGAAAAGGGAACTGAGACGGACCACCCGATGGGCCATCCATGGTGAGCCTTCCGTGGCTTTGTCATCCTTGACGCAGATTTAGAGCCCCCCATGGACCCTAAGTTCGCGACATTCACAGGTAGTATTTCGCAGGCCAGAAACCCTTCGCAGCGTGCACCGGCAAAAGCACATCATTGCGGACCGAAGTAAGGATATTTAGATCAGTTACTTAGCGCTGAAAGCCCGACAAACTGTTGAAGTATTCGACCTCAAACCCGTTTTCTGCAGCGAAGGCCCGATAGGCGTCAGATACATCCCCGTAGACACACAGCCGCCCGCCCACGGTCAGCGCCGCGATGTCGTCGGCAAAGTGGGTGATAAAGCGCTTGTCGTGAAACAGCATGGCGTCACTTTGGGTGTAGCCCTCTATAAACGTCAGCATCTGGGAATCTTCCCGCATAAACACGCGGTACAGCAGGGTGTCCGGCTCGCCCTGCTCATTGAACTCAACCATTCGGGCTACCAGGTCACGCACTGCCCCCTGCTGACCTGGCTTGATGGGTGCTTCAAACGTAACCAGAACGGGCAAGGCGAACCCGGCTTTTTCGGGGGGGACGGCAGGCGCGGGATGGCCCCAGTCGACGTCGTCTCCAAAGGGGCTGACGTCAGGATCCTGAGCCACTGATAAGGGGGCCAGCAGGCCGGAGATGATTAGGGCAATTACCGTTTGGGGAAAGTGAAACATGGGCGCCCTCGTGTCAGCGGACCAGCCTAGGCACCTTGCAGCGGCCTGCCTATAAAATAAAAATCAGCGGCCGCCTATCAGCAGCGCGGTGCGAGGCTCGTCGTGCTCCCTGACACACACCAAATCGATTTCACCCAGTGACGGATGGGTCGCAGCCCCCCAGCGGATAAACTGGTTAAAGCCGCAAAATCTCTGTGCGATCAAGTACGGATGCCGGTGATCGTATTCGGTGTAATCGAAGGAAATTCGCATAACCGTGCCGGCTTGCACTTTCGCAATCGCGCCACTTGCGGCCAAGTAATCACCAAAAGCCCCCTCGGGAATAACAATGTGAACAGCAGACTCTGCCAGCACTCGCACGGGGCTGGCGATGCTGAGCAGAAAGACCGTTAACAATCGCTTCAATGCCACTACCTCGACAAATAGTCACTAGATGCTCTACGAGGCTTGTTTAAAGACGGACCACCCAAAGTGAGCACAGCCCGTTGGGCCTGCCCTGCATACTCGAAAAAAGCAAAGCGATTCATGCAGGCACCACAAAAAAGCCCGCTCAAGGCGGGCCATTGCAGTTACCAGCACATTCTCCAGCTGTCACATCACGATGTAGGCATCGTGGGTCAGCTCACCTGTGGCGGCATCAAAAACAATTTTGTCCAGGTTCTGCGTGCCGTCACTGATCTTGAACAAAATATGCATGGTGAACGTCGTCCCTTCACGAAAGTAGGAACCAGAGCCGGACCCTGATGCGAACGTGCCGTCCTCCATTGCGCCCCTGCCCTCTCCGAGCACGGTGCCCTGAAGACCACCCGGATCAGCGGTCAGGGTGTAAGTGGTGTACACGCGGCCATACACACCCATGTCGCCAACCGCAGTGATCACGCCACCGTTCTTATTGAGATGAATTGACGTCAGCGTCATAGGCGCACTGTCCTGACGTGGCTCAAAGGTGAGATTACCCTCGTGACCATCAGCAATTACCGAACCGGAGAGGCATAAAGCGAAAAAAGCCAAGGCGATGTATTTCATAAAGAGCTCCTGTTTATTAAGGTCTAAGTCATGGTGCCGCTTATTAATATAGCGAAAACTCTTCGCGCGCTAGCGCTTTTCAGTATCGGCCGGAGATCAGAAGCCACACCGCGGAGGATACCCGGAGGCCTTGATCATTTTCGCGACCCCCCTGCCGATGAGTTACAAAGACTATCGCCACTGAGGTAAGGTCTACGGGCTCAACCGCCTCAAGAGGAGCCACTTTGATGCTGAACCACTATGAGAAGACGATCACTTTTATCCTGCAAATGAACGTTTTGGCTCAGGCAAACGACATCACGGTGTGGATCACTGACCGCAGCGCTCGTGTAACTCACGAGCTTAATGAAGAGAAAACGCGCCGCTTTGAATGGTTCCTCTCATCCGATCAATCCAAAGCCACTCTCATCGAGGTCTTCGATGACTGCGACGGCGCAGTGACACGAGTGCAGAATCTCATGTCCAGCGAGATTGCGGCTGAGTGGATGGAGCGCTTCGAGATAGAGAGCCTGACAGTCCTGGGGGACGCAAACGACGCTTTGGCAGAAGCACTGGAACAAATGGGGCCAGACATCAGAACCTATGCCGGGGGATTCACTCGGTAATCAACCAGCGGGGCAGCGCGCTCCGACTTAGCACCGCAGGACACCCCCGCGAAGGGAGCGGGCCCCTGCTCATCCGCGGCAGGCGCGACTCCCGTTTACTGGAAAGTGAAATCGGGTGGAATCATCAGGCGACGCCCAACCGCAAAGCTTATTCCTTCGGAGACAATCTCGAATAAACGTTTATCCGCCGAATCTCATTGCCGACGAACTGCACGTCATGAACATGATGCTCGGTAACTTCGTTTCCATCAGCATCATTAAAAGTGATGTCATTACCGGTAGTTAGCCAAGTCTCTGTGGCACCCTCATCGTCCGCTCCATCGTTCGCTATCATCCATTGCACTTCCCACTTTGGATTATCTGAGGACGCAAACCACTCTTTTAGCCATTCGATATGGGCCGCGTTTCCTTTGATAACTGAGCCGTCAGGCACGTAACCTTCCCAGTCATCTCCGTTAATTTCGGCAATTTTTTCCAAGTCTCTGTCGTTGTGAGCCTGAATATAATCCACCCAGATTTGTTGTTTATCCGTGTTACCTGCTACCAGTTCATTTGGTGTCCCGTCATCCGAAAAGACGGTACCAATGATGACGCCTTTCTTCGTTTCTCCTGACTCATGGTGTCCAGCCATAGCGCCGGCTGACAGGACGATAGATAAAGTGGCGATGAATAAAGCTTTCATGTGAGTCCTCTTAGGAGTAACCAAATCGAGTGTCTGGCTACGCTACTCCTCTACAGACGTAAAATATATAAATTTACAGAAAACCGCAGCGTCGGGATCATCAAATGCACTTGCACGCTGGCTAATTCGCCTCTCAAGACATGCTACTCGCCACACCAATTGTCAGGCACGAAAAAACAAGAAGCGATATTTTTAACGCAGATGCTGACTCGCCATAGAACATTATTCCCACAAATATCGCGCATAGCGGAACAACTGCCGCCATGAATGGGAGCAGCGCGCTCAAGTTAATTCCGCTGTTTATCAGACGCGCCATGATGCCCAGACCAGTAGCAAAAGCGATGCCAAAGCCCATTGTCGGGATAATTTCCGTCAGCCCTTTTGTCATTGGCATCAGTGAAGCACCAATTACTTGGCAGACGACTGAAGTCGCGACTAGCGCGATTATGCTTGGCGTTAATGTGATCATATTAAGAAGCCCGGCCTATATTTATTGAGGAGTGCAACGCTAAGTTACCAGTGGTAGCTCAGCTTGCCAAAGCCCCGTCTCAAATGGCGGGCTGGCTCGCGGAGTAATTACTGCTAAATAACGGCCCTCAGCGCAGCGATGGTGACTCAATAAAAGAGCTTCTCGACCACCATGTACCAGCCAGAGGGCTCGTCGTCTGCGAAAAGGCGATCAGCCTCGCGCGAGCGGACCACGGCTACTCTGGCCTGAGTCAACGCTTGAAGAACAGTGCCGAAGCCACCTTCGTCCCAAACATCCCGGTGAACCGTGCAGATCAAACGCCCCCCCGGTACCAGCAGTGCCAGCAGCTCTGGGAGGCATCCTGCCCCCACGTGTCCATGAGTAAAGGTCCCGGTCGAGACCAGCATGTCGTAACACTCTGTCCCCATATCAAGTCTCTCGTTCAGATCGCGCAGAAACGCTTTATCGATCCGGCCCTCTCGTTGGGCTACTGCCAACATAGGGGCGGAGTAGTCCAGACCGTCAACCCGATTGAAACCCTCAACACGTAGGCTTTTCGCGAGCAGGCCGGTCCCGCAACCTACGTCCAGCGCCCGCACATCCCTGGCCGCTACACCCTCCGCGGCCAGCGTCGCGATCCGCTGAGGTGATCGATAGGACAGCCCATCGAGCATAGTCTGGTCGTAGGTTTCCGCCCAGTCAGCATAGAGTTTCAGTGTCTCGTCGGGATCGTCGCCGCGCAGAGCGTAGGCGCGCGCAAGCAATTGCTCGGGAGTGTTCTCAAGCCCATGGTTTTTGGTCACGACTGCTACCTCTTGCACGCGACTGGACCAGGATGGTGAAGAATGGTTTTGTCATCTTTCTTATAATGATTTATTGACATTAATATGGTGCCCTAGGGCCAGATTTGAACGGGCATAGCCGCAACAGCCCGTCGGCTTTTAAGTGCTTGGCTACTGTTTCTTGTTACTTCTCAGCACATTTAGCCACAGCATCGACCACGATAACTAGGCTTTGTTTACCACCAACTAACATAGGAAAGCCGATGCAGCACATGATATCCATAGTGAGTGTAGTGATCATTATTTCTATGCTCTCAAGCGCATCTGTCTCTGCGAGCTCAAGTTGCACGAAAGATGAAAAAAACCTGGATGTTCTGAGATCTTCTTGGATAGATGAAGACTTGGCGTTTCTTGATGGCAGGAAGCAGGTCGGATATATGTTTGAAAACAGCACCCGCAGTTATCGCATTTATCAAGAGGGTGCTTTTTTGGGGAATGTGGTCTCAGACCCTTTTTATCAAGAAGAAATTGACAAGGCCAATGAACTCATTACCCGTCTGAATACTTACATCGAGCTAAAACTCAACGAAGTCTCCAGCCGGCGCGAGGCTGATCTGATAATCATCGGGGTCTGTGAGGATAGCAACATCACCGGATTGGTCGCCGATAATGAGTTCGGCGATCAATATTATCTTTTGCTCAACGGATGTAATGGGGTCCTAGATGTAGAGGGAGAACCCGTACTGCTTTTCTTACACGAGCTTGGCCATGCTTTGGGTTTGGAGCATCCATTTGATGATAGTGATGGGGACTGCTTGCATTCAGACGAGCCATGGAGCGAAAAATCCACAGACGCTTCTGTCACTGTGATGGCATACAAGTCTTCCGCGGAACTAGTCGAATTTTTTACTGACCTGGATCTCGCCACACTGCAATCTATTCATGGGGCAGCAGAAGGTGCGCCGAGAAACTTCCTATCAGATGAGCCTGACGTCGAGAGCAAGGTTAATAAACAGCTACTCAATACGACTTGCTCGTTTGAAACGTCAATTGAGTATGGGATGTCCGACGGGAAATCGAACGCTGACCCCCTCAGCGCATGGGGTCCTATTCCCGTCATGACCATAGCTGACAGCATAACCTCGTACGAAGCGGACGAGGAAGACGAGAACTTAGCGACACTAAGCGTAGTTTGGACACGGGTGGGCGAAGAAAATGTCTGGAGTACTTGGGCGGGTGATTTTGGTGATTTGCTAACCATTCACAGCAGCAATGAACCCATGGGAACCTACACCGCCACGTTGCAGTCCTCCAACAACCTTGGCGCAATGACCTATATCGGAACGTGCATCGGTGAGTTTTAGCTGCGCAAAATAAGATCAGAGTCCCAATTTCATCTCTAGTGAGCGTGAGGCGCTACTCCCGCTCATTAGAGGCGTATTGTGAGGCTCTGACCTTGACAACTCCTGCGAGCGCGAAGCATTCCTTAGCTGAATCAGCAGTAACTACTGAGCTTCAACAGCAGAGATAATAGGGTCTTCTGCACTGGCCATCACCTTTGGGTTTACGCCGTAATGGCGTGAAGTGAAGGTAAAGTCATTGCCTTGTGTGTCGATATTATTCTTCGCGAGTTCGCCGCAGTTAAACGATACGGTGATTGTGCCGTCGCTATTTTTGTCCCAGGAATGCGAGTTGATGTTGCGGACATTTTCCATCAAGTATTTATCGCTGTCGTATGCAGTAATCGAGGTGAAAAACTTATT
>MDTG01160043.1_pt1 | contig 10118 bp, 10 predicted proteins | sample 811421 | NCBI WGS metagenome assembly MDTG01 (sample SAMN05326645, study PRJNA326480) | marine metagenome | isolation source: seawater | place: Pacific Ocean: South East | collected 2011 | reverse complement strand
TTCCTAATCATGACGAAGAATATTACTTACAAGGTTGGAGAGCAAAAGACTATGAATCAAGTGAATTATGGGTAAAGTATTTTAATGATAAATTTTTAACAAAGATATCAGAACTTTTCCAAAAAAAAATTCAAAGAGATACAACATATATTTTAAAATATACAAAAAATGATTTTTCTAGAATACATGTTGATGATTTGCGCGGAGATGTTGATCGTGTAGATATAAGCATACTATTTTACTTGTGTGACCAATGGGTTTGGGATTGGGGTGGAATACTAATGCTAGCCGAGAGCATAGAGTCAGAGGATATGATTTCAATCATGCCTAAAAATAACAGACTAGTACTGATTAATAATCAGATGAAACTTCCTCATTGCGTGACTCCAGTCGCTAGTTACGCGAAAAATGATAGATTTGCAATTGCCTCATTTATTGGCTGTGAAACACCTTTTTAGGAAAATGATTGCTTCAATATTAATTAATTCAAATAATAAATTAAACCTTGAGAAGGTATTTGATTCTTACGAAAAAAATGCATCAAATCTAAATTCTTTTGAATTTATAATAAATATAGACGAAAATGATAATGAAACTAAAAAATATTTAGATAAACAAATAAATCAAAGAAAATTTGTAATTAAGTATATTGAAGAATATGAGGGAGATTATTTTTCAGGACATATCAATAATAATAAAATGCTAAACTATGTAAATAGCAACTCATATTTCATTTCATGCACAGGAGACAGAATTATTAATGAGGTAGAAAATTGGGATGAAAAATTAAGAAATTATAAAAACTTCTACAAAGATGATATTTTTCGAATAAGATGTTCTTCTTTTAAAGAAAGAAAATATTTTGACTTTTGGGAATGCTGTTTTGCTCCTTCAAATGTTACCTTTACTACATTTAAATTTATAAAGATAATAAATGATTTGTCTCCATGTTTTTCACACGATGCTTTTCAACAATGTATATTTTTTTATCTTGAAAGTCACGACAATTTTAATTCAAAACAAATAAATAGAGACTTGACTGCTCATGATCTTATATTCTCTGGTGATACGCCTGAACAAAAATCAGGGGATGAAAATTATAATAGAATTAATGGACAGCTAATAGCATGGGATATTTTAACCTCTTGGAAAATACAAAAAGAAGCCTATCGGCGTGCTATGCTTATAAAAACAAATATTATGGCAAGCCATGATCCCGAGAACTTTCAAATTTATGATGATGAAAGTCATATTTGTATTGTAGATAAGTCAACTGGAGTTGTAAAAAAATATAATTATAATATAAGTAAATTAAAAATATTTATTAATAATTTTTATAGAAAATTGTCGTATTTAAATTATTGTGGTGGCGGTAAAATTGAACCTAAACATAAAAAGATTTTTTCTATTATTTGGTACTTAGATTTTAGATATAAATATCTAAGAGGAATAAAAGATTTGTATAATAGGTTTTTTACTTAACATATAGGGGTAAAACATGTTTGATGAGCAGAAAAAATTTTATGATGAAAATGGTTATGTGATTCTCGAGAAAATTTTCTCGGATGAAGAGGCTGAATTTTTCAATAAATGTGTTCGTAGACATGCAAATAATAGCTTTGCAGCTTTGATAAATCCTGATAGATATGAGTCTTTGCTTGAACAAGATGAAAGGCCTAAATCAGATATTACTTTATCAGAAATAGAAGAAACGGCCTCGTTAGCAAGATCCATCATGACTGACGGAAGAATGGTAGAGTTATTAGATATTTTTCATGACGAAAGTACTGTTGGGCTTAGCAGTCAATTTATTTTTAAAGAAGCTTTCTCAGATTATTCTTCTCAAGCTTGGAAACCACATCAAGATAATTTTTATCCTAAGTCGAAAAATTCAGCTTATATTACACTTAATTGGTTTTTAAAAGATGCAGATCGCGAGAATGGAACTATATACTGTTATCCAGGTTCTCATAAACTAGGGCTTCTCCCAGCAGAAAATAACGTTAGTTTTCGAGAAAAGATTGGTGATAATCCTGGAAGTGAATGTAAAATTCCTGACAAATTTTTAGATAAAAAAACAGATATTATTATTCCAGGAAACTCCATTGTTATCCTAAATGGAAATTGCATACACGGCTCATATCCAAACAATTCGAATAGATCAAGACCATGGTTTTCATCATGCTATATAACCAAAAATGAAGAATTTGTAGTAGGTAATAGCAGTAAAAGAAAAGAAATTAATTTAGATAAATATTAATAAACGATTTTTTATATAATTTTATAATTTATTTTTAAGTCTTTAAAAAGGATATAAATAATATTTTTAAAAATTTTTTAATGAATATGAGAATCTATTAAATTCTTTTTCAATTTTTTCTATATCGTTCTTTGTTAAAAATTCCTTGTAGCTGTTAAATTTGGTTCCTTGTATATGAGTTGACCTTGTACCGTCATTAGCTAGCGAGTAACCATTTTTTTTTTCTAAAAGCTTAAGATTTTCAATACTAGACGATTTTATTGCAAGATCTATATATTCTTGATTTTCATCGTTTGTGTTGAGGATTTTATAAAAATTACAAATTTCTAAAAAAAATTTACTTGGATTTTCTATTAAATCTTTGTACTTTATAAGTTTTATATTCTTTGGATACAGTTTTTTCATAAAACAGAAAGTGTGATATTGCTTAATATATGAGTTAACAGCAGATAAATTAATATAAAAATCAATCAATTTTTGTTTGCTACATTCCCTCTGATATTTATCAGTGTGATTCTTTGCGTAGTTATACGACGAAAATATTTGACTAAGTGGATCTCTATAAATATAAACAATCCTACTATTTGGGTTTCTTTGCGGACAATAATTCGTATCAATTTCTTTATTGACCCAATCAAATCCATTATGCCAAAATTTTAGTTCATCCCATTTTTCTTTATATAAGTCATCGTCCTCAAATTCATATCCTGGACATGTTGCATGACCAATAAATATTTTTCTTTTTACATCTACAATATTTCCAACTTCGTTTTTTTTAAAATTATAATCCAATATATTGAACGCCTTATTTTTCAGTATTTTGTTAAGTGACCAAAAAAAGTATTGGCAGTACCAAGTACCAGATTTTGGCATAGTAGCTAATAAATTTTTCTGATTATTTTTTATAAGATTAAACATATAGTGAAAAAATTGTGAATTTTTTGGCTTTCTAAAGTTAAGGATTTTATTTTTTTTCATTTTATAAAAGTTTTACAAATTTTTAAAAAAATTGATTAAATATTTTGAAGAGTCTTCAATACAATAATCTTCTGTGTTTATTGTAAGGTCAGCATCATTGGGTATTTCATATTTATCACTAATACCTGTAAAGTTAAGTATCTGCCCATTCATGGCTTTTTTGTACATTCCCTTAACATCTCTTTCTATACATTTTTCTAATGAGCAGTGTAGATATATCATTTTAAAATTTGGTGAAAGGTTTTCTTTAATTCTTATTCTTTGTTTTTCATAAGGAGTTATTTGAGAGACAATAACACTATAACCCTCTGAAAAAAAAATTTTCGATAATTCCATAGATCTTCTTAAACCTTCACTCCGATCTTTTTTACTGAAACCTAGGTCGCTATTAATTCCACTTCTTAAAATATCACCATCTAATAAAATTACTTTTTCATTTATTTTTTTTATTTCATCAAATAAAATCTTTGATAGACTAGATTTTCCTGAGCATGGAAGTCCTGTAAACCATATAATTGAATTATTATTTTCAAACATATATTAAGATATTTTTTTCTTAGTTAGATCCAAAAAGACTGTCCTCTACTAGTCCACATATTAATTGTCCAATAGTTATATGCATTTCTTGAATATGGTTCGTTTCATTACTTGGGGTGTTGATGCATATATCTGAAATTTTATTCATTTCGCTAATTGTTTCACCAGTTAAGCTAACAACATTCATCCCTATTTCTTTAGCAGTTTTGATTGCTTCAATTACACTTTTACTTTTACCGCTTGTAGAAATTGCAAAAAGAACATCTCCTTTTACACCAATCCCTTTTATTTGTCGTGAAAAGACATTTTCATATCCATAGTCATTTGCTATAGCAGTTAGTGCAGATGTATCAACAGTAATGGCAAGTGCTGGCAATGGATCCCTATCGAGTTTATATCTGCCCATTAATTCAGCCGCTAGATGCTGTGAATCCGCCGCAGAGCCACCATTTCCACAAAATATAATCTTATTATGATTTTTCAACGCTTGAATCGTAATTTTGGCAGCATTCTCTATTTCTTGACTTGAATTTTTTAAATTTTCAAAATTATTTGAAACACAGTCTAAATATTTTTCAATTTTGATTTTCATCTTATTACCTATTGTACTTATTATTCTAGATATTTATAATATCATCTTCTAAAAACTAATATAAATAAAATTTCCTAATTTATCATGAAGATACCGCTTAATAAAAATACAATAGGCAACGCAGAAAAACTTGCGCTAAACAAAGTTTTTGATTCTGGTTACATGACAATGGGAAAAGTAACAAAAAAATTTGAAAAAGCATTTTCTAAGCATTTAGGCGTGAAACACGCAATTTACGTAAATTCCGGATCTTCTGCAAATTTATTAGCTTTTTCAGCAATACAAGATAACGATAAATTCAGAAAAATAAAATCAGAAAAGAAATTTTTAAAACCTGGTGACGAAATCATTGTGCCAGCAGTAACATGGTCAACATCAATATGGCCAATCTCCCAAACTGGAGCTAAAGCTGTCTTTGTAGATAGTGATCCTGAAACCCTTCAAATGAATTTTGATTCAATAAAAAAAGCAATAACAAAGAAAACAAGGGCAATATGTATGGTTCATGTACTTGGTAATGGTGGCTATATTAATGAAGTAAAAAAGTTGTGTAAGAGAAATAATCTTTGGTTGATTGAAGATACATGCGAGTCTCTTGGTGTAAAGAAGAATAATCAATATTTAGGCACGTACGGGGATATTGGCACATATAGTTTCTATTTTTCTCATCATATTACAACTGTCGAGGGAGGAATGATTGTCACAAATAACGACTATATTGCAAATAAAATATTCTCTTTAAGGTCTCATGGCTGGACTCGAGATATGTTTAATGCCCAAGAGTATGAAAAACAGTTTCCTGAAATTGATCCAAGATTCTTATTTGTAAACGTTGGTTATAACTTAAGATCAACGGATATGAATGCTGCAATTGGATTAGTGCAGCTAAAGAAACTCGAAAGATTCAACCAAAAAAGACATGAGATTGGAAAAATTTGGAACGATGCTTTCTTGCCTTTAAAAAAAGAAAAATTAATTTATCCAATGCGAATAACAAAAGGAACAAAAGCTTCATGGTTTGGTTTTCCAATAATTTGTAAAACAACAGAAATGAGAGATAAATTAAGAAATCACCTAGAAAAAAATGGTATTGAGACAAGACCAATAATATGTGGAAACATGACTAAGCAACCAGGAATCAAAAATATAAACTATAAAATATCCGGGAAACTACTAGGCGCAGATATAATAATGGATCGAGGAATTTTCTGGGGAAGCTCACCAGATATGACAAAAGCTGAAATTAACTATGTCATAAAGGTTGTAAACAACTTTTTTACTTAGATAGTTCTTTTAGATAATTTTGATAGGTAATTTCTAGGCCATTTTCTAGGCTAAATTTTGGGCTCCACTTTAATTTTTTTACTTTGCTATTATTCAATATTTTTCTCTTAACTCCTTCTGGTTTTGAAGAGTCAAAATTTATTTTTCCTTTATATCCAATCACATTTTTAATAATTATTGATAAATTTTTTATTGTTATTTCTTCACCAGTACCCAAATTAATTGGCGATGGCTCATTATAATTTTCCATTATATGGATAATCCCATCAGCCATATCCTCAACATATAAAAACTCTCGTAAAGCATTACCTGTTCCCCAAAGAGAAATACTTTTTAAATTTTTAATTTTTGCATCATGAATCTTTTTAATTAGGGCAGGTATAACATGATTTTTTTTAAGATCATAACAGTCATTTGGACCATAACTTGCCGCTGGAATTATTGTTAAATGTTTTCTATTAAACTCTTTATTAATCATTTCTATCATTTTTAAGCCTAAAAGCTTTGAAATTCCATATCCTTCATTTGTTTCTTCAATTCTTCCCTCAAAAATTGATTTTTCATCAAAGGGCTGCTTACTTTTTTTTGGATACATACAGCTAGCACCAAGAAAAACAATTTTCTTACAATCGTTTTCATTTGCTGCATTTATTATATTTAAGTTTAATATTGAGTTTTGATATAAAAAAGTAGAAGGAATTTTTGAATTTAGATGAATACCACCAACTAGCGCTGAAGTCATAATTATTATTTCAGGTTTATTTTTTCCAACCCAAGAGCTAGTTTTTTTTTGATCTGTTTGATCCAAAATTTTTCTCGGGGTAATAATTACATTATATTTCTTATTTTTGGATAAAGCTTTTTCTAAAGCTTTGCCAACCATACCATTACCAGTAATCCAAACATTATCTTTTTTCATCTTTATTAAATAACCAAAGTAACGCAGCTGTAGCGTATGTTAAACCCTTAAATTCATGATTCGAGATTGCATCTTTTACATCCTTTTTTGAAAGCCATAAGACATCTGGATTTTCAATATCTTTTTCATTCGGTTCTGATATTTCAATAATATTTTTTATTGACATCATACTAAGCTCTGAAAACATATAACTCCCACTGACAATATAACTTTTTAGTAATTTACAGTGATTGAAACTTATACCAAGTTCTTCGCGTGCTTCACGCGCTGCAGCAACATCCGGAGTCTCATTATTCTCAATACCACCCGCAGGAAATGTATATGAAACTTCACCAATTCCATGCCTGTATTCTTCATAAACCAGTAGCTGATTATCATCATTCTCAATTAATAACATAACTGCATTATTTACTTCAATTCTATGATAATCATCAATAATATCTCCTGAGGGAAGCTCAACTTTATCTTTAAAAATTTTGATAAATGGACTTCCATCATAAACCTTATCTCTACAATGTAATTTCCAAATTTTACTAGAACTCATTTTTTAACCATATTTTTAATAAAAAGATAATATATAATTACTCCTGGTATAGAATATATCATATTAAAAATTCTAAAAATAAATAATACAGAAGCATACTGCAAAAGAATATTATTATTTAATAAATACATTACTTGAGCAAATGCAGCCTCACCAACACCAATACCACCAGGTGAAATCGGAAGTTTACTCACTGCTTGAACAGCAATATTTGCAACTAAATTATGTGAAAAACTTGTTGTCTCTGACAAAATATCAGTTGCTATTAAAAATATTGAATAGCCAATAACAATTTGTAAAAAAATGGCTATCAGCAAATTGATTAATAAATTAAGCGATGATTTTCTATATGTAAAAAGAATTTTGAATGTTTTCGCAATTAATTTGATTACTTTATTTTTATATTTATATAAAAATAAAAGTATAATTTTGTTAATCCTTCTACTATTTAAACATTTTTTAATAAACATAAATAATAAAATTAAAACAATAATAAGAATTGAATAGTAAATATTTTTATTATCATTTAAAAAATTACTAAAACCAAAAATGTCATTAACTAAAAATATTTGAGGTAAAAACATAAAGAAGATTATTATCATTGATAAAAGGCCAATAGCTCTGTCAATAATTACTGATAGACTTATTCCAATTTTGTTCTTGTTACCCTTTAAAAGATATAATGTTTTTATAATATCTCCCGCAATACCAAATAATATATAATTTAAAGCGTACCCAATATAATAAGATTCAAATGTATCTTTTAAGGATATATTTATATTTTGAACTTTTAGTAGAAAATACCATTTCAATGTACCTAAAATTATAATTATTGAAATTAGGATAAGAATTTTTAATATTAATGCGATATGGAGGCTACTAAGAATGCTGAAATCAAGAAAATTATATTTACTTAGAAAATATATTAAAATTGACGCAACTATAATTTTTATTAAAGGATTAATTTTCATAGGTATTAAAAAATATTAATTTTTTACTAATAGACATCCTTCTCTTCTTAAATTATTGTATGATAAGTCAATACACTCTACGGATATAAAATTATAACCTTCTTTTAACTTTTTGCTAAAATAAAGATAGAGTAATTCATTATAAAATTTTTCTTGAGGTAGTTCTGATTCAACTAGTCTACTTTGATATATTAAAGCTTGTTTTTTTGAGAAATTCATATTTCCATTTGGATTAATAATAAAAATTGCATCCCTTTCACCAAGAATTCTATATAATTCTTTTTGATTATATTTTTTAAAAAACACGGGCAAGTGTACATTATAATTTTTATTTGAATTAAGATTTAGCAGCATAGCTGTTGTAAAAATATCTATATTGATATCTGGGTGAGTCCAGCTTAAGCTAACATCATTAAACTTATATTTTAAAGAAAATTTATTAATTATATTTGCAATCTTTTTTTCAATTGGTTTTTCTATTGTCGGCTCAGTAATTGCTGTTCCAGTAACGAATTGGGAAATACCTAATGGTTTTTTTGTTATTAGGCTATAAATAGATGCATATTGTATTATTATAATTAGTATAATGGGTAAATAAATTAGATTATTTATTTTTTTTAATAAAATTATGTAAACATAACATAGGATTGAAAAAATTATATAAATTAGTGCAAATTTTCTTGGTGTATTAGATATTGAGATTAATACTGTAATTAAAGGAATAATTATAGATATTAATAAATATAAATGAATTTTCGAATTTAATTTAATACGATACTTTATTTTTACAAAGTAGCCTATAATTGCAAAAAAAAGTACAAACATTATTGGTATTAACCCACCAAAATATATTTGGGTGTATAATCTTCCATAGAAATCATTAATTGATGTTAGAGGCAGTATAAAGCTCTCTGGATTACTTGAAATATCCCCAAACTGTGTTCTATAAATCCAAATGTATAAGTCTCTCCAGGAATCAAAAAGCCAAATGAGCATAACAAATGAAAATATTGTAAAAACAAAAAGCGCATAACTATTGTTATATCTTTGTTTCGAATTTTTAATAAAATGTATATATCTTTTAAAATTTTTAAGAATAGATGGAAAAAAAATAAGCAAGATAATACTTGTTAAAACTATTAGAAGATTTTCATATAAGGAAATTGCTTGAGAATCACCAATTTTTTCAAATCTGTTATCAATTTCAATATCAAGACCTCGAAGAGATAATATTAGTATTGCAATTAATATGGTTTTAAAAATATTGGTTATCAGAGAAGTAGAGAAAACCTTGTTATTATATCCCAAATAAAAAAAATAAAATAAAATCGGTGCCAAGTAAAGGACTGATTCTATTGGTCTTAAAGTGAAAGCTATAAGTATTGCTACTAAAAATAAAATTGAATATTTTTTAATACGAAGGTAGTCTGAATAATATAAGTAATAAATTGTTCCCAAAATTGCTGGAGTAAATGCCGTTTCAGAAAACATAATCATTCCACCTGGGAAGAAGGAGGAGGATAATAAGCCAATAAAAGTTGATCCATAGAAGCACATTAATTTACTGCTGCAATTTTTTCTAAAAATATAGTATGAAAAATAAACTATAAAAAATATACAAATTGTATGAACACAAATACTTGAAAACAAAATGTTATTTTTGGAGATTAGCATAAACGGAAAAACAATAAGGTGAAATGATAATGGCCGCCAAGGCTTTTCTGAATATAAGCTTTTCAGTCCTTCTAAAAATTCACCGTTGTGAAATAGATTAGATATTTTTCCTGCTGTTCCGATAAAATCATTTGCATCAGATATTGGCAAGCTATTATTGTTTACTTGCCATAAAATCATTAAAGAAATTGGCAATAAAGCTGATAATAAAATGACGAGTATTTCTGGCAGTTTATCTAAAAATGTATCTGTGCTGAAAGATTTCATTTATTTATTAATATAAATTGTTAATTTTTTTAAATACAAACGTAAAATCATGATAAATATTGAAGCTCCTGCTTTTAAAACATTGAGCTTAT
>MDTG01245131.1_pt1 | contig 10119 bp, 11 predicted proteins | sample 811421 | NCBI WGS metagenome assembly MDTG01 (sample SAMN05326645, study PRJNA326480) | marine metagenome | isolation source: seawater | place: Pacific Ocean: South East | collected 2011 | reverse complement strand
TATTAAACTTCTTTTAAAATGAAAAAAAAAACAAAAAAAGTTAAAAATAAAAAAAAAAAATTAAAAAAAACCTATCCAAACCTAATCGCTCAAAAAAAATCCAAAAAAAGACCAATAAGTATAAAAAAAAGATCAAAAAAAATTTAAAACGACCTATAAGAAAAAAACTAAAAAAAATTCCTAAAAAATCTTTAAGATTAATTACTAAAAAAAAACAAAAGGAAAGCTTAATTTTAAAAATAGTTAAATTTCAACTTTCGTTAAAACCTCAAATCAACTTTAAAATTAATATTAATTTAGAAAAATATATTCAAGGTTTTTTTGATAAAATATCAGAGACTATAACGAGCTACAAAAATTTAAAAGATGATGAGAGAAGAAGAATAAAATTAGAGAAAATTGAGGCTGAGAGAAATGAAAAAATTGAAATTGAGAGGAAAAAAAAAGAAGAAGAAATTCTTAAAGTAAGACTTAAAGAAAAAGCTCTTAAAGATGAGGTACGGTTAGAAAAAGAGAGAAATAAAGATATAAAATTATTTTTAAGAAAGGAACAGGCTCTTTTACGAATAGAACAGGCTGAAAAGCAAAAACAATTCCTAAAACAACTAAGATTAGATAAACAAATAGAAAAATTTAGAATTCGAGAAGTTAAAGAATTAGAGAGACTCGAAAAAATTTCCCTTAAGGAAAAAAGAGAAGATTACGAAAGTTTACAAAATAGAATCGACCAGCTTAAAGAAAAATATCGAATTATAAGAGATCAGAAAATTAAAGAAAGGGTTGAGGCACTTGGAGTAAGATTGCAAGGTGATGAGGACCGTGAAACTTTATTACTCAAAGAAAAGGAATACACTTTAGCAAGACAGAAAATTGAATTTGCGCTCGAAAGTTTTTATAGAAGTGCAAGCAGTTTAGTTTTCCAGCTTAATAAAAGACATGTTACAAGAAATATGTCAATTTTCAGATGTGTTGACAGAAGGTTTGAGACTGGTGAGATTTTTATAAAATGGGATGAGTCAGAGGATGAGGAGTGGCTTTTGTTAATTTATATAAAAAATAATTCACCTGATGAAGGTATTATTATTGAGGATAAAACCAATCCTGAAAAAAATTTATCTCATGAATTTAAAAGTATAGATATATTTAAAGCCTCAGACACTATGGTCGACTCATTGACACAGCTTGTTGCAAGAAAAAGAGATAAAAATAGTAATTAAAAAGATATAATTATTTATGTGGTATCAAAAATGATCTTCGGAACAATTTTCCTTATAATTCTTTATCTGTTATTGAAATATATTCTTGCATGGATAGTATATTATAATAATCTTGATTCTAGATTGGGTAATAGCACTTGGCGATTTAGTTATGATTATCCTGTGGTGGGTGAAAGAGATATTTCTGACTTAGATGACAAAAAATTTGTAAGACTTAGAAGAAGAAAAAATAAAATTGTTCTCCTAATGTATTCTATAGTTTTAATAATGTTTATATCCTCAATGTCCTTAATGAGTAAATTTCTTCTCTATTTCTTTAATTAATTTTTAAGCTGTTTTTTGTTTTTTAGATATAAAAGAAAGGCGACAATTTCATAAAAAAAGGAAAATAAATTATATATTATGGGTAATTTTAAAAAATTATATAGAAACTTATATTTTGGCATCTTTTCCCATAAAACAAGAAAAGCCTGAGCTCCTTGGATTACTTTTTTATTTTTTACAACATGTAGTCTTCGCAAAAGTTCCTTGTTGGTCTTAGAAGTTTCCTTTTCAGCTAATTTGTTATTGGTGATGTCTACCCAATCGATTTCCTCAATTTTTTCTTTTTTGTATAAATCAATTTCAGCTTTACAAATTTTGCAAGAATTGTTGAAATATACCTTCATAAAGTGAATTATTTACTAATTTATAGAGGGTATGTACATGTGTAAAATACTCATATTGAAAATTGCATCAAACGCTCTATGTATTTAACTATATGAAAAATTTTTTTGATAAGACTGATTTATCCCGTAATGAGGCGGAAAATGTAATTTCTGATACACTTAATAAGTGTGATGATGGTGAACTATATTTGGAAAATTCTAAATCGGAGTCGATATTATTAGATGATAACAAAATAAAGAATTCAAGCTATAGTTCAGATTTAGGTTTTGGCTTTAGAGCTATTTCAGGTGAAGTCGTTGCTTATTCCCACTCTAATGAGATATCGAAAAATTCAATTAAACAATCTTCTGAAAATCTTAAATCAACATTAAAATCTGCTAAGGGTATTTACAATCATAAAATACCGAAATCTAATAAAAAATATTATGAAAATATAAATCCGATTGAACAAAAATCACTTAATGAAAAAATTGAAATTTTAAATGAAGTAAACAAATATCTTCGATCTAAAGATAATAATGTTAAACAAGTAACTGCTAATTTTAGTGGAGAACAAAAATCAATTGAAATAATAAGATCAGGCGGAGAAACATTGACAGATGTTCGTCCTTTAGTGAGATTTAATGTGTCTGTAATGCTTGAAAAAAACGGGAGAAAAGAGACGGGCGTTTATGGAGTAGGTGGTAGACAGTCATATGAGTCATATTTAAAAGACAATAATTGGAAAAATGTTTGTGATGAAGCTTTAAGAATAGCCTCAGTAAATCTAGACAGCAAACCAGCTCCAGCTGGTGAAATGAAGGTCGTATTGGGCCCTGGTTGGCCTGCTATTTTAATTCATGAAGCAGTAGGACATGGTTTAGAGGGAGACTTCAATAGAAAAAAAACTTCTGCTTTTCATAACTTAATGGGCCAAAGAGTTGCAAGCGAGGGTGTCACAATTATTGATGATGGTACTATCGATAATAGACGAGGAAGTCTAACAATAGATGATGAGGGAACTCCAACTGAAAAAACAGTTTTAATAGAAAATGGGATATTAAAAAATTTCATGCAAGATAGATTAAATGCAAGGTTAATGAAAACTAGATCAACTGGTAGTGGTAGAAGAGAAAATTATAAGCATATAGTACTTCCAAGAATGAGAAACACCATGATGTTAAATGGAAATAACACTCAAGAAGAAATGATTAAATCTGTCGATAAAGGTATTTTCGCGGTAAGTTTTGGTGGAGGACAAGTTGATATTACTTCAGGCAAATTTGTATTTAATTGTACGGAAGCGTATGAAATTATTAATGGTAAAATTGGATCACCTATTAAAGGCGCAACCCTTATAGGTGATGGTCCATCAATATTAAAAGAAGTATCAATGGTTGGAAATGATATGATGCTAGATCCAGGGATTGGAACCTGTGGCAAAGCTGGTCAAGGTGTACCAGTCGGAGTTGCCCAACCATCTATATTAATTAATAGGATGACAGTTGGTGGAACAAAACTTTAATGGTTAAAGATCAAGAATATTTATCTGAAAAAGCATCTTATTGTTTAGATTTAGCAAAAAAATTAGGAGCAACAGATACAAGCGTTATTGTAGGTAATTCAATTTCCGAATCAGTAAATTTTAGGAATCAAAAATTAGATGAATCTAACAGATCAGATAATCTTGCAATTAATTTAACCACTTATATTGGTAAAAAAAAATCATCAATTAATTCATCTAATTTATTAAAAGAAAACTTATACACCCTTATTGAAAAATGTATTGAAACTACAAAAAATACCCCTGAGGATGAATTTAATTCTCTTCCAGATAAAGATTTACTTGCTAAAGAAATTAAAGATTTAGCCTTATACGATGAAACCCATATTAAAAATGAAAATAAAATAGAATATTTAATGAAACTTGAAGCCTGTGCATCAAATGATAAAAAGATTGTGAATACAGAATCAAGTTTTACCCAAGATAAATCAAATTTTATTTTAGCTAATAGTGATGGTTTTGCTAAAGGTTATAAAAGTTCCTCATTTACAGCATCAAGTGTAACAGTTGCCAAAGATGAAAAAAGCATGGAACGTGATTATGAATATACAAGCAAATGTCATTATAAAGATATTAAAGATGCTGAAGAGTTAGGAGAATTAGCTGCTGAGCAAACTATAAGAAAATTGAGTCCAAAAAAGATTGGAAGCGAAAAAATTCCTTTAATATTTGATAAAAGAATAGCAAAAGGTATTTTAAGTTCATTTGCTAGCGCAATATCTTCATCAGCTATTTCAAGAGGTACGTCTTTTTTAAAAGACAAGCTCAACCAAAAAATATTTTCAAATGAAATAAATATTATTGATAAACCAGATATTCTCAAAGCTCTTGGCTCTAGAAGCTTTGACTCAGAGGGGGTAAAGACCAATACTCTAAAGCTTGTTGAGCAGGGTGTGCTTAAACATTATCTTATAGATACTTATAATGGAAAGAAATTAAATCAAAAATCGAATGGAAGATGTGGGGGAACAAGTAACCTTTATTTTGAAAATGGAAATACTTCATATAAAGATCTTTTAAACACTAAATCAAAATGTATTTACATAACTGAAACTATAGGTCATGGGAGCAATATAGTTACGGGTGACTATTCTGTTGGTGCTACTGGTTTTCTTGTTGAAAATGGAGAGTTTAAATATCCAATTAATGAATTTACAATTGCAGGTAATTTTATAGATATGTTCCAAAACATTAATCTTGCTGATGATCTAGAATTTGATTATTCAACCAATTCTCCAACCATGATGATAGAGGGCATGGTAGTTGCCGGTAAATAGCAATAATTATTCAAAATTTTTTAAACGATATTCCCAATTTCCCATTCTTGAGTAGGAAACTTTAATAATCATAGAACTTTTTTTATCAAACCATATATTAAAATCTAAACGCTTATCCGCCGGTAATGACATGTCTTTTGAATTAAGCCTAAAACGATCAACTTCATAAGTTTTTCCATATTGATTAATTTTTTCTTTGCCAATAAAAGTAACAACCTGTTCTTTTATACTTCCTGAAATAGGACTTATTTGACTATCAGTCTGTAAAATTTTGTGATTCCACCAATTTCCAACTATATTATTGACAGATGCTTCTCCAGAATAAGAGGAGCCTCTTATATCAAATTTATTCTTATCTTTATTGAAGACTAAGTTAACAAATTTTTCTTTATCATTTTGAAGGGTTTTTGAGTTATAAGAAATTAATTGATCCTTAAAATATTTTTCTTCCCCATAACCCTCTAATTGAAAAATAGTTGCTCCAAAAAAGTTTACAGAAAATTTTGTCTGGTTTGTAATTAGTATTTCATCTTTATTTTTTGTGAAGAAATAATAATTATATCCTATTAGTTCTCCATTTCTAAAAATATCCATCTCAATTTTATTGTACATTTTGTAATGGTCCATATGGGCAAAAGCATTTGTGGACAATAATACAAAAATATAGATAAAAAATTTTTTCATTTAATGATTACATTAATAGACTTTTCTTATAATAGAAGTAGTTTATCAAAAAATGTTTTTAAAAATAAAGAATATACCGAAAGTAAAATGGAGCTCTGATAAAACATATAATTTCAGACCAAGGTTCTCAACATTATTTTTTTGTTGTTTTGGCTTAATGTTATTTGGTTTGGGAGAAGGTTTGTTAATTGTCTCTTTTACTGGAGCTTCTCCATGGAGTGTTTTGGCTCAGGGTATCTCTCTAAATGTAAACCTCAGTATAGGAATGATTACATTTTTGATAAGTGTCTCCGTCTTAATTTTATGGATACCACTTGATCAAAAACCAGGTATGGCAACTATCTTAAATGCAATAATAATTGCACTTATGATTGATCTTTGTATAAGATTTATCCCAACTCCCTCTAATTATTCTAACCAATTAATTTTAGCAGCATTATCAGTAATTACAGTTGGAATTGGGGGTGGTATTTATTTAGTCTCAAATTTAGGAGCAGGCCCAAGAGACGGTTTGATGGTTGGTTTACAAAAAAAAACAAATCTACCTATAGCCTCAGTAAGAGCAACCCTTGAAATTACTGTTGTAAGTATTGGTTGGTATTTAGGAGGAACCGTTGGATTAGGGACTTTATTATTTGCATTTGGTATAGGGCCTTGTGTTGCCCTAGGACTTTACTTAGTAGATAAAATTTTTAATTAGGCTGCAGCGCCAGCTTTTTCACTTCTTTTTCTCTCATGGGGATCAAGAATAGCTTTTCTTAATCTACAAGATTCTGGAGTAATTTCTAAAGCTTCATCAGTATTTAACATACTTAATTGTTCTGCAATTGACATTTTTCTCACAGGAGTTAACACAACATTTTCATCAGTACCCTGTGTTCTCATGTTGGTCAATTTTTTACCTTTCATGACATTTATGATCATATCGCCCGGTTTAGGAGATAAACCAACTATCATTCCTGGATATACCGGATCATTATGTGTTACAAACATCTCACCTCTTGCCTGTAAATTAAATATTGCAAATGCAACAGCTTTACCTTGCTCCATTGAAATAAGCGCACCGTTTCTTCTTCCTTCCATATCTCCTTCAAATGGACCATATGCATGGAATATTCTATTTATAACACCATTACCTTTAGTAAGAGTTAAAAACCTGCTAGTATATCCCATTAGACCTCTTGTTGGTGCATGGAATATAAGTCGTTTTTTATTTTTTCCTGTATCTTTTAATTCAATTAATTTACCTTTTCTTCTATTCATAGAGTCGATTATTTTTGAGGAATATTCCTCATCAAGATCCATAGTGATTTCCTCAATAGGCTCAAGCTTAGTGCCATTATCATCTTTTTTATATAAAACTTTTGGAGGGCTCACAGTCATTTCAAAACCCTCTCTTCTCATTTGAGTAAGCAAAATTTCTAACATAAGTTCTCCACGACCACTTACAACAAAAGAATCATTTCCATCATTTTCTGAAAATGTGATTCCAACGTTATTTTGAGCTTCTTGAACCAATCTATCTCTTATTTGGGTACTGGTAAGCTTTTTTCCTTCAGTACCTGCTAATGGAGATGTGTTTACAGTAATAGTAATTGACATAGTTGGAGGATCAATCGGTGTGGCAGCAATTGGATCATTCACCTCTAAATCGCAAATTGTATCTGCTACATTCGCTTTTTCTAATCCAGCAACAACCACTATATCTCCAGCTTCTCCAACTTCAATAGGAACCTTTTTGGTACCCTCATATCTAAAAATTTTTGTTAATCTTCCTTCATCAACTTTATCACCTTTAAGGTTTATTGCCTTTATGGCTTGATTTGCCTTTGCTGATCCTTGATTAATCCTTCCAACCAAGCTTCTACCTAAAAAACTATCTGAATATAAAAGTGTTGATAGCATTGCAAATGGTTTTGATTTATCAAGCTCTGCAGGCTTAACATGATCTATGATTTGATCTAATAAAGGATTTAAATTTTCTCTAGGGCCATCAACTTCTTTATCTGCCCAGCCCGACCTTCCACTTGCATACAAAACAGGAAAATCAAGTTGATCTTCATTAGCATCAAGACTTACAAATAAGTCAAAAGTCTCATCTAAAACTTCATTCGCTCTTTGATCTGATTTATCCAATTTATTAATTACAACAATGGGTTTAAGGCCTTGTTTAAGAGCCTTTGACAATACAAATTTAGTTTGGGGCATTACACCCTCTGCCGAATCTATTAACAATAATGCGCCATCAGCCATACTTAGAACTCTTTCAACTTCTGCAGCAAAATCTCTGTGACCTGGAGTATCAATTATGTTTATTCTAGAATCTTTCCAGTTTATAGAAGCGGGTTTGGCTAATATTGTAATTCCTCTTTCTTTTTCAAGTTCACCAGAGTCCATTAATCTTTCATCTACAACTTCATTCTCTCTAAAAGATCCACTTTGTTTCATAAGATTATCTATAAGAGTTGTTTTGCCATGGTCAACATGGGCAATAATTGTAATGTTTCGAATTTTGTTTGTCATGAATTCTGGCTCTTATACATTAATTTTATTTTTTGGAAACTTTTAAAAACCCCTACAAACACTGTAATTTTAGTGTAATAATCTTTCTAATTTGATTTTTTTGCTTTTTCTTTTTTGAATCTTCTTCTTTCTTTAAGACTCATTTTAGGTTTTTTTTTTACACTAGAATCTTTGAAGGATTTTCCGCTATATCTTTTCGACATAAAATGAATATATATAATATTAAACTAATTAATAAATATAAAATTGAAAAAATTTTTTGTTCATTTAGGCGGTGGGGTAGGAGATTCGAGATCTGATTTTAGGTGTGGATTTACAGAATTAATAAAAAAAAAAATTACAAAAAACGACAAAGCTTTTATAGTAGAGGCAAATCCAAAAAATATAGATGATTTAAAATCTTGCTATCAAAATTTTGAAAACGTAGATGTATTAAATTTTGGAATAACACACGATAAAACACAAGAATATGAGTTTTTTTATACAGAGGATGATGCCCCTCATTATCACGTTTGTTCTTTGGAAATTAATCACGTTAAAAAACATTATCCAAATTCAATAATCAATAGTTTTAAAATAAAAGCCATAAATATTAATGAATTTTTAGAAAAGTATGTTGGTAATCAAATTGATTATTTAAGTATAGATCTTGAGGGCATCGATTATGAAATATTAATGAAAATTGATTTATCAAAAATTATTATAGAAAATATTTCAATAGAGCATCTTCATTTAAATAAGATCCAAAAAAAAACTATGATTAATCATTTAAATTTAAACGGTTATTCATATTGCGGAAATGGGTATGACCATATGAGTTTCGATTATTTATTTAAAAAAAAAAAAATATTTTGGAATAGGTTTTTATCAAGTTTCCTCTGGCTAGTGGATCATAAAAAAGTGAAATATTTTAATAAATTCATTTTTTCTCAAAACGATTAAAAAAAAGGGCAGTATGAACTGCCCTTTTAAATTTTAATTTGAGATTAGGGTGTGGTGACTACATTCCCATTCCACCCATACCGCCCATACCGCCCATACCGCCCATTCCTCCGGGCATTGCAGGTGCGCCACCAGCATCTTTATCATCTGGTTTATCAGCTATCATTGCTTCAGTAGTTACTAATAGACCCGAAATTGAGGCAGCATCTTGTAATGCAGTTCTTACTACTTTAACAGGGTCGATTATACCTTTTGCAAACATATCACAATACTCCTCGTTTTGAGCATCATATCCATGAGCTTTTTTATTTTGTTCAAGCAATTTTCCAACTACAACTGAACCATCCACCCCGGCATTTTTGGTAATCTGTCTTATTGGTGCCTCTAATGCTCTTCTTACAAGATCCACTCCAGCTTTTTGATCTTCACCTTTTGCTTTTACTTTCTCAAGATCTTGAGCAGCATACAATAATGCACAACCACCTCCTGTAACAATACCTTCTTCGACAGCAGCTCTTGTTGCATTTAAAGCATCCTCGACTCTATCTTTTCTTTCTTTGACTTCAACTTCAGTTGCTCCACCAACTTTTATTACAGCTACTCCTCCTGCAAGTTTAGCTAGTCTCTCTTGTAGTTTTTCTCTGTCATAGTCCGAAGTAGTTTCATCAATTTGTTGTTTGATTGAAGAACATCTCGCTTCAATTTCAGATTTTTTACCACTACCGTTTACTATAGTACTATTATCCTTATCAACTTTTACTTTTTTACATGAACCAAGATTTTCAAGTTTCACATTTTCAAGTTTTATTCCTAAATCTTCAGAAATCACCTGACCACCAGTTAAGATCGCAATATCCTCAAGCATTGCTTTTCTTCTATCACCAAAACCAGGAGCTTTTACTGCAACAACTTTCAATCCACCTCTTAATTTATTAACTACAAGAGTTGCTAGGGCTTCACCCTCAACATCTTCAGAAATTATCATTAATGGTCTACCAGCCTGAACAACAGCTTCCAATAAAGGAACCATTGGTTGCAAATTGGTTAATTTTTTTTCGTGTAAAAGAATAAATGGATTTTCTAATTCGGTTGTCATTTTATCACTGTTTGTTATGAAATAAGGAGATAGATATCCTCTATCAAACTGCATACCTTCAACTACATCCAATTCAGTTTCAATTCCTTTATTTTCTTCAACAGTGATAACGCCCTCATTACCAACTTTTTGCATTGCTTTTGCAATCATTGTTCCAATTTCTTTATC
>MDTG01080549.1_pt1 | contig 10119 bp, 6 predicted proteins | sample 811421 | NCBI WGS metagenome assembly MDTG01 (sample SAMN05326645, study PRJNA326480) | marine metagenome | isolation source: seawater | place: Pacific Ocean: South East | collected 2011 | reverse complement strand
TTTTTATAGATAATGCTATAGCATAACCATTGTCATTAAAACTATAAAAATATTTATTTTTGGATTTAAATATTTTTTTTATAACAATATAAATACAATAAATCTTGTTGATTTTTAAAAATTTAATAATTTTTTCTAAAAAAATATTTAAATTACCTTTTATTAGAATTTCATAATCATCAATACCTTTCGAATGAATTAATGGAATCATATGTTTATATTTTGATGAATAATGAAAATTATGAAGATCTAAGGTTTTTGACTTTTTTTTGTTAATTAAAAAAAATAAACTGTAAAACATTTTCCAAGAAAAGGGGTTAATGAAGATAGTAGAAATCTTAAAAAAAAATTTCTCAAAAAAATTATAATTTAGATTAATAGTTTTAAAATAATTTTCTTTTTTTTCAGACGTATTTGCAGAAAAAATCACACCAAAGTTTTGTTCTCTAAAAAAAGGATCCAATTGCGCATAATTATATTCACTTTTGTTATTTAAATTTTTAATTAATTCTTTAATATTTGAAAATTGAGATATGCATAAGTCTACATTTTCTGATTTTATTCTTTTTATTTTTAACTTTGCCTCTAAAATGAGACCATTCATCCCAAATCCACCTATTAAATTTTTTAATTTTTTTGAAGATTTAGAAAGATTAATAACTTTATTATTTTCTGTTAAAACTTTTAAAGATAAAACATTATCCCCAAAAGACCCATAAGATGAATTTGAGTCTTTTCCGATAGCATTTGCAGAAATCGCACCTCCCAATGAAATCTTTTCTCCACCAGGAACACAAAATATTTTATACTTGTTCTCTTTGAGAGTTTTTACAAGATCAGAAATTTTTATTCCACTCTGAACTAAAACCGTATGTTTTAACTTATCAATCTTAATCACTTTATTAAAATTAATCAAAGAAATAACAAAAGAATTTTGGTTTGTAGGCATAGACTTTGAGTCATAAGAACAATTTCCAGTTTTAACACTATATTTTGAATTTGAAACTTTCAAAAATTTTCTAAAATTTAACAATTCATTTAAATTTTTTGGATAAAAAAATTTTGCTTTTGCTTGATAGTAAGTTCTATTCCAGGGCTCAATACTATTCGTAACAGTTAAAAATTTAGTTCTTTTACCCATTACTATGATTTCAAAAAATTTATAATTACCGATAATGATTTTAAATTCACATTTTTTTTTAAAACCTCATCTAATGATTTAAAAAAATATTCTATATTTTCTTCACTTACTACTAATGAAGGTGAAACACATAGGTGATCTGAAAAACTCGAGTCATTGATGGACGTTAAAATATTATATTTTTCATAAAGCTCAGCAGAGACAGCTGTAGCTGTAATTTTTTTTAAAAAAGATGACTTATCCTTTATTGATCCTATAGGTATTTTTTCAACTAAACTTCCTAATTCAGATATATAAGATTTAAAAACTATTCCATTAAGTATTCCATTTCCTTTTATTACTTCAATTTTGTCTTTATGATCTTCTTTAATTTTTTTCAAATTATTTTTTAATAATTTAGAAACATTAGAAACTTTTTTTTCAAAATTTTTCTCTGAAATAATATTAAGAGCAGCAAGAGCAGTAATACTTTCTTCTCCAAAACCATTATAAGTTGTTGTGTGTAAAAAAGTCTCGTTAATCTTATTATAGGCCTTTTTATAAATATCATCATCTACAATCAAGCTCGATATAGAAGATTTACCTCCACCAAGAGTTTTAGAAAGACATAATACATCTGGGATTTTATTTACAAAATTTTGAAAATAAAACATTTTTTCAGACTTATAAAAACCAGTAAATACTTCATCAAATATAATTCTAAAATCATATTTTTTTTTAAGTTCAAATAATTTATTCATAAATTCGTTAGATACCGGCTCTAGAGTGCTAGCACTAAATGGTTCAACTATAATTGAATACACACCTTCCTTATTACTTAAATCTGTTAATTTATTTTCAAGATCTAAGGTGTCATTGAACTTATAGCTCACACAATTTTCCATTATTGGAAATTGATTTTCTTTAAAATAAGAACCAGAAATACTTCCACTTCCTATTAACTTACCGTGGTAGGATCTATCAGAATGTAAAATAAATTTTCTTTTTTTTGAATACGATTTAAAACAAACTTTAATTGCTGCCTCTACTGCTTCAGCCCCAGAATTGAGAAAAAAAGATTTTTTTAAATTATCTGGTAACAAATAAGAGAGATTATTTGATAAAACAGCCATATACTTTGAGAAAATTATTTTATGAACCTCAACTCTTTTATTTTTTTGAAAATCTAATCTTGCTTTAAGAATTTCTGGATGATTATGACCTAATCCTAAGACTCCTAAACCACCTGTGAAATCTAAAATCTTCTTTCCATTAGAAGTATACATAAAAACTCCCTCAGCTTTATTAAAAATTTCATTTCCAAAAGGAAGTGCAGAAAAAATTTTGGTTTGATTAGGATTAATATACTCTTTGTAAAGTTTTTGTACCTCTTCTATACCTAGAGCCTCAATTTCCTCAATTTTATAAAATTTTTTGTTATTCATAAATTAAAAAATCTTTAAAAGTAGTTTGTTAATAATATATAATTTATAAGATAATAATTACAAATGTTAAAAAAAATAATATATCAAAATTATACTTACATATTAGTTATCTCTTTATACTCTTTTACAATAAACTATTTTTACGCAAATATTGGAGCATTTCCTATAGATACATTTGCTTTTTTTGATACAGCATTCAATATTCTTCAAGATAGACACCCCTTTAAAGATTACTGGATTACTACAGGGCCTTTAGTGGATTATCTTCAAGCATTATTTTTTCTAATATTTGGGTTAAATTGGAAAAGTTATGTTATTCATGGATCATTATTTAATACTTTAATTTCTTTAGGTTTGTACTTATCATTAAATAAATTAGGCTTAAAAAAAAGTTATAGTTTTTTTTACAGTCTGCTTTTTGCAACTTTAATATACACTATTACTGGAACACCTTTCGCTTATATTCATTCTTACGTTTTTTCTATAGTATCAATTTTAATTTTTATTCTTTCAGTAAATCAATTTTCTAAAATAGGCTTTTTTTTACTACCAGTAATTATGACTTTATCATTTGCATCAATGCAAAATCCTTCGACTTTAATTAATATTTTATTAATTATAGCCACCCTTTCATTTTGTGTAAAAAATAATAAAATTTTACTTGGTTCATTTATAATGGGTTCGTTGACAAGTTTAATTATTGTTGCCTTATTCTTCTTTATAACTGAAATAAAATTTTTAGACTTTTATAAACAATATATATTATTTCCCTTATCTATAGGAGAAAATCGAATTACAGATAGTGAGCTAGCACATTTTGGATTATCAGATAGACTTACATTTAGAGGTGTTATTGGTCATTTTAAATTTATTCATTTATATATATTTACGATCTTAATAATTTCATTTTACTTTTTTAAAAAAAATCTCATATCAAGTAAATTGTTAGTCAGTAATTGTATTATTGTTCTAAGTAGTTTTTTATTAATTTTTAATCAATTAATTACATCTAATCAGACATATATTTTCTCATTAATACCATTAGCCGCATCCTTTCTTCATTTAACAATTTTACAAAAGTATAAGAATAAATATTTGAGCATAGTATTAATTTTGATTACCACATTAATTACATTGAAATATCATTTGACTTACAATACAGAAAGAAAATTTCACGATCTTCAAAATGTAAATCTTAAAAATGCTAAGTCAGCATCCTTAATTAATGAAAAATTAAACGGACTAAAATGGATTACACCACATCATGATGGATCACCTGAAAGTGAAATAAATCAATTAAAAGAAATAATAGAAATATTAAAATTAGACAAAAGTCCTAAAATGGTTTTAACGCATCATCAATTTTTTTCATTAGCACTTAATGAAAATCTAAATATTGTAAACAGATGGTATACAAATGATGGAAACAGTTATCCATTAAAAGGCAGCAAATACTCAGAATTTTATGAAAAACACCTTAATGATCATTTAATTGAAAACAAAATAGAAAATATTTATTTAATAGGTGATGCAAATTTCGACGATTTTTTTTCGATGTTTTTTAATGCAAATTGCTACGATAAAAAAATAATTAATCAAATAGCCAAAGTTCATAAACCAAAAAATTGTTAATTTTTTTTTTTATTTAATACAACTGTGTATCTAAGAACTGGCAGATCATGTAAATTTTTAACAAATTTGATTTTAAATTTGTTTTTAAATATTGTAAAAAATTTTTTACTATAAATAGTATATTCTTTGACTAAATATTTTTTTGAAAAAATTAATTTTAAACTAAAATAAAACCTCTTAATATTAAAAAATGGTAGTAATAAAAATTCGTACATTCTCGGCATAAAAGGTATATCCATAATAATTATTGTAATTTCTTTATTTTTTGGAGAGAGCAAACTAATTAAATCAACTAATTCCTTTTCTTTAAAATACTGAATTACAGAGGAAAATATTATTAAATTATAATTATTTTTTTTAAGAATAGATTTAAGACTAAAATTTATATTTATTCTTTTATTCTTATATTTATTTTTTAAAATTTTTATAAAATTTTTGTCTTTATCATATAGAGTAATTTCACTAAATTTTTGAAACTTTTTTATTTGATCTTCATTCCAAATTCCATTACCACAGCCAAAATCAAGAACTTTAATTTTTTTTGAATTAACATGACTTGATATTTTTTTTAGATCAATGTTAAATTTATAATTAAATATCATTTAAATTTTTGGCAGTTAAAATATTTTTAAAAAAATTGATTTTAATGATATAAACTTTCTGTAAATTATATGAATATTCACGAACATCAAGCAAAAGATTTACTTAAAAATTTCGGCGCACCTGTTTCAAAGGGTTATGTGATAACTCAAGCAAACGAGATAGATAATTTGAAAAGCAAATTATTAGATAATCAAGAATACGTTGTAAAAGCGCAAATACATGCTGGTGGTAGAGGCAAGGCAGGAGGAGTAAAGTTAACAAAAAATATTTTAGAAACATTAGAGGCTGCAAAAAAAATGTTAGGTAAAACTTTAATAACTCATCAAACCGGTCCAGGCGGTAAAGAAGTAAAAAGAGTTTATATTGAAGAGTCATCAGAAATTTTAAATGAATATTATATTTCTTGTTTAATAGATCGAAGTAATTCTACAATTACTTTTATTTCAAGTTCGGAAGGAGGAATGGATATTGAAAAAGTAGCCCAGGACAGTCCATCAAAAATTATAAAAACTAGACTATCAAACATAGATAAAATTTCTGAAAATGAATACAATAGTATTCTTTTACCTTTTAAATTAAATAGTGATCAAATATTACAAGGAAAAATTATAATAAATGCAATGCTAGAGGTCACAAAAAAAAATGATGCAACTTTAGTGGAAATAAATCCACTAATATTGAATAAAAAAAATAATCTTCATTGCTTGGATGCAAAGATAAATATTGATGATAACGCTCTTTTTAGACAACCAGAAATTTTAAAGCTAAGGGATTTAAATGAGGAGGAGCCAAGTGAAATCGAAGCAAGCAAATATGATTTAGCTTATATAAAACTAGAGGGTGAAATTGGATGCATGGTAAACGGTGCTGGACTAGCTATGGCTACGATGGATATTATCAAAATGCATGGGAAAGAACCTGCTAACTTTTTAGATGTTGGTGGTGGAGCATCAAAAGAAAAAGTTTCTGCTGCATTAAAATTAATTTTAGCAGATAAAAGTGTAAAAGGAATTTTGATAAATATTTTTGGTGGAATTATGCGCTGTGATGTTTTAGCCCAAGGAGTAGTTGATGCAGCGAAAGAAGTAAAGCTTGATATTCCTTTAGTAGTTAGATTAGCTGGAACAAAAGTTGATGAAGGCAAAAAAATATTAGAAGAATCAAAACTCAAAATTTTATCTGCAAATGATTTAAATGATGCAGCGAAGAAAATTGTTAAGGCGATAAAGTAAATGTCTATACTAATCAATAAAAAAACAAAAGTTATTTGCCAAGGTTTCACAGGAAAACATGGGACTTTTCATTCAGAACAAGCAATTAATTATGGAACAAGATTAGTTGGAGGGGTTACACCAAAAAAAGGTGGGCAAAAACATTTAGATTTACCAGTCTTTGATACAGTAATAGATGCGAAAAAGACAACAGGTGCAAATGCAACTATGATATACGTTCCACCTAAATTTGCAGCATCAGCTATACTTGAAGCTATGGATGCGAAAATAGAATTAATTGTGTGCATTACTGAGGGAATTCCAATAAATGACATGATTAAAGTAAAAAAGAAATTGCAGCAAAGCTCCTCAAGGTTAATCGGTCCGAACTGTCCGGGCGTTATTACTCCGGATGAGTGTAAAATTGGAATAATGCCAGGTCAAATTCATAAAAAAGGTAATGTAGGGATTGTCTCTAGATCTGGCACTCTCACATATGAGGCAGTATTTCAAACAACACAAAATGGTCTAGGTCAATCAACTTGTGTAGGAATAGGTGGGGACCCAATAAACGGTACTAATTTTATAGATTGTTTAGAATTATTTTTAAAAGATGAAGATACACACTCAATTATCATGATAGGTGAGATCGGAGGTTCAGCTGAGGAAGAAGCAGCCGAATTTATAAAAAAAAATAAAATAAAGAAACCAATAGTAGGTTTCATTGCTGGTTTAACAGCTCCGCCAGGTAGAAGAATGGGTCATGCAGGAGCAATAATAGCAGGCGGAAAAGGTGGCGCAGAGAACAAAATTGAAAGTATGAAAAATGCAGATATTATCATATCAAAATCTCCTGCTGATATTGGCCAAACTTTATATAATAAACTTAAAGGTTGATTTTTATTATATTGTGATAAAATAAAAGAATTAATGTCACTTGATAAAAATAACCAAAAATACAAAAAAACCTCATTTTTAACTGGACTTAATTTTTCTTATATCGAAGAATATTACTCTCTTTATATTGAAAATAAAAAATTACTTACCAAAGATTGGATTGAATTTTTTGATGGTTTAAATGATGAGTCGGAAAAAATTGTTAAAAATTTGAGTGGTCCTAGTTGGAAACCTAAAAAGATTAAAAAAATTAATTATAATTTAAATATAAATAATACGCCCGTCCCTTTAGAGCAGCCTGACACAAGCAGGCAAGCATCACAGGACTCTGTAAGAGCAATAATGTTAGTAAGGGCATATCGAATTAGAGGACATTTGATAGCTAATCTTGACCCTCTTGATTTACAGAAAAAAGATGAACATCCAGAATTAAAACCTGAAACTTATGGATTTACTAAAAAAGATTATAACAGAAAAATCTTCTTAGATGGCGTTCTTGGTATTCAATATGGCAATTTAACTGAAATTCTAAAGATACTTAAAAAAACTTACTGCTCCACAATTGGTTATGAATTTATGCACATGAGCGATCCAGATGAAAAAGCATGGATTAGGAATAGAATAGAGGGACCAGAAAAAAATATTAGCTTTACAGATAATGGAAAAAAGGCAATTTTGAATAAGATTATAGAAGCTGAGGGATTTGAAAAATATTTACAAGTCAAATTTGTTGGAACTAAAAGATTTGGTCTTGATGGTGGTGAAGCTCTTATTCCTGCTTTAGAACAAATAATTAAAAGAGGAGGTAATTTAGGAGTTAAAGAAATTAAAATCGGTATGCCCCATAGAGGAAGATTAAATGTTTTAGCTAATGTAATGGGTAAACCATATCAAGCAATATTTAATGAATTTTTCGGCAAAGGCATATCGGCTAAAGAAGATTTTGAAGGAGATGTAAAATACCACCTCGGGGCTTCAGCTAATAGAGAGTTTGATGGAAATGTTGTACACATTAGTTTAACAGATAACCCTTCACATTTAGAAGCTGTTAACCCAGTTGTACTAGGACAAGTTAGAGCAAAACAATTTTTTCATAAGGACCCTAGTAGAAAATCTGTTATACCAGTTTTAATTCACGGAGATGCCGCATTTGCTGGCCAAGGTGTTGTTGCTGAATGTTTTGCAATGTCAGGTTTACCTGGTCACAATATAGGTGGTACTATACATGTTATCGTAAATAATCAAATAGGTTTTACCACAGCACCTAGATTCGCAAGGTCATCTCCTTATCCATCAGATGTTGCCAAATTATCTCAGGCACCAATTTTTCATGTTAATGGAGACGATCCTGAAGCTGTTGTTCATTGTGCAAAAATTGCAACTGAGTACAGGCAAAAATTTAACAGAGATGTTGTAATAGATATGGTTTGTTACAGAAGATTTGGTCATAACGAGGGAGATGAACCATCATTTACTCAACCAATTATGTATAAAAAAATTAAGTCACATCCAACTACATTAAGTATCTACAGCAAAAAAATAGCTGCAAAAAATCTTTACAGTATAGAAAAAATTGAAAAATTTAAAATTGATTTCAAAAAATTCTTGGAAAAAGAATTTTTGGCATCAAAAAATTATAAATCTGAGCTAAAATGGTTCGATGGAGTTTGGTCAAGATTTAAACCTGGACTTGGTAAAGATAAAAGAGGTGTAAGCGGAGTAGATACAAAAAAACTTCTAGAGGTTGGAAAAAAAATTTCTTTCATACCAGAAGGCTTTGCAGCGCACAAAACATTGAGGAAGGTATTTGAACAGAGAAGAAAGATGTTTACCTCTGATACTCCCATTGACTGGTCTACAGCCGAGCTTCTTGCATTTGGAACTTTATTAACAGATGGCTTTTCTGTGAGATTATCAGGACAAGACTCTGGAAGAGGAACTTTTAGCCAAAGACATTCAGTGTTAAGAAATCAGGATAACCACGATAGATATATCCCTCTAAACAATATAAATAATAATCAGAAAAAATTTGAAATAATTGATAGTCTGCTTTCTGAACTTGCGGTATTAGGATTTGAATTTGGATATTCTTTGTCCGAGCCAGAGACGCTGGTATTATGGGAAGCTCAGTTTGGAGATTTTGCAAATGGGGCTCAAGTAATAATTGATCAATTTATTACATCAAGTGAATCTAAATGGGGTAGAGCAAGTGGTTTAGTTTTATTACTACCACATGGATATGAAGGTCAAGGACCAGAGCACTCCTCAGCCAGATTAGAAAGATTTTTACAAATGTGTGCTGGTGAGAATATTCAAGTTATGAATTGTACAACTCCAGCCAATTATTTTCATGCTCTAAGAAGACAAATGCACAGAGATTTCAGAAAACCATTAATAGTGATGACACCAAAATCTTTGTTAAGGAATAAAAAATGCGTTTCTAAACTAGAGGATTTTTCAAAAAAAAATAGCTTCCATAGAGTATTAGAAGATCACTCATATTTAAAGGGTGAAAAATTATTAAAATTAAAAGATGATAAAAAAATTAAGAAAGTTGTCATGTGCTCTGGAAAGATTTATTTTGATCTAATCGAAGCGAGGGAACAGTTAAAAAATGATAGTATAGTTTTTATAAGAATAGAACAATTATATCCTTTTCCAGCAAAAACATTGGCTAAAATTTTAAAAAGATATAAAAGCGCAAAATTTTTTTGGTGCCAGGAAGAACCAAAAAATATGGGAGCTTGGAACACTGTTAGAAATTATATAGACCGAATTTTAAATATTATTAATTATAAAAATGATAGGGTAAAATATATAGGGAGAGATGCTTCATCCACAACTGCGACTGGAAATTATAATAAACATCTTGCAGAACAAAAAAAAATATTGGAAAAGGTAGTGAGAAAGTCAAATTAATGTCAGAAAAAATTATTGTACCAACCCTCGGAGAATCAGTTACAGAGGCAACAGTTGCCAAATGGTTAAAAAACAAAGGTGACAAAGTTTCTTCAGACGAGCCAATCGTTGAATTAGAAACTGACAAAGTAAACGTTGAGGTCCCGTCCCCAATGAATGGAATTCTTGAAAATATTGCAGTGAAAGAAGGTGAAACTGTTAATGTTGGATCTCTACTTGGATCTGTAACAGAGTCAAAAACAAAATCTTCTGAAAAAAATAGTGAAAAAAAATATTCTCCACCTAAACAAGA
>MDTG01411687.1_pt1 | contig 10120 bp, 11 predicted proteins | sample 811421 | NCBI WGS metagenome assembly MDTG01 (sample SAMN05326645, study PRJNA326480) | marine metagenome | isolation source: seawater | place: Pacific Ocean: South East | collected 2011 | reverse complement strand
TAGGCCAGTAACTGTGATTACCTCTACTCGCAACAAACACCATGCTATGTTAGAACAAATTCCAAGAGTCGGCAGAACAACGGCTAAGAAAATATATGCAGCCTACGAAAACTTAGAGGATTTTGTAACTAATTGGGAAGATGCATCCAATAGAGATGTAGCCAAAGGTGTAACTTGGAAAGCCGTAGATGATTTTATTAACAAACAATGGGGCAGCACCGAAGCCAAAGTTATTGTTAAAAAAGGTCAAGATTAAATAGGTAGAACACAACATAACTATTATGGCATTCAAAGTTCCCATCCATGTTGAAGGCGAAATGTCAGCCTTCTACTTTGGAACTGGTGGAAACATGATGTTTGTTAGCCTGTGGGAATGGAAAAGAATTAAACGAGGTAAAAAGCCAGGAAAATTGACTCCTATTTATCAACCTACTAATCAACGCTATCAATTCACAATGACCTCTTATGTGCTTCCTACCAATCAACATTCTATCAACTTTCGTAAAACTTGTAATTTGATTTACAAGAACTTACAAAGGCAATCAGTTCAAAAAAGAGATAGTAGTTCCTATATACCACCAGCACAAAAAGAATCAGCCCTTGAAAATTTATTCAAAGCCACCAAAGATTATGTAGAAAAATTTAAGCCACAAAAAATTGAAACCTACATCTCGGAACATATGAAAGATGAAATTATCAATAAGATAAATAATAATGTAAGATTTGAAGATATTAGTTATACTCAATTTATTCATAGACGAGGCAAAAGACTATTTACACAAAATGGAGAAGTATGGGAAATTATGACAACTCCTGAAATGGTTCACCCCGCTTTGTATTTTTTAAGGCTCAACAATAAATACTTAGCCATCAACTATTTGCGTGTCAAAGGAATCAAATATGGCAGCACAAATCCACTCATTACAAATTCCATTTTAGCCCGCATGGGCAACGAGATGTTAAATAGGTCATAGGACAATCATGACTTATGTTAGAGGCAACTATCAAAGTTCCATTGATGAAGAACATCCTCAAAGGTCTGCAATCCGTTAGTGAAGATTGTATCTTGGATTTCAACACCAATGGACTAACAGTTCATACGGTTGATTCAATCCGAGCCAAGATGTTGAGGCTAAGAGTTAGTCCCGAAGGCTTTGAAACATATGAGTGTGATGAACAACACCGTTTGGCAGTTCAACTTTCTAAAGTCAAGGATATTACCAAATCACTTACTGCCAGCGACCAACTTAAACTTGAATTTTCAGAAGGACAATTTAGTTTGGTTGCTAATGACATGAAGCGAGTTGTCAGACTCAAAAGGTTGGAGTTAGTATTTGACCTACCCCAAATGCCATCATTTGATTATGAGTTTAATACCACAATTGAAAGTTCCAAAGAAGTTAGAGATTATCTTAAGACATTAGACAAGATTCCAGTTTTCCAAGTTCAGGTAGAAGAAGAAAAAATGATATGGAGAACTTTAGATAGAGATGAACAAATCACATGGACACCCAATTTGGAATTGTCTTGTGATGAAGAATTTCAAAACCTTCAATTATTTACCACCAATCAAGTATTGGATTTAATTTCTGCTACCAATAAAGAGTCGCTTCTGTTAAGAGGAGGGGATTCTTCGTGTCCTATGGAATTTTCATGGACACCCACTACGGGAGTAAAATACACAGGATTAGTTGCACCGAGGTTATAAACATGAAAAAAAGAACCAAACCCACATCATACCAAGCAGCAAAACTATTGGTTTCAGTTAATGAAGAAATCACAGCAAAAGCAATAATTGACCGCATGATGACTCAAGGCAGGAAAGAAGTCCCTACCAATCGGAGTCTTGCGGCTAAATTAAAGAAGGACAAAGACTTCATGGTGGTTCGCCCGAATTGTTCGCAAGGACCCACCGTATTCAAGCGTATTGGATAGTTATTAGCAACAATTATTAACTACTAATTTTTGAATCAGAAAGCAAAGGCGGCAATCTTAAATAGATGAAGAAAGTATGGATAAACTCACGGTGATTAAAATGGCAGAAGACAAACCTTTCAAACTATCAGATAACTTCGTATCAAAATACAAACGCAAGAAAGCACCTTTCGGATTCAACGGATTGGGAGAGTTAGTCTATAACCGAACCTATTCCAGAATTAAGAATGGTAGCGGCAAAAATGAACAATGGTGGGAAACCGTAGTTCGTGTGGTTGAAGGCACATTCAATATGCAAAAGCGACACATTGATGCAAACGGATTAGGATGGAATGCTTGGAAAGCACAACATTCGGCTCAAGAGATGTATGACCGTATCTTTAACATGAAGTTTTTACCACCTGGTCGTGGACTTTGGGCTATGGGAACTGCCATCACAGAAGAAAAGAAATTATTTGCAGCACTTAACAACTGTGCATTCGTTTCCACAGAAAGTATTGCATCAGATTTTTCTAAAGCATTTTGTTTCCTTATGGATGCTTCCATGTTAGGAGTTGGAGTGGGCTTTGATACTAAAGGAGCAGAAAAAATCATTCTAAAAGGCCCCAATAACACCCGAAAGTCAGAAAATTGGATAATTCCCGACACCAGAGAAGGTTGGGTTGAATCCGTTAGACTTCTGCTTGATTCCTATTCAATGGGAACAGGAGTTTTGGAATTTGATTATTCCGACATTCGCCCCGCAGGAGTTCCAATCAAAGGATTCGGAGGAGAATCATCTGGACCTCAACCACTAATTGATTTGCACAATCACATTAGAGATAAGTTAGATATTGAAGTTGGAAATCCACTATCTATTACATCTATTGTAGATATTATGAATCTTATTGGTAAGTGTGTTGTTTCAGGAAATGTTCGCCGAACTGCTGAAATTGTATTTGGAGAGCCAGACAATGATGAATACCTTGATTTGAAAAACTATGAGGTTAATCCACACCGAGCAGAATATGGATGGACATCTAACAATTCTATCTTTGCTAAAGTGGGTATGGATTATGCCGATTCATCTCAAAGAGTTCGCTACAATGGTGAACCAGGTTTTGCATGGCTTGACAACATGAGGGATTTTGGCCGAATGGCAGATGCACCAAATTTCAAAGACCATCGTGCTATGGGTGGAAACCCTTGTTTAGAGCAGACTTTGGAAAGTTATGAATTGTGTTGTTTGGTAGAAACCTTCCCACACAACCATGAATCCTTAGAAGATTATTTGACTACTCTCAAATATGCTTATCTTTATGCAAAAACGGTTACATTAGGAAAAACACATTGGCCTGAAACCAACCGAGTCATGCTACGCAACCGAAGAATTGGATGCTCTATGAGTGGAATCGCACAATTTGTAGCCAATCGTGGCATCGGAGTCTTACAAGAGTGGATGGATAAAGGATACGAACACATTCAAGATTTAGATAAAGAGTATTCTGATTGGATGGCAATTCCTCGTTCTATCAAGACCACTTCAATTAAACCATCAGGAACTGTTTCTTTGTTGGCAGGAGCCACACCAGGAATCCACTTCCCCGAATCCCGACATTACATCCGCCGAATGAGGTTGGGTGTTGGTTCAACATTGGTTAAGCCATTAGAAAAGGCAGGATATAAAATTGAACCTGCATTTGGTTCAGAAGATACTACTTTAGTAGTAGAAATCCCTGTTGATGTCGGCGAAGGAGTTAGAACTGTTTCGGAAGTTTCTATGTGGGAACAACTTTCATTGGCCGCACTCGCACAGCGATATTGGGCAGATAATCAAGTTTCATGCACCGTTACATTTGACCCCGACACAGAAGGCCACCAATTAACCCATGCCCTTGATATTTTCCAATATCAATTGAAAGGTGTTTCTTTCTTGCCTAAATTAGAGTTGGGAGCCTACCCTCAAATGCCTTACGAAGCAATTGATGAAAGCACCTATCACGAGATGAAAGATTCTTTAGGAAAGTTGTCATTTGGTCGTATCACAGGAGAGGAAGTAGTCATTGAAAGATTCTGTGATAATGATGTTTGTCAAATTGATTTTACACCTTCAGCCGCAGATGAGTCAAGCGATAATCAAACCAAATCAGAAGAATTAGTGCAAGATAAAGTTTAAGTATCTGGCGAGTTCAATCTTAGTTATGGAGTCTTACTATTTCCTCCCTGGTGGAATTGAGTCCTTAATTGAAAGAACCGAACATTCCCTCACAGAAATGGAGTTTTTCTTTAAGACCACAAGAGATACTAATGCACAAACCAGCACAATAGCAAGACAACTCCTCATTATTTTGCGAGGGATGAGTGATGAGCCAAGAGATTAAATCACCAGAAGAGTTTGCAGAGAACTTAGAATTACTTCTCCAAGCCCTCGTAGAAAACACCCAATCAACTGATGTTAATTTGGAAAGGCTCAAAAACGAGTCTATGAATCACAAAGAAGATTTAACTCGTTTGTTAAAAGTAGTTGTTGATGGAAACGGACAACCCCCAATTCTGACCCGATTAGCAGTTATGGAAAGTAAAATAGAAGAAACTCAAAAAGACATAGATAAATACTCCTCTCGTTTGTGGCAATTATTTATGGCTACGGTTCCAGGTATTTTAGCCTCTATTGGATTGGTGATGTAAAGTGCCTCGTAGTCGTAATTACTCACCATCTCGTCACGGAACAGGATGGTCAGGAAGCAAACCAGGAAATGCAGCAGTTAATTTTTTGAACAATCCTAATGTAGCCGTTGATGCTAAAATAGAATACATCAGAAATAATGGAGCCACACCACCTACCTCTATGTTAGAACAAGCCGACAACCCAATAGTAGAGGGCAATACTCCAGCCACCGACCCTGCTTTCCGCCAAAACCCAGTAATTCCTGACCCAATGGCACAAGAAGAGGAACCAGAATCATTAAGAGGTCAAACTACTACTCACTATCTAATCAATTTTTGCGCCACAGGTTTTGGATATAATTTACGCCGAAGATTGAGCGAAACCTCTGAAATTCAGCGTGTGCGGCAAGAATATCGTCAAGGGTCTTGAATACTTAATCTTATATAGATGAAAGGTGAATCCCTAATCATGCCTTATGCGGACCCTGAAAAGAAACGCCAATATATAAAAGAGTATAATAAAAAGTGGTATGCAGATAACCGAGAAACCCGCAATTTAGTAGGCAAAGCCGTAGATAACAAGCGAAATCTTCGTTTGGAAAAGAAAAAGTGGTTATTTTCACGACTCGGTGGATGTTGTGAACGCTGTGGATTAGAGGATGGAGAAGTTTTAGATATTCATCACACCGACCCATCCTACAAAGACAACCGACACAAACAAATTACTGACTATTCATGGTCTGCCCTTCTTAACAAAGCACATACTTTGGAATTACTCTGTTCTAATTGCCATCGTAAGCATCATGCAGAAGAACGCAGAAGTAATGCTTAAATAGACGAAAGGGTAAGAACTACCCATGAACCTATTAACTCCGATTGCAGGATTCCTTATTGGCTATGGAGGCATAATGGGTTATCAAGTAATTGATAGCACCTATAAAGGAGAAATGCCAGGTCCTAAATCCTTTGGATATTTCATTGGAGGCATGACCTTGTTATCGGCAGCCACCATTTACGCCCTCGGAAGAACCGACAAGGTTTTTAACGCAGAAGGCGATTCAACATATTGTAAAACATACACTTCCCGAAGTGAATTTCCAGGATTGCACGAAGGTTCTGATGCGATGAGATTTATCACATACCTTGAACAGTTGGATGTAGATGGGCATACACTTACCGTAAAAAACATCTCTGCTGAAACTAAGTCAGACCCAAATCCAATTTTTGATGAAACTTGGATAACTTTTACAATTTGTAGTGAATTTGAGGCTTCTCTTAAATTTTGGAAAAAGTTATTGATGAAAGATTTAGACGCAATAGCCGATGGAAAAGGAAAGTATGATGATTTACATAGGTGTATTCAAACAATGGCAGAAGGAAATGAACCATCGGAAAATTGGAGCATGAGTGCTGAAGGATTATCTCAATTTACTCCAAATGAACTAACTCAATCAAGTGCCATTCACGGAGATTTTGACCACGCATCCCTCAACTATTCAGGACATCAAAACATGATTTTGAAAGCCGAAGATGATGAAGTTTATTATCTTATAACTTTTAATCATATCAATGGAGAATATGAAACAACATCTCGCACCATCATATCAGAAAATGAAGCCATGAAATCAGATAAAGAGATTATTGCTTATCAATTTGGCGATGATGACCCAATTGACGAAGGTTACAAAGGCTATTATTCAGTTCATGATGGTGAGTGGATTAGAGTTGATTCAAAAAAATCAATGAGCAAAAAAAGAAAAAAGATGTTTAATGATTATGGACTCTATGCAGAATCTTTTGATGCCGAAGGAAATTACAATGATTTTATTGAAGATATGGAAGGAGTCATGGGTAAGTATGGTGAAATGAAGGATTTTGATTCAGGCTATAATCCACAAGATAATTTACTAAAGGCAAGAATGGTCGTTGAAGTAGATGATGAAGATTTTGATAATGTAGATTTTGATGCAGAACAAGTTCCAATTACGGATTGGGCTAATTATGAAGGCGATTTGCCAGAACAATACCCACACCGCCGACCACGAAAGAGTGGTAGAGGGTCAAGACCAATCTTAGGACCAGACCGCAAAGCCTATGGTGAAGAAAAAAGACGAAGGTTAAAAGCAAGGTCACCAACACTAACAGTTACAAAAGTTGAGCCAAACAAGAAGATACCAACTATGAATGACATTACCTTTGAAAACGGAATGGTGGCAGGTTATCCCAAAACTAAGGATGCAAAAGTAGGAGATAAATTTGTAGTTTCCAGCCAAGAAGGTGGAAGATTCCCCTCAATTATGGACGCAGAATCTTACAATGCAGAAGTCAATTCAGTAATGGTGTCTGGAAGTGTAGATGGAGAGCCAGCCATATTCAATTATTCAAAAGGAAAGACTGATGATTTCGGATTTACACCTGGAAGAATCGCCACAGGCGAAAATACTGAAGAATTGTTTGCTCAATATCCATTACCCGATATTCCACATCACCGTAATGTGAAGGGATTCAAAAATTATAAGAATAATGTTTGGAGAAAGCATATGGGTGCAGAAACAATGATGCCAGAAAAACAATGTGTTATCTGTGGCGAACCTTACACTGGATATGGACACAACCCTGAACCCATTTTCCCGATGAGTCGTGGCCGATGTTGTGATGTCTGCAATGCAACTGTTGTTATCCCTTACCGATTAGGTGGAATGAATTTCCGATTCGGAGAAGATTTTGAGGCACAAGGCCGAGATGTTATGGGCAGATTTGTTAAAATGGATTGCGACCTTTGTGGAGGAAAAGATGAAGTTGGCTATGTTGATGAAGAACGAGAATTCAAAGTTTGTGAGCATTGTGATGTAGATGGTGAGGATTACAACCCAAAGTTATGGGAGGCTGAAACTGCCCGCAGATTTAGAAACAGATTTGATAAGACCCAACGAGGAAACCCTCGTAACCGAGCAGCCACAGGAGTTAAAAGAAACATTTGGAAAAATTTCTTTAGAAAAGATGCAGAAGATATGTCTGATGAATTAGATATGGTTATGGCACAACTCTATGAAATTGAAGATATGAAGAATCCAACTCCTGAAGATTTAACTAATTATCAAAACTTATTAACTCGTTATTATGGGATGGTAAGATTCAACGCTGAACAAAAAACTGCTCGTGTTAGAACCATGTCGGGAAAACCTGTTTCTGAAACCCTGCGTAAATTAAAGCAAGATAAAAATCTATCTGCTAAGGATGCCCGCACTCGCAAAGAGATTAGGGCAGAAAATATGGAAGTTTTTGAAGCCCCTCGCAGAAAAAGAAAGGATTTTGCTTGGATTGGTGAGTATAATTCCGACAAAGAGTGGGAAAAGGCTGGTTCAAACACAATTGCTGCTGCAACAAAGAAAGCCAAAGCAGAAGGGTGGAAACCAGTATGGTCGCAATACTGGGGCGATAATGCCGCAACAAGGAAATCCAGAATGAGGCGAGAAGCAAAGGTATGGAATCTAATGTCCAAAAGTCCACAATGGAAACCTTGGCTTAAGTTCTTGACAGAAAGGAATGCTGATGATGAGATGTGGGAAACCATGGAGATTTTTAGAGGTAAGGCTTATTGGAAAGCCAAAAATCGGACTCAAGACTGGGGACCTTGGATTTATGACGAAGACCGTATTTATGTTCCAGACCATTTTGCAGAAGATGGTGGTTGGCAAGTTTTAGTAAAAGGCAATCAGGCTCTTTTGTTATATTATATTGCTGATTATGATGGTCCAGTTTCCACACCCCTAATGAGAAAAACTTTCAATTTATCACCAGTTAAAGCAACTAAAACTGCTAAGAAGGCCAAGCCAAAGGCTACTAAGAAAACTACAACTCGTAAAGCCAAGCCAAAGGCTAAGGCTGGCCGCAAAGCACCTACAATTTCAGCCACCCGCCGAAAGATTGGAACTCGTATGAGAGGCAACGATGGTAAAATGTGGGAAGTCAAGAAATCTGGAAAATCACAACGATGGATGGCTGGAGCAGAAACTTTTGAAGCCGAAGTATTGGCGAGAGATTGGAAATGGAAAGGTATTAAGTGGACTCCTGAAGAAGAAGCAACTCTAAGCCAAGAAGAAAAGGAAGTCATCGCAGAACAACTTTACAACGATTGGAAAGAAGACCTAAATAGTTAGACCACCAATTATTTACTATGTCTATCGCACTTCGTTGTTATGAGTGCCAAGAATGGTTACACCAACCCGCACGAGGATGGGCAATTTGCCCTTGTAAAAAGTTAAAGTTATCTTCTACGGGAGGCGTGAGAGGATTATACACAGAATTTTGGAATGAGGAAAAAGATATACACATTGTTCATGAAAATCCAAGAGGTATGTAGGCAAACTACAAATAGCGAAAAAGTCCACAGCAATATATGGAGTCTTACACCGAAGGCATTTTAATGCTAAATTGGGTTAAAGAAAGTGATGTTTTAGAATCTATTGATTATGGTTTTTTAACTAATCTCTACTTAGAAGTAGTCCATCTTGCCGAATCTATGCCTTATACTCCAGAAGGCAGAAAGATTCAATTTGATTTAATCAAGTTATCCAGCCGAATCTCAAATCGTATTGATGATTTAGAAGAGCAATTTGATGAAATCGTAGAAGAGATTTTTGAAGCCACAGCAGATGATATATTAGATGATTCAGATACTAACTCCTTAGACGATGAAAAAACTTATACCAAAGAATTGACCATGAGCCGAGAAATAAATATCAGAGTTAGTTGGAGCGTAAGTGAAGTGGAAGGGCCAATCGGAGATGTGCCTCGTGATAACCCCTATGATTTTACCGAATATGACCGAGAAATAATAGAGGAAGCCGTTGATGAGTGGTATGAGGGGTTAGATATGATGGATTATGTAGATTTGGATGATGAAGACGGAGAAGAAACCGAGTCAGAAACATTAGATGTTGAATTTGATGATGAGTTAGCCCCCATAACTGTTAAAGTTAATTGCGAAGTAACATGGGATTGGTCAGGAGATAATGAATCATCTTCAACCGACTGGGATGAATCTTAAATAGATGGTAGTTAATAGACCTACCATGACTGAAGATTGGATTAGAGATTATTACGGATATAGTCGCCTTTGGAACTCCATATTTAATGGAACCATACCACAGCATCAAGTTAAGAATCCTGATATGGGAGCCACTTTGCGCCTTTTGATAGAACAACTGGAACAAATGGCCGAAGAAATTGAAAAGAAAGAAGATTTTGAGGCTGATATTACCTTGCGTTTCAATGATAAAATATACAGTATTGAAATTAAACAAGTAGCAGGTTTAGAGCCTGATGAAGATAACAATTCCGACATTTCTGATGAAGATTCCTCAAATGGTGCATAATCAGGACACAGTTAATCTTAAATAGAAAGAGATACTTACATTAAGGTAGAGGGAAAAGCGGTTTCCCTATGAACAAACTTTAATGGAACAGATTACTATGAAAGAAAATAACAAATTCAAAAATACGATGCTTACAATTTTGACCGCTATTATGCTTGCTA
>MDTG01391133.1_pt1 | contig 10120 bp, 8 predicted proteins | sample 811421 | NCBI WGS metagenome assembly MDTG01 (sample SAMN05326645, study PRJNA326480) | marine metagenome | isolation source: seawater | place: Pacific Ocean: South East | collected 2011 | reverse complement strand
TGTCCAATTCTCTTTTTTACAAAAATCGATTTTCTATTTTAATCCACACACAACTTTTGAGATTGATCCACCAAATTGGATAAATAAGGAAGTTACTCTAACTATTCAATAAACTTTTTATATTCACTCCTTTCAGTATACGCTCTGCCCTCTTAAAATAGAAAGTTTTCTACAGTTTTAATTTTAATTTAATATAGCCTTGATAATAAGGTTAAACTGTTGGGTTTTATTTGTGTAATCTAAGAAGCACACTTGAAATCGTTATAGTTTTTGTCGACTAGATATATATAGTGTGCAGGGCTGTCTTCCTTGGCAGCCCTTTTTATTTTTTAAATTTGCATCCCTTCACTTTTTTTCTAATAGCTTTATATCCAAAATTTTGAATTGAAAATATGTAGAAGGCTTAATAATCTGGAAACATTAACTTAACCTTGGTTTTGTTTCTTTGTCGCCGACAAAAACTTAGAAACGATTTCCATGAAAAATGCTATTTATGCAGTAATTGCATGCATGCTTTCTGCCTTCAGTCTACAATCACAAGAGATCAGCGACACCAGTTTCGGTAAAGGCCTGATTAATTTTACCGCTAAAGACAGTTCTTTTAGCGTGAAGTTTGCCCCAAGAATTCAATTTAGATCAAATACATTTTGGAATTATAATGGTGAAAGCTATGATAAACCAGAGCAGTCTTTCCTAATAAGAAGGGCCAGGTTAAAATTTGATGGTTGGGCATTGACGCCTAAATTGAAATATAAAATTGAATTAGGCCTTTCAAATAATGATATATCTGGCGCTAATACATATACCGGTAATGCCCCAAGGTATATTCTTGATGCGGTTCTGAAATGGAATTTCTACGAAAATTTTGAATTATGGGCGGGTCAAACGAAACTTCCTGGAAATGTGGAGCGGGTAATTTCTTCAGCAAACCTGCAATTCATAAATCGTTCTATCCTTAATAGCCGATTCAATATAGACCGGGATATTGGTATCCAACTTCATCATAAGCTCAACCTTGGTAATAATTTTGTGATCAAGGAAAAATTCGCCTTATCCCAGGGAGAAGGTAGAAATATTACCGTTGGAAATCTTGGGGGGCTTCAATATACCGGAAGACTTGAACTCCTGCCTTTTGGCGAGTTTACTAAAAAGGGAGATTATATACAATCTGATCTTGAACGTGAAGAAAGTCCTAAGTTAATGCTGGGAGTGGTTTATGATTTTAATGATGATGCCGTTAAAACCAGAAGCAATCTGGGAAGTTTTATGGAATTTGAAGACGGAACATTATACAAAACAGACATTTCTACTTTCTTTTTAGATGCTGTGTTTAAGTACCAGGGCTTCTCTTTTATGGCTGAATATGCTGATAGGGAAGCAGATGAACCATTAGCCATGCAGCCGGGAGAAACAGATTTTTTTGAATACGTAGTGGCTGAAGGAGACGCATTCAATATTCAGGCGGGCTATTTATTTAAGAATAATTACGAGATTGCTGCTCGATATTCCACGATAGATTTTAATGAAATAACAAATTTATCAGGACGTGATGAATATACTGTTGGAGCTTCTAAATATATTGTAGGACATAAATTAAAAATACAGGCAGATCTAAGCTACTCCGAGCAAAATGGCAATAAGGATTATATTGGCTTTAGATGTGGTTTCGATTTTCATTTTTAAAAAAATAACAATTTGGTAACAAGAAATTCCTAATTTGATTGGATACTTGCACCGTTTTTTAAACAGAACAATATGGAAAATATTTACTTGTTGATGTTAGTTGCATTAGTGGTTCTTGCCATCGCAGATTTAGTGGTTGGTGTGAGTAACGATGCGGTTAACTTTTTGAATTCTGCAATTGGTTCTAAAGCAATCTCTTTTAAAACCATCATGATCGTTGCCAGTTTGGGAATTTTTATTGGAGCGGTTTTCTCCAGTGGGATGATGGAAGTGGCCCGGAAAGGTATATTTATGCCCGGCCAATTCTATTTTGATGAGATCATGATTATTTTCATGGCGGTCATGATCACCGATATTCTACTGCTCGATTTCTTTAATACCCTGGGGATGCCTACTTCTACTACGGTTTCCATTGTTTTTGAATTGTTGGGAGCTGCAGTAGTTATGGCACTTATAAAAATAAGCGCTTCAGATACTGAAACACTGGCTAATCTTGCCACATACATAAATACAGATAAAGCCACAGAGATTATAATGGGGATCCTCCTCTCTGTAGTTATTGCATTTACTATTGGGGCAATTGTACAATGGTTATCCAGACTGGTTTTTTCTTTTGAATATGAAAAGAAGATCAAAAATTTTGGCGCTTTATTTGGCGGAATCTGTTTAACTGCAATAGGTTATTTTATAATATTTAAAGGGCTAAAGGGAACACCTTATTATGACAGTTTTAAGGACGTACTATCTAACCAGGTTTATACAGTGATAGGAGTAAGTTTCGTTTTCTGGACCTTATTCTCATGGTTATTCATGAAAATCTTTAAAAGAAGTATCCTTATTATCGTAATTGGTATAGGGACTTTTGGTTTGGCCCTGGCATTCTCAGGGAATGACCTTGTAAACTTTATTGGGGTGCCAATGGCAGCCTATCATTCCTATGAGGCCTGGGCAGCATCCGGGCAGGCAGCTTCTACTTTCTCTATGGAAGTTCTTAGAGAAAAAGTTCCAGCAGAGCCAATTTTGTTATTCATTTCTGGAGGTATTATGGTATTAACACTTTGGTTTTCTAAAAAAGCAAAAACGGTAGCTGATACTGAAATCGGACTTTCCAGACAGGGCCATGGAACTGAAAAATTTGATCCAAATATGCTTTCCAGGGCAGTTGTTGCGGGAAGCACAAAATTAGCTGATGGTTTAAGAAATATCCTTCCGGTAGGAACTAAAAAAAGGATTAGTAAAAGCTTTGCAAAGCCTGATGAGATTCTTATTGGAGATAAAGCTGAAGAACAGCCTGCTTTCGATATGATTAGGGCGGCTATTAATCTTACCGTCGCCGGTGTTCTTATTTCCATAGCGACTTCATATAAATTGCCATTATCTACTACGTACGTAACTTTTATGGTAGCAATGGGTACTTCGCTGGCAGATAAAGCCTGGGGAAGGGAAAGTGCAGTGTATAGAGTAGCGGGTGTTTTGAACGTAATTGGGGGATGGTTCTTTACCGCCTTTAGCGCTTTCACTGCCGCCGGTATTCTGACTTATATTATTTTTCTCGGAAAAGGCCCTGCGATTGCGATCCTGTTATTGCTGGCAATTGGACTTTTAGTGAGAAACTATATCTCTCATAAAAATAAAACTACCGCCAAAGCTGATAAATCTGGACTTAAGAAATCGGAAAGCAAAACCGTACAGGGAATTATTGCTGAAAGTGCCGATAATATTTCTAATGTGGTTTCTAGATCTAATAAGATATTTTCAGATGTATTGACCGGCCTATCAAAACAGGACAAGAAAAAACTTAAGAAAAGCAAGAAAGGTGTCGCAAAACTTGAAGCTGAAATTGAAGATCTTAGGGATCATATCTTTTTCTTTATCAAAAGCCTTGATGAGACCAGTGTAAGAGGAAGTAGTTTTTATATCACCATTCTGGGTTATCTCACAGATATAGCCCAATCGCTGGAATATATATCTAAGAAGAGTTACAAACATGTAAACAACAACCATAAACCCCTTAGGTATAATCAAATTACAGATCTAAAGGAAATAGATGATACGCTTAGTGTTTTATTAGGTAGAATAGATCACATCTTTACAGAGAAGAAATTTGAAGAAATAAGTGTTATTGTTGCTTCAAAAGATGATATACTCAATAGTATTTCTGATAAGATCGAAAAACAGGTCTCCAGAACCCGAACTGAAGAATCCAGTCCTAAGAATACTACTTTATATTTTAATATTTTATTAGAAACAAAAGAGTTGATGCATGCGATTATGAATCTAATGGAAGAGTACAATTCCAGTTACAAAAAAGTTTAGTAGATATTTTAATAAGAAATTAAATCCGTTTCGACAAGAAGCGGATTTTATTGTTTTAATAAGGATTGTTAATGCTTCTTTTGTTACAAAATAGCCTAAAATTATCGATCAAAATGTAGGATTTGAAGTATACACTAGAATCTTTTTTTGTCGTTTATCTTATTTAAAATCCTTTAACCGAAAAAACTCTTAATTTTTCGTTAGATAGCTTTTTCGGGTTTTCATTCTCCTGTTAAAAGTCTTAAATTTGAAAACCCCGCTTACAAATCTACTTACAATTTATCCTTCTGAAAAAGGAGTAAATTATATGAGATTTAAAGAATTATTATCCCATACCCCTACTGTTTTAAAGATAACTTCAAAGAAGAGATTCAGTTTCTTAACAATGTCAATTACAATGTTGCTTATAACTTCATGCAACCCAATTGCATTAGTCAATCCAGATAGCTATAGCGATAAATGGGATAACACGTATTTATGGTTTGAACCAGGAGATATGAATACTATTTATATATCTGATAATGCAGATCCTGAAACAGCCGAGCCCATACCCAATGATAGCGAATTTTTAATTGAATGGAGCAAAAAAGGGGTTGTATATAAACTCAAAATTATTTCTTACTATAAAGATGTAGATTTTGCATGGTTTACTGGTTATGATGCAGAAACAGACTCAGAAGAAATACCATGGGTTCAAAATGGTAATACATTGGAATTAGAAAGCTCTAAACTATTACCTGCCGAAAATGGTAAATATCAGATCTCTATTTCAGAGGATCTAAAAGACTAACTTCATATTTTTATTTCCAGTATAACTTACCGGGACTTCCATTAAAAAGTTAAATTTGATGAAGGAGACTGAATTCTTTTTCAGGATTCTTATATAGATTTCAGAGATGAATATTCAACAAATTTAACCCTATGAATAACTTTACTGCCACTTTTGCAGACCAGTATCAGCTAGCGATGGCTCAGATATATTATAAAAAGGGCCATGAAAACCATCTCGCAATATTCGATTATTATTTTAGAGAATTACCCTTTGGTGGAGGCTACGCGGTATTCGCCGGTTTAGAAAATTTTCTGAAAATCGTTTCTGAACTTAGATTTACAGAATCTGACTTGGAATATTTGAGTACACAGGGTTTCGAATCTGAGTTTTTGAATTATCTGAAAACGTTTCGTTTTACCGGAAAAATTTATTCAGTTTTAGAAGGAGATGTTATTTTTCCGACCAGACCTATATTGCAAGTAGAAGCAAATATTATAGAAGCGCAGATCATAGAGACCCTACTCCTCAATTTATTAAATTTTCAGACACTCGTGGCTACCAAAGCAAGCAGGATTCGTCTGGTTGCTGGTGATGCCTCTTTGCTGGATTTTGGTTTGAGAAGGGCACAGGCAACCGGGGGATATTTTGCTTCCAGGGCAGCTATGATTGGTGGCTTCAATGGTACCAGTAATGTATTAGCCGCTAAGGATTTTAATATTCCGGTTTCCGGGACAATGGCACATTCTTTTGTTCAGAGTTATGATGATGAGTTAGATGCTTTCAGGGATTTCGCCAATGGAAGGCCAAAAAATTGCGTTCTTCTAGTAGATACTTATAATACTTTAAAAAGTGGCGTTCCAAATGCCATTACAATTGCCAGGGAAATGGAGTCCCGTGGTGAGCGATTGTTTGCTATTCGGCTGGATAGTGGGGATTTATCCTATTTCGCTAAGGAGAGTCGTAAATTACTGGATGAAGCAGGGTTGGGATATGTCAAGATCGCTGCATCCAATCAGCTGGATGAATACGTAATAAAGAGTCTTTTGGAGCAACAGGCACCCATAGATATTTTTGGTGTTGGGACGAATCTGGTAACCGGGGATCCTGATGGGTCTTTGGACGGGGTTTATAAACTGGCATATTCTAACGGAAAACCACGTATTAAAATATCAGAAAGCATTTTTAAAGTAACACTACCTCATAAAAAGCAGGTTTTCAGGATTAAAGATGTTAATGGAAAATGTATAGGGGCAGATGCAATTGGCCTTTATCAAGAAAGTAAGATAGAAGAAATGTTTCATCCCTTTGAACCGTATAAATCGATGAGTTTAGGCAAATATCATCAGGAAGCTATTCTTCAAAAAGTGATGGAAAATGGAGAAGTTCTTCTTGATAAACGAACTTTAAAGGAAATTTCAGCATATAGTCTAATCCGTCTTTCAGAATTACCTATAGAATATAAGCGTTTTAATAATCCTCATATTTATAAAATTGGGATAAGCGGGTTACTTAGAGAGGAACGTGAGAAATTAATTAAATCTTATAAAAAGAAGTTGAGATGAAAACGCTGGTGATTATAGATGCGCAAAACGATTTTATGCCTGGTGGTGCCCTCGCGGTTCCTAACGGAGATCCTATTGTACCACTAATAAATCAGCTTCAGGAAAAATTTGATCTCGTTATTGCAACTCAGGATTGGCACCCTGAAAAGCATGCTAGTTTTGCTTCTTCTCACAAAGGCTCCGAAGAATTTGAAGTTAAAAACCTAGACGGAATTGACCAGGTGATGTGGCCGGATCACTGTATTCAAAATACTAACGGAGCAAATTTTCATGTAGATCTCAAAACTTCAAAGATTGAAGCGATTTTCAGGAAAGGAACAGATATAAAAATTGATAGTTATAGTGGCTTTTATGATAACGCACGTTTAAAATCTACCGGTCTAACCGGCTATTTAAAAGAAAAAGATGCTTCAGAACTTTACTTTGTAGGCCTCGCTGCAGAATATTGCGTGTATTTCTCAATTCTGGATGCTTTATCTGAAGGCTTTCAGGTAACTCTGTTGGAAGACGGCACTAAGGCTTTGAAAGAGGAAGCTTTTCAAAAAGCCAGAATTGATATTTTAAGTAAAGGTGGTAGCGTTATCAATTCCGAAGAATTAAAATTTTAGAAGTCAAGGTAATAAATGTATCCAATATTGAACCAAATTCCAAAGTCATTGAACTTGTTTTGTGGGCCCTGGACGTCCAGGCCTTCAAGTTTATCTGTATCGTAATAAGTTGCTCTGGCTTCTATCTGAAGATCATTGAATCTTCCTAAACGATATCTAACGCCAGTACTACCAAGAATTGCGAAAGTACTTCCCGGCTCTAGAAACAATCCATCATCAAAAGTTCGAAAAAGTACCCCTGGGCTGTCGAAAGAGCCAAGTTCGGAATATGCTGAAGGATCGAAACGTACATAATGCACCCCTAAACTTATATATGGAGCAAATAGGACGGCAAAGTCGCGAGCTTCTTTGATCCCGAACAAATGATATTCTATGGCGGTACCTGCTTGCAATATTTGAGTATTCCCTCTCATAGCACGCAGTTGCCTTCCGCCTAGATCATTCTTTGAGGCTACAGGCCCATAGTGATCCAGATCGGTGTTGTAATAATCAATTTCATTTCGTATCCTAAAATGCCTGGTAAACCATAACTTGGTGGGGCGGCAGCTACAGGGACCTTTAAATGCAAAATTCATATAATGCACCAGGCCCACTCCAAAACCACCATTTTCTAGATTATTTCTCAGGTTGTATCGTTCACCATAATCAGTAAAAAAGGCTGCAGGTCCTGTAAGAACGCCTAATTCATTTGAAAAACTCAACTGTCCCTGGATATCCTTAGACCACAGAAAAATAACTAGAAGGATAAAAGGGAATGCCCTGGTAGTGATCATTAGATTTGGTTGCGGTAATCGCAAATATAATAAAAGTTAAATAACGTTAAGTTTATTGAAATGTGATAATAATTGAGCTAGAATTATAAAAGTTAATTTTATATCAAATCCTGGAATGAAACTTTTAATCCTTACAGAATATTTATATTTGCTTCACAAATTGGACATAAAATTTATAATTTAATAATAGCGCCCATAATTATGGAAAAAAACATCAAAAATTTCCTGGAAAAGGTGTCAGCCAGAAACCAGAATGAACCAGAATTCATGCAAGCGGTTCACGAGGTTGCAGAGACGGTAATTCCTTTTATAGAAAAGAATAAAAAATACCAGAACAAAATGCTTCTTGAGCGAATGGTAGAGCCGGAGAGAGTGATGATGTTCAGAGTGCCATGGTTGGATGATAAGGGAGAAGTACAGGTAAACCGCGGTTTCCGTATTCAAATGAATTCAGCAATTGGGCCATATAAAGGTGGATTGCGTTTTCACCCTTCAGTAAACCTTAGCATTTTAAAGTTTCTTGCTTTTGAGCAGGTTTTCAAAAATAGTCTTACAACATTGCCTATGGGTGGTGGTAAAGGCGGTTCAGATTTTGACCCTAAAGGAAAGTCTGATAACGAAGTGATGAAATTCTGCCAGAGTTTTATGACTGAACTTCAAAGGCATATTGGAGCAGATTGTGACGTTCCCGCAGGTGATATTGGTGTTGGTGGCCGTGAGATCGGCTTTTTATTCGGTCAGTACAAAAGAATCCAGAATGAGTTTACCGGTATTCTAACCGGGAAGGGTCGTTCTTATGGAGGTTCTTTGATAAGGCCCGAAGCAACTGGTTACGGAAATGTTTATTTCGCCCAGAATATGCTGAAAACGAAAGGGGAGAAGCTTGATGGTAAAACGGTAGTGATCTCTGGAGCTGGAAACGTAGCTCAGTATGCAGCCGAAAAAGCGACAGAATTAGGAGCTAAAGTAGTTACTATGTCAGATTCCGGCGGATTTATTTATGATAAAGATGGAATTGATGCTGAAAAGCTTCAGTTTATCATGGAATTGAAGAACGAGAAAAGAGGAAGAATCAGCGAATATGTTGATGAATACTCTTCAGCTGAATATCATGAAGGTAAGACCCCATGGGGGATCAAATGTGATGTAGCTTTACCATGTGCAACTCAAAATGAGTTGGAAGGTGATGATGCCAAAACATTGGTGAAGAATGGATGTATATGTGTGGGTGAAGGAGCCAACATGCCTTGTACCCCTGAAGCTATAGAGGTTTTCCATAAAGAGAAAATACTTTTCTCTCCTGGTAAGGCTTCAAATGCAGGAGGAGTAGCAACTTCTGGCCTGGAAATGTCTCAAAACTCAATGAGGTATAGCTGGACTGCGGAAGAAGTTGATAAGAAATTACATGAAATCATGAACGACATTCATGAGGCATGTGTTGAATACGGAACTACAGAGGATGGTTTTGTAGATTACGTTAAAGGAGCAAATATTGCCGGTTTCGTAAAAGTTGCTGATGCAATGCTTGCCCAGGGTGTAGTTTAAACATCACTAACTGCATAAATATAGAGAGCCGCTTGAAAAAGCGGCTTTTTTTATAAATTCACGGCAAATATATCTGAATGCTCGTCCATACCAAAGCAATTATAATCAGCGCTTTAAAATACGGTGAAGCCGATCTTATTGTGAAAGCTTATACGCTATCTGACGGGTTGTGTACATACATGCTCAAAGGAGTGTTGAAGTCTAAAAAAGGTAAATTCAAGGCTTCCATGTTTCAGAGCCTTACCCAACTGGATATTGTGGCAAACCATCGCGGTGGGGGTAAAATAGAATACCTGAAAGAAGCCAAGGTTACCGGAAATTACCAAAGCTTGCATACACATCCCATAAAACTTGCTATGGTAATGTTCTTGGCTGAAATGCTGCGGAATACTATTAGGGAAGAAGAAAACAATGAACCTTTATTCCGATATCTCGAATATAGTTTTCATGTGCTGGATACATCAGATAAAATTGCCAATTTTCACCTGCTATTTCTTTTAAATCTCACCAGGTACCTTGGTTTTCAACCGGAACCTGGAATAAAAGACCTGCCGGTTTTTAATATGCTGGATGGGGTTTTCCAGGATTGCCCCACCAATGACTATTGTATAGAAGGGAAAAATGTAGATTTGCTGAAAAGTCTTTTAGGCACCGATTTTGATGCTTTAGAACAAATAAAAATGAATCAGACTTCCCGGAATGATTTTCTGAATATGCTTTTACTCTATTTTGAATTGCATATTGAAGGTTTTCGCAAACCAAAATCACTCAGTGTATTACACGAAATATTCGGTTAAATGCAATTTAGATTACTATCGTTTTTCTTTTTAATTTTTTCAATTACTTCTGCCCAGGAGATCA
>MDTG01382606.1_pt1 | contig 10120 bp, 11 predicted proteins | sample 811421 | NCBI WGS metagenome assembly MDTG01 (sample SAMN05326645, study PRJNA326480) | marine metagenome | isolation source: seawater | place: Pacific Ocean: South East | collected 2011 | reverse complement strand
GTTAATTTATTTATTTATTATAGTTTTAAGTATTGTAATTAAAGAATTATAATAGTATATCCTCATTTTTTATTAATAACTATATGAACTTTTACGAGCATACTATAATAGCTAGGCAAGATGCAACTGCATCACAAATAAAGCAACTTACTGAAAAATACTCAAAAATTGTTGAGAAAAATGAAGGTGAAATATTACAAACACAAAATTGGGGATTATTAAACCTTTCATATATAATTAAAAAAAATAAAAAGGGTAATTATATTCATTTCAAATTTAAAGGTCCAACAAAGATAATTTCTGATTTAGAAAAAAATGAAAGTATAGATAAAAATTTAATTAGATACTTAACTGTTAAAGTAAAAAAATTAGATTTAGAAAGTAATTATTTTTCAAAAAAAGAAAACGAGGATGATAAAAGCTTTTCTAAAAAAGGTGGAGATAGGTAGTGCAAAAAAAGAAATCTGGTAATAAAAAAAAATCACAAAGTAATTTTGCAAAATTAAGTATTTTTCAACCTAATAAGTACAAATTTAAAAAAAATTGCCCATTATCAATTAAGGGTGCACCAAAGGTTGATTACAAAAATATAAAGTTACTAAAAAAATATATATCAGAAAACGGAAAAATCCTTCCTTCACGAATAACGAATATAAGTCAAAAAAAACAAAGAGAGTTATCACTATCAATTAAGAGAGCTCGTAATTTAGCTTTAATATAAAGTAGAATTTTATGAAAGTAATTTTATTAGAAAATATTAGGAAAGTGGGTTCTATAGGAGAGGTGATTGAGGTAAAAAGAGGTTTTGCTAGAAACTATTTAATCTCAAATAAAAAAGCTCTTTATGCCTCAAAAGAAAACATTAAAGAAGTTGAAAAGATTAAAAGTGAACTTAATAAGAAAGATCTAGATAAAAAAAAATTTGCTAAAGAGATTTCAGAAAAGTTGAAAAATAAAGAGTATGTTATCAAAAAATTAAGTACAGAAAATAAAGAATTATATGGCTCAGTCAAACCTACTGAAATTTCTAAAATTATTTTGGAAAAAGATAACATTGAAATTAAGCCATCTTTAATTCAACTACTGGACGATATTAAATCTTTGGGTAATTATAAAGTGAATATTAACCTACACTCACAAATTCAAGCAGAAATAAAAATTAAGGTAATTGCTGCTGAAACTATTCAATAATTATACAATATTATCCCCATAGAAATTTTTATATTCATTATTACCTTTTTTTCTATTAATTTATTTCATAATGGAAAAAAATTTTAATATTATTTCTAATAGTTTTAAAGAATTACCTAACAATATAGAAGCTGAGCAATCAGTACTTGGTTCTATCTTACTTTCAAATGAAATTTTTGATGAAATTAATACTATAATATCAAATAAAAATTTTTATGATCCAATGCATCAGAAAATATTTTCAGCTATTGAAAATTTAATTTTCAAGGGAATGCTTGCTAACCCTATTACTTTAAAAAATTATTTTGAAAATGAAAAAGATGACATTAATGTTCCGGATTATTTAGTTAAAGTAACTAAATTTTCTTCCTCCGCAAGGCAAGCAATTGAATATTCAAAAATAATTTATGATATGTATGTAAGAAGAGAATTAATTAAAATATCTGAAAATACTATTGAAACTGCTAAACTTAATGATTTAAATACAAATGGCCAAAACATAATTGAAAATTCTGAAAAACTATTGTTCGACTTAGCTGAAAAAGGGTCTTTTAATTCTTCATTAGTTAAATTTGATGAGGCTATGAAATTAACTATAGAGATGGCATCTAATGCATATAAAAATGAAGAAGGCATAGTCGGAGTCCCTACTGGTCTAAGAGATCTAGACGATAGGTTGGGTGGTTTGCATAATTCGGATTTACTTATAATTGCCGGAAGACCCTCTATGGGTAAAACTGCTCTTGCAACAAATATTGCTTTTAACGCTGCACAAAAACTTCAAGAAAGTGGAAAAAAATCCTCAGTGGCTTTTTTTTCTTTAGAAATGTCATCTGAACAACTATCAACAAGAATTTTAGCTGAACAATCTAGAATTAAATCTAATGATATAAGAAGAGGTAAAATATCCGAGGATCAATTTGATAAGTTTATAGAAACATCAAAAAATATATCTGAACTTCCATTGTATATTGACGAAACACCGGCAATAAGTATTGCTGCTTTAAGCAATAGAGCAAGAAGAATTAAAAGAATTTATGGTCTTGATTTAATAGTAGTTGATTACATACAGCTAATGAGAGCTACAAATACAAGAGATGGTCGAGTCCAAGAAATTTCAGAAATTACTCAAGGTTTAAAAGCTATAGCAAAAGAATTAGCCATACCAGTTTTAGCTCTATCACAATTGTCTAGAGCCGTTGAGCAAAGGGATGATAAAAAGCCACTTCTTTCAGATTTAAGGGAGTCAGGATCAATTGAACAAGATGCGGATGTAGTGATGTTTGTATATAGAGAGGCTTACTATTTAAGAGGAAAAGAACCAAGGCCTGCAACAGTAGAACATGCTGAGTGGCAAGCTAAAATGAATGAAGTTTCTCATTTAGCCGAACTAATAATAGGCAAACAAAGGCACGGACCTACTGGAAATATTACCTTAGAATTTGAAGAAATGTTTACTAAATTTAAAGATATTCAAACTAGCTAAATTAAAATATATATAGCTATTAATGTTATCAGACATTTATCAAAGTTCAGTCTTAAAAAAACCTAAAATAATTTTTTTAATCTTAATTTTATTATTATTTAGCTTTGCCTATCACTCAAAAGATTTTAGGTTGGATGCTTCATCAGATACTTTATTAATTGAGGGAGACCCCGATCTAAAGTATTTAAGAGAAATTACAAAACGGTATGGAGCAAAAGAATTTCTAGTCCTTACTTTCACTCCAACAGAACCTATAACATCTGAATCAACAATTAATAATATTCTTAGCTTAAAATATAAAATACAAAGCTTAGACTGGGTACATAGTGTAATTACAATATTAGATGTACCACTTTTAAATAATTCAGATAGACCTTTGCAAGAGAGGTTAAGCAACTTGATAACCCTAAAAGATGAAGATGTGGATAAAGTAAAAGGTTTTAATGAAATAATTAATAGTCCTGTATTTAGAAACTTTGTTATTAGTGAAGATGGAAGTACAACAGGAATAATTGTAAATATTAAAAGTGATGAGAATTTAACAAAAATTAATAGTACAAATATTGAAGAGATTGAAAAATATAAAGATTATTTAAAAAAGAAAAATCATGAGAACATAAATGAAATTAGAAGTATAATTGAAACCTATAAAGATGTAGCAAAAATTCATTTAGGTGGTATCCCTATGATAGCTGATGATATGATGTCATTTATTAAAAGTGATATAATTACTTTTGGTATTGGTGTTTTATTTTTTATAATTGCAACACTTTGGTTTATTTTTAGAAAAATTATTTGGATTATCATTCCTATAAGTAGTTGCTTGTTTTCTGTTTTAATAATGACTGGAATGCTTGGTCTACTAAACTGGAAGGTAACAGTTATATCATCAAATTTTATAGCTTTGATGTTAATTTTAACCATGGCTATGAATATACATATCAGTACAAGATTTATCCAGTTAAGGAAAAATTTTCCTGAATTAACAAATTTTAAACTAATCTTAGAAACTACAAAAAAAATGTTTTGGCCAATACTTTATACAGTTTTAACTACTATCTGTGCTTTTTTATCTTTAATATTTAGTGAAATTAAACCTATTATTGATTTTGGATGGATGATGACTTTGGGTTTGATTACATCATTCATTATTACTTTTTCTCTTTTACCTACCCTATTAAATTTAATTTCAGATAAAAATACTAATTTAAAACATGAACAACATTCTAAAATAACAGATTTTTTAGGAGAAAAATCTATTAAAAATAAAAGTTTAGTTTTAACTCTAAGTTTTGCTGTAATAATTTTAAGTATTATTGGGATCAGTCGTCTCGAAGTAGAAAATAGCTTTATAAATTATTTTGATAAAGATACTGAGATTTATAAAGGAATGAAACTTATTGACGATAAATTAGGTGGTACAACACCTCTTGATGTAATTATAAAATTTCCAAGTGAAGAAAATAGTAAAAAAGACTTGCAAGATGATGAATTTGAAGATTGGGGAGAAGATGAAAACGAAAATAATGAAAAATACTGGTTCACAAAAAATAAAATAGATAAAATTGATAAAGTGCACAGATATTTAGATAATCTTGAGCCAGTTGGTAAAGTACTTTCATTTTCCTCAATAATCGAAGTGGCAACAAAATTAAATAATGATAAACCACTTGGAACTCTTGAAATGGGAGTTTTATATTCAAAAATCCCTGAAAGTATTAAAAAAGAAATTATAGATCCATACATATCTATCAAAGATAATGAAGCTAGAATAAGTCTAAGAATAAAAGATTCACAGCCAAATTTAAGAAGGAATGAACTAATTAAAAAAATTAATACAGATTTAAAAGATAAATTACAATTAAAAGATGATGAATTTAAATTAGCTGGTGTTTTAATATTATTTAATAACCTTTTACAAAGCTTATTTAAATCTCAAATATTAACACTCGGATTTGTAATGATTGGAATTTTTGTTATGTTTTTAATTTTATTTAAAAATTTAAAACTCTCATTTATTGGGGTTGCTCCTAATTTCCTTGCAGCTTTTTTTATTTTAGGAATAATTGGATTGTTGGGGATACCATTAGACATGATGACTATTACTATTGCAGCTATAACAATTGGTATCGCTGTTGATAACAGTATTCACTACATATACAGATTTAGAGAGGAATTTTTGCAAAATAATAATTATGAAAAAACTATTAAAATTTGTCACTCTACTGTTGGAAAAGCTATTTTGAATACCTCAATCACAATTGTTTTTGGTTTTTCTATATTGGTTTTATCGAATTTTATACCTACAATTTATTTTGGTGTCTTTACTGGTATTGCTATGCTTTTGGCGATGGTCTCTGTTCTTACGTTACTGCCTACTCTAATACTTATAACAAAACCTTTTGGAGAAATTGCTTATAATTAATGGATATTTTAAATAACTTCCTAAAACTAATCTCCATTTTTGATTTAATGTTTTTAATTATTACAATTTTATCATTATTAAAATGTACAAGAAAAGGTTTTGTTTTAAGTATCTTGTCAGCCTCTAAATGGTTATTGGCATATGTTGTAACTCTTATTTTATTTCCAAAAATAAAACCTTATGTTGAAGATATAATTGATAATGAATACGTTTTAGATATAATTTTAGGTATATCAATATTCGTAGTTGTTATTTTCATAGTCTTACTAATTAATAAAGGAATAAGTAAAACTGTAAGATATACAGGCTTAGGTAAATTAGATACTTTTTTCGGATTTCTCTTTGGATTCGTTAGATCTTATGTAATCTGTGTTTGTTTATTTGCAACTGTAAATATTATATATAATTCTGAAAAATGGCCAATTGACGTTGATAAATCATTTGTCTTTTCTTATATAGAAAAAGGTAGTAATTACTTAATAAAAGAATTTCCAAATGAAAAAAACTATGAAGATGCCAAAGATAAAGTTCAAGAATTATAAACCAAAACTAAGAGAAGAATGTGGAGTTTTTGGTATTAGTAATAGTAAAGATGCCTCTACTCTTACAGCTCTGGGCCTACATGCTTTACAACATAGAGGGCAAGAAGGATGTGGAATAGTTTCGTATGATGGAAAAAAATACCATTCAGAAAAAAGATTTGGATTAGTTGGGGATAATTTTAACAAAGAAAAAGTTCTAAATAATCTTCCAGGAAATTATGCAATAGGGCATAATAGATATAGTACTACCGGTGGTACTACTTTACGAAATATTCAACCGTTTTTTGCTGATACTAATGCAGGGGGAATAGGAGTTTCTCATAATGGAAATTTAACTAATGCAATAACATTAAGAAAAAAACTCGTAGAAGATGGAGCTATTTTTTATACTACTTCAGATACAGAAACGATAGTTCAGCTAATTGCTAAATCAAAAAGAAATAAGACAATAGATAAAGTCGTAGATGCACTTTTTCAAATACAAGGTGGTTACGCTCTGGTGATGCTTACCCAAAATATTCTGATTGGTGTAAGAGACCCATTTGGAATAAGGCCATTAGTTATTGGTAAAATTAAAGACTCATATGTTTTTGCATCAGAAACATGCGCTTTAGATATCATTGGAGCAAAATATGTCCGTGATGTTGAAAATGGTGAAATAGTCTTTATTGAAAATGGTATTTTAAAAAGCATCAAGCCTTTCCCTGCAAAAAAAATAAGGCCGTGTGTATTTGAATATATATATTTCTCAAGACCCGACAGTATTTTAAATGGGGAATGTGCATATGAATATAGAAAAAGACTTGGAGAACAGTTGGCTAAAGAAATTAAAGTTGATGTAGACTTAGTTGTTCCTGTTCCCGATTCTGGGAATGCAGCTGCGATTGGTTTTTCTAAATACACAGAAATAAATTTTGATTTAGGTTTAATTAGAAATCATTATGTAGGAAGAACCTTTATTGAGCCAGCACAAAAAATAAGAAGTTTAGGGGTTAAGTTAAAGTTAAATGCAAATAAATCATCAATAGAAAATAAAAAAATTATGCTGATTGATGACTCATTAGTTAGAGGAACAACTTCTCACAAAATTGTTAATATGCTTTATGATGCTGGCGCTAAAGAAGTTCATTTAGGTATAGCTTGTCCTGAAATTAAATTTCCAGATTTTTATGGAGTAGATATGCCAACAAAAAAGGAATTGCTTGCTGCAAATAAAAATAATGATGAAATATGTAAATATATTAATGCAAAGTCTTTAAGTTTTTTATCAATAGAAGGTTTGTATAAAGCAATAGGTTTTGAAAAAAGAAATTCCTCATATCCACAGCTTACAGATCATTATTTCACAGGTGAATATCCAGTGAAACCCATTGATGAGCTGGGTGATAGTAAAGTAACTCAGTTATCATTACTGAGCTCAGCATCAAATAATTAGTAATGAAAAAAGTAAGTTTTACTGAAATGAAATATGGAACAAAAGAAGATTATCTTTTGTTAGATAAACATGAAAAAGATTATGCAAATAAAATAGCTGATAGAATATTAAATTTTTTATCGTCACTAACAGAAACGTTAGAAGGTTATAAAATTTCAAGACTAGAACATTCACTACAAACTGCGACAAGAGCATATAAGGCTGGAGAAAACGAGGAAATGGTTGTGGCTGCATTGTTACATGATATTGGAGATGAACTGGCACCGATGAACCATTCGGAATATGCTGCTTCAATTTTAAAACCTTACGTATCAAAAAAAACACATTGGATAATAGAAAAACATGGTGAATTTCAGGCTTATTATTATGCACATCATTTAGGAGGAGATAGAAATAAAAGAGATAAATATAAAGATCATCCATATTATAAAGCTTGTGTAGAGTTTTGTGAAAAATATGACCAGTCCTCATTTGATCCAAATTATAAATCTTTACCTCTTAAAGAATTCGAGCCAATGTTAAGAAGAGTTTTCTCAAGAAAACCTTATTCTGCTTAATTTTTAAAATGAAAAACTTATCTGATCAACAAAAAGGTTCATTACTAGCTTTTGTTGCTGTGATGTTTATTACACCTGACTCCCTTTTTATAAGATTATCAAGCATAGATACTTGGGGACTTTTATTTTACAGGGGTGCTATACCTTTTTTGGTTATATTATTAAGTTTAATTTTTTTTTATAAATCTAAAATTTTAAAAGTCACTATAGGGATGGGTTTAGCAGGTATACTGTATGCAATCTCATTTTCATTAACAAATATTACATTTATTATTTCTATTCAAAATACAAATGTTGCTAATACACTGGTGATGATAGCTACCGCTCCAATGATGTCTGCTGTTATAGGTGCATTATTTTTAAAGGAAACTCCAGACAAAAAAACATGGATTGCAATCATAATAACTTTTTTTGCTGCAGTTTATATTTTTTACGACTCATTAAAATTAGGAAACTTTTTAGGAGATTTTTTTGGTTTTATAACAGCTCTTGGGCTAGCCATAGGAGCAAACATAGTGAGATATGCAAAAAATAAAGACTTGGTACCTGCGGCCGTAATTGGAAAACTTTTTGTTGCAATTTTTGCATTATTTTTTGTCAATAATTTAAAACTTTTAGATAATGATATATTTATAATTCCTCTAATGTGTATTTTGTGTGTTGGTATACCGTTTGCACTAGTAACAATAGCCCCAAGATACATAACTGCTGCTGAAGTAAATCTATTTTTTTTGTTAGAAACGATCTTAGGACCTATATGGGTATGGTTAATAATTAAGGAACAACCGTCTATAGAGACAATATATGGAGGTATTATTATAATTATTACAATAGCTGCTCATTCAATATTAAAATTAAGAGGTAAATACATAAATTAAATCGCTTATAAGTTGAAACTCAGTTTAAACACTTTTTTTCAGAAAAATAAAATTTTTCATATTGTTTAATTAAAAATTTTCTGCTCAAATTGTATTATGAAAAAAAGAAGACTAGTAAGGCAAAATAAAAACGAAGGCATCCTAAATAAAATTTACGATGACTTTAAAGCAAGTCAGAGAAATAGAGAGAAAAAAGAAATCAAACAAAAAGAGTTTCAAATAAAAAAAGATTTAGAAAAATTAAAAGTTAAGGAAAAAGAATTACAACTAAAAGAGGATTATATAAAAAAAAATGATGAAGTTCTGAAAATAAAAGAACAAGAACTAAAAAATAGAGATCAACAAACAAAAAGTAAGGAAAATGAGAATAAATTAGAGGATAAAGAGCTTAAATTAAGAGATAAAGAACTTAAACTCAAAGAAGATGAGCTTAATTTAAAAGAAAAACAACTTCTGCAAAAACATGAGAGCTTAAAATTAAAAGAGTCAGAATTGAAAATTATTTCTAATGAACAAAAGAAAATAGCAATAAGTCAAAAAATAAAAAATGAAGAACAGAATAGAAAAGATATCGATTTAAAAGTAAGAGAAGATGAACAGCAAATTAAAGAAAGACGTGAACAAAAAAGAAAAAGAAAAGAGCAAAAATTAAAAGATGAAGAAGAAAAAAAACAAAAAGATTTAGAAGCTCAAAAATTAAAAGAATGGGAAGAAAAATTCGATTTAGAGCAACGAAGAAGAGAAGAGGAAGAAAGACTAAAAGAAGCTAAAATTCTGTTAAGAGAAAAAGAACGGGTCACTCGAAAATTCAACCTTGTAGAAAATAAAGATTATAAAGAAGAATATTCATCTAAATTGGATGATTTGCAAGTAAAACGGTCTAGAGAAAATTAGAGTCACTTTTATTTGTGTCTCCTGACAATACAACTAAACTATGGAAAATAATTCAGGAAGCAGGAGACTTTCTTAAAAATAAATTACCTGATCATCCGAATCACCCTAAAGGAAGAAATCCCTATGCTCATATAGCAATTTGTGTCAAAGAGAAATTTAATGCAAGTTATAAGGATATAGAAGATAATAAATTTACTGAAGTTGTTGAATATATTAACTTCTTAAAAAAAAATCCGAACTAGTTATTGTTTTGGAAAATAATCTTTTAAATCACCTTCTCTATAAACATCTGCGGTACAACAATGAAGACCTCCACCAAATGCATAGGCGTCTCTTAAATCAACTGGTATTACTTCCATTCCCAATTTACTAAGTTGCTCTGCTTGATAAACTTCACTTTTTTCTACGCAAACAGTTTTAGAATCTAAAACTAACACATTCATAGATAGCCACACCGAGGAGTAACATAGTGGAGGTGGAGCATTATGTGCAGGTTGAGCCGCATCAATTATTTTCCACCCATTATCTTTAAATAATTTTCTTTGTTCTTCTGGCAATCTTCTTTGAGGATTATTTATTATTAATCCCTCTTTAATAGGAGTAAAAGTAGCATCAATATGAATAGGATAAGGATCTCCAGGAAAATTGACTGCATGAACTCTATGATCTTTATAATGTCTTTTAATCCAATCAATACCTTTTAGATTGGTTG
>MDTG01380473.1_pt1 | contig 10120 bp, 8 predicted proteins | sample 811421 | NCBI WGS metagenome assembly MDTG01 (sample SAMN05326645, study PRJNA326480) | marine metagenome | isolation source: seawater | place: Pacific Ocean: South East | collected 2011 | reverse complement strand
CCATAATTATTGAAATAATAATTTGCTGAAAAACAATCAGACTTATGTGAAAAATTTGTATTTTTTTTGTGCCACGCTCCATAAATATTATGATTAATCCAATGATTTGTTTCATTTTTGGTAAAAGAATAATTTGGTGAATTACATAAGCTGAGTAAATTACACATTGATAAAGAAAAAATCTCAAAAATAATAAAATTTATTAAACCAAAAAAAAATAAAAATTTAATTTTTTTCATACTTTGGTCTTAGTGATAAAATTGGTTTTTCAAAAAAATAAAATACTATTGTAGAAATTACAAATAATAAAATACAATATTGTACTAAGTTAAAATTAAGCATATCAGATGAGTTTATTATATATATTAAAGGTAGATGTAACAAATATATGGAATATGTCTGATTGGCTAAAAGTTTAAATATATGAGTAAAATGTTTTCCTAAATTTATATTATAAAAAAGTAGCAAAATAAATATAGCAATAATTTTAATTAAATTTAAAAATAATATTTTATTATAAAACAGATCTAGGGTGTATAACTGAAATTTATAGTAATAATAATATAGTGATAATAAAAATATTAAAAATATTACTATATATTGAATTTTAATTTTCTTTTCAATTGATAACACTGCTAATAAAAAACCACATAATATAGAGTCGACTCTTAAAAAAGTTCCTGTTCTATAAAAATTATTATCTACAAAGAAGCTCATTAAGATTAAGAAAATTGATAATATTATAAATAAGTTAATTGAATTTTTAATAAAATTTTTTTTGTTAAAGAAAAAATAAATTAAAATTGGAAAAAATAAATAAAAGTATTCCTCTACAGCTAATGACCAAGCAACAGCAAAGTAATCATTTTCTATTAAATTAGGTAATGATTTGTTAAGAAAAAAAAAATATAAAAAAAAATCTTTATTAAAAATATTATTAGTAATTATTGAAACTACAAATAACGAAAGCAAATATAATGGTATGGTTCTCATCCATCTCCTTTGAAAAAAGATAAATATATATTTTTTTTCATTTATTATTTTAATTAATTGAGGCGCTAAAACAAAACCGCTTAAAATAAAAAAAAATTCAACAAATAATATTGAAATATATTCAAAATAATTAATTTGATTTACTAGCCACTGATAATGACATATAGCAACCACATAACCACACATTCCTCTTAATAGATCTAATCCTTGGATATTGCTTTTACTATTTATCATTTATAATTCATAATTAAGAAAAACTGAAACATCAATTTTCAGAACTAAAAAAATTAAAATTACTACTATCGATAAAATTGAAGGTAAAATTAATATTAAATATTTTTTATTTATCTTAAAAATTTTGCTAAAAAAACTTCTCATAATTAATTTAATTTTTTTATCACTATAAAAAAAATATATATATAAAAAATTGTTTATAAGAGCTATATTAGTAAATAATAATTTTTTAAAAAAAACTTGTTCATTTAATTAACGCGATATATATCATTAAACTGATCAAATATTTATATGGAAAAGCCAGTAATTTTTATAGTAATTGACAGTGTAAGGTCTTTCAAAACAGGCCTGGATGATAGAGATAAACTGGATGTAATGGATAATTTAGGAAAAGATTGTGTTGAATTTAAAAATGCTTTTTGTTCAGCTCCAAGTAGTGTTATGTCGGCATCATCTATGTTTACAGGAATACCCTCAGTATTTATTGCAAGAAATTATAATGACTGGCAATTCAATGAAGGTAGCTCAATAGTTTCCTTGCAATCTATTTTGATAAAACAAGGTTATGAAATTTATTCAATTGATAATTCCAAGGAAAGTAGGGAAATGAATCAAGCCTTACTTTTACCTTTAAGAAAAAAATATTTTCCAAAAGGGTTTTCTCATGCAGATTTTTGGACAAATGAAGATCTATGTAAAATTCTTAATAACTTATTTGTCTCCCACAAACCATCACAAAAATCTTTTTTTATGTTGTGGTTTGATTGCAGAGATGATCCATTAACTTCAAATTACGTTGAGGAGTGTTTGAATATTTTTAAAAAGAATAATTTTTATGATGATAGCATTATACTTGTCACCTCAGATCATGGCTATCCGACTCCCAAGTCAGGCTTAACAAAAGAAAAAATGAAAGGCATTGGTCATGATATGATTGTAACTGATGATAATATTCAAACACCTCTTTATTTAAAATATCCAAAATGTGAACCAAAAAAAATCTATTCTTTAATTAGTAATGTAGATTATACACCTACAGTTTTAGACTTATTAAATATTGACCAAAATGAACTAAGTAAATTTTCTGAGGGTAAATCTTTATTAAAAATAATTGATGATGAAAATAAAAATAATACTAGTGATAGAATTATACGAATAGATACAAGATTATTCTCCCAAGATAATAGAGTTGTTGCTCTTAGATCTAATAAACATAAATTTGTTTACTATTTAGATCAAAAAAAGTATGAACTTTACGACCTAATTAACGATAAAGAAGAACTTTCACCACTTAATAATTCTGATCAAAAAAATCAAATTATATTAAATAAATTTTTAAATAAATTTAATGAATATGAAAAGAAAATTAATGGCCATCATGAAAAACAAATTATCGAAAATTTAGACAAAATTAAAAAACTGATTAATTCTTCAAATTCTTTATTTATTAGTAGCAAAATACCAAAAGAACTTTTAAGAATTATAGTAAAGGCTTTGAAAAATATGAATTCTAAAATTAAGATTTATTATCCAAAACTTTTCGATGCAGAAGTATTAGGTTTGGAGTTATATGATCAAACTGAGACAAACAAAGATTATTTTTTTGATTATGTTCTGTCTATCAATGAAAAAACATTCTTTTCATTTACATCAAAAAAAATTTTGGAAAATAAAAGAATTAAATATAATAAAATACTATATTTTGATTTTGATATGAAAAAATATAACCCATTTATCAGTAAATGGTTTTGGCCATTATGGAAATATAGTTTAAATAAAAAATTTTATAAAGATGAACCAAAATTAATTTTAATAGATATGTTAAAATTATTGAAAATATTTTTTAATAAATATTTTTATAAAAAAGAGCAAAAAATTGATATATATCAAGCAAAACAATTAAGAGATCGAGCTCTATTAAATGAAAAGAAATAATAAATTTAAAATTCCAAATTTTAAATATCCATTATTTAAAGTTCATTGTCCCAAAAATATTGGAAAAAAAATTGAAAAAGCAATGAAAAATGGAGAAGTTGCTGAAGGTAAATTTTCTGAACAATTTGAAATTAAATTTTCAAAAACCTTTAATTTAAACCCTAAAAAAAGTGTTCTGCTTAATAGTGGAACCTCGGCCCTAACACTAGCTTATAGATTAATGAATTTAAAAAAAGATGATGAGGTAATTTCATCTCCAATGACCTGTCCTGCAACAAACGAACCACTTTACAATTCTGAAGTTAAAGTAAAATTTGCTGATATAGATAAACACACAGGAAATTTATGCCTTGAGCATGTTAAAAAAATGATAACTAAAAAGACTAAAGCTATTATAGTCGTCCATTGGGGAGGACAACCAGCAGATATCAATGGTCTAAGAAAGATAATAAAAAATAGAGATATTAAAATTGTTGAAGATGCAGCACACGCACTAGGTGCAAAACATAATGGTAAATATATTGGTCATCATGGAGATTTTGTCTGTTTTTCTTTTCAAGCAATCAAACATATGACTACTGGAGATGGTGGTATGTTGGTATGCAAAAACATAAAATATGCAAATTTAGCAAGAAAACTAAGATGGTTTGGAATTAGTAGAGATTACATTGGAAACAAATGGAAGCAAGACATAAAAATTTCTGGTTATAAATTTCACTTAAATAATTTAGCATCAATTATAGGAATTGAACAATTAAAAACAATTAAAAATAAAATTAACAGACACAAGCTCAATGGAAAGTACCTTGATCAAAATATTAAAAATCAAAAAATCCGATTAATTAATAGATTAAAAAATACAGAGTCAACATATTGGATTTATTCAATATTAGTAGATAATAAAAATAAATTTAAAAAATTTATAAATAATAAGGGAATTAGATGTGATGAAGTAAGTTTTAGAAATGATAAATACACAATATTTAAAAAATACAAAAAAACTTCTTTACCTGGTACTGATTATTTTGATAAGCATATGGTAAATATACCTGTTGGTTGGTGGATAAATAAAAAGCAAATCAAGTATATAGCAGAAAGAATAAATGAATATAAATAAATATAAAAAGTATAATTTTCAAAATATAAAAAATGGTAAACAATCTTATTGTCAGATAAGTGGAAAAAAAAACCTTATTGATGTAATTGATCTTGGAAATCAACCTCTTGCTGACTCACTGATAAAAAAAAAAGATTTAAATAAAAAAGAAAAAAAATATCCTTTAAAATTATTAAGAAGTCCAACTCTTGGTTATGCTCAATTAAACTATATTGTTCCAGGGGGTGAAGTTTATCATCCTAATTATCCTTATAGACCTGGAATAACAAAAGAAATTTTAATGCATTATAATGATCAAGTTAAAGAAAATATAAAAAGGCTTAAATTACAAAAAGGGGATCTGGTTATTGATGTTGGTTCAAATGATGGGAGCCTACTATCCTATTATAAAAAATTTAATATGAACGTTCTGGGGGTAGAACCAACAAATATAGCTAATATAGCTAATAAAAATAAAATATTTACATTAAAGAAATTTTTTAACCTAGAGTCATCAGATCAAATTGTGAGAACTAAAGGTAAGGCAAAATTAATAACATCAACGAATGTATTTGCTCATATGTCCACATTACATGATGTAATGTTAGGTGTTGTAAACTTAATGGATAATAATAGCTATTTTATAATAGAAAATCATTACATAAAGGATATTTTAGAGCATAATCAATACGATTCTATTTACCATGAGCATATTAGAAATTATTCTTTAAAGTCATTAATTTATTTATTTAATCAGTATGATTTAAAAGTTATTGATGCAGTTGTAGTTGATAGATATAATGGATCAATTAAAGTTATAACAACAAATAATCTTAAACAAAAAGTTAATTCAAGAGTTAATAGGCTTCTTAAAAAAGAGGAAGAGTTTGGATTATTTAATAATAAAGTTTGGAGTCAATTTAAGTCAAACATAATTAAATCAAAAAAAAACTTGAGACAAATGCTTATTGATTTAAAGAGACAAAATAAAAGAGTTGTTGGAAATTCATGCCCAGCAAGATGTAGTACTTTACTAAATTATTGTGATGTTGGTGTTGATTTGATAAACTATATAGCCGAACAACCAACATCTCTAAAGCTGAACAAATATTTACCAGGAGTAAAATTACCTATCATCAACAATAAAATATTATTTGAAGAACAACCTGATTTTGTACTCATATTAGCTTGGCATTTATATAAACCAATTATTAAATCATTAAAATCTAAAGGGCTAAAATCTAAATTTATTGTGCCTCTCCCTCAACCAATTATTATCTAGTGAACAAGCTTATTAAAAATGATTGTATAGAAATTTATGAAGAATATAAGCAATATCTGAAAAAATTATCAGGTAAAAAAATCTTAATTACTGGAGGATCTGGTTTTCTACTTAGTTACCTTGTTTATTTATTAATATATTTTAATCAAAAAAACAAAAAACAAATTGATATTCATGTTATAGATCAAGATACAAAAAAATTTTCGAATTTAGGATACAATAAAAATCTAAAACTTATTAATGCTGATATAAGCAAAAAAATAAAATTAAAAACAGATTACAGTTATATTATACATGGAGCTTCTATCGCTTCTCCAGTATTTTATAAAAAAAAACCTCTTGAAACTATATATTCAAATGTAAATGGATTAACAAATATTTTAGAAAGTTATAAATTTTCTAAAAAATTGAAATCAATAATTTTTATGAGTTCGAGTGAAGTATATGGGGACCCAGATAAAGAAAATATTCCAACAAAAGAGACCTATAATGGTAATGTTTCTTGTACTGGGCCAAGAGCTTGCTACGACGAGTCAAAAAGATTAGGAGAGACTATTTCAATAATATTTTACCATAAATATAAAGTTCCAATTAAAATTATAAGACCATTTAACGTTTATGGTCCAGGACAAAATTTAAACGATAAAAGAATATATCCCGATATAATGAATAGTATAAAAAGAGGAAAAAATATTACTTTATTTAGTGATGGAAGCCCAACTAGATCATTTTGTTATATATCTGATCAAATTCGAGGTATTTTGGAGGTATTGTTGAGTAATAAAAATGGAGAAGCTTATAATATTGGAAATACGCAAGAAATTTCTATGCTAAATTTAGCTAAATTAGCTATAAAATTATCAAAAAAAAAATTAAAGGTTAAAATGAAATCAAATATAGACAAAAATTTTAACACTGACTGTCCCCAAAGAAGATGTCCTGATATAAAAAAAATTTACAAATTAAATAAGTGGAAACCAAAAATTAAATTAGAAAAAGGTTTGCTAAGAACTCTTCGTTATTATGAAGAGGAAAAATAAATGAAAATAGTAATTCTTGCTGGTGGAAAAGGAACTAGATTAAGTGAAGAAACAAACTTGATACCTAAACCTATGGCTTTAATAGGTGATATGCCAATAATATATCATATTATGCAAAATTTTAAGTATTATGGCTTTAAAGATTTTATTATTTTAGCAGGGTATAAGAGTTTCAAAATAAAAGAATTTTTTGAAAATTTTTATAGATATAATGCAGATATTGAAATTAACTTAAAGACGAATAAGAAAAAAATATTAAATAGATCAATACACAATCTAAATGTGAAAATTATTGAAACTGGACAAGATACATTAACAGGTGGAAGAATTCTTAGAGCTAAAAAATATATCGGTAATGATGATTTTTTTTTAACTTATGGTGATTGTGTTTCAGATATTAATATCAAAAAATTGTTAAACTTTCATAAGAAAAATAAAAAAATTGCAACAGTGACAGCTGTAAATCCACGAACACAATATGGATCAATAAAGATAAAAAAAGATTTAGTTTATAGTTTTCAGGAAAAACCTCTTTTAAGTGATAATTTGATTAGTGGTGGTTTTTTTGTTTTTAAAAAAAATATATTTAATTTATTAAAGAACGATAATACTATTCTTGAGAGAGAACCTCTTGAAATATTAGTAAAAAAAAATCAACTTTGTGCTTATAGTCATAAAGGATTTTGGCATCCAATGGATAATTTGAGAGATAAAACTAATTTAAATGAAATGTGGGAGCAAAACAGAGCTCCATGGAAAAAATTTTTTAAATGAAAATTGGAGTTATAGGCACTGGTTTTGTAGGACTTGTCACAGCTGCTTGTCTAGCTAGTAGTAAAAATCAAGTTACGTGTATTGATATAGATAAAAAAAAAATTCAAGCTTTAAACTCAAAAAAAATTCCAATTTTTGAACCGGGTTTAAAAAAAATTTTTATTAAAAAGTTCAATAAAACACTTTTTTTCAAGAATAATTATGACGGTATAAATAAGTTTGACATAATATTTATAACTGTTGGTACACCATCTAACTCTAAAGGGGTTAATTTATCATATATAAAAAACTCTATAATGAATATCTTAAAAAGATATGATAATAATAACATATTAATTGTTATCAAAAGCACAATTCCACCTGGGACAACAAGTTTTTTAAAAAATAAATTTTTTTCTGAGTTTAAAAATCTCACACTTATTAATAATCCTGAATTTTTAAGAGAAGGAAATGCAGTAGAAGATTTTATCAACCCAGATAGAATAATTATTGGAAGCGATAAAAAAGACAAAAATATAAAAAAAATTTTTGATTTATACAAATCATTTAATTGTGATAAATTTTTTTTATCATATGAAGAGTCTGAAATAGCAAAATATTATTCCAACTCATTCTTTGCCTCATTAATATCATTTTCAAATCAGTTTGCATATTTATGTGATAATCTTCCTAATTGTGACTTTGAGAAAATAAATTCTACTCTTATGTCTGATAAAAGAATAGTTGTTAAAAAAACTGTTCCTCAGTTTAAAAATTATTTAATTCCTGGAATTGGTTTCGGTGGTAGCTGTTTTCCAAAAGATGTTGCAGGAATTGAACGTAATTTAAAAAATTTAAAAATCAATAATTCACTTATAAAATCTATTTTAAATATTAATAATGAAGCAATAAATCACGGCTTTAAAATTATAAAAAAAAATTTTAATAAAAAATCAAAAATTTGTATTCTTGGCGCTTCTTTTAAAGAAAATAGTGATGATATTAGAGAGAGTAGAACAATTGATATTGCTAACAAATTAAAAAGATTAAACTTTAATTTTGATATAATTGATCCAAAAGTTAAAAAAATAAAAAAGTATAAGTGTTTAAATTTTGATAAAGAAAAAATAAGAAATTATAAATACTTTATTTTAATGACAAAGTGGGAAGATTTTAAAAAATTATATAAAATAAACTTTAACCACAATATTAAAATAATTGATTTTAGAAGATTTTTTACTCATAAATATTTTAAGTCAAAAAAAGTTAAACTTATTTCAATTGGTAATAGTTCGCTTTATTAAATTATTACATTAAAAAAATATATTATAAAAAAAACTGTTCACAATTTTATTAACTGGTCACTAATATATTTAACAATAAAAATATAAGAAATTATTTTAATTAATAGGTATTATAGTTATATTTTTTTGGTTAGTTCTTAAAATAAATATTATTTAAGTCTTTTTTCGAATTTATTTTTAAATTTTTTTATACAGAACTAAAGTTCTTATTGCTGTTAATTAATTGATCAAAAGATCCTTGAGTTTTAAGTTGCCCTTTTTCTAGGTTAAAAATAATATCACAATTCCTGACTGTATTTAAACGATGCGCAATTAAGATAATAGTTATATTTTTTCTAAGTTTATTAACAGCATCCATTACTGCCTTTTCAGTTTGGGTATCTAAAGCGCTCGTTGCTTCATCTAAAATTAATACTTTTGGATTATGGTATAAAGCTCTTGCTATACCTATACGTTGACGTTGACCGCCTGAAAGTCTTACCCCGCGCTCCCCGATAGTTGTTTGATATTGTTTGGGTAACTCATTTATGACAAACTCATGCAAATTTGCAATTTTGGATGCATTTTTAACAGATTCTTCATTAATATCCTCAGATTTTAGACCAAAAGCAATATTAGCTGCAACCGTATCATCAGCTAAATATATTTGCTGTGGCACATATCCGATTGAGCGCTGCCAAGCTCTTGAGTTTTTTTGTGTTATAATTTGCCCATCCACTTCTAAAGTTCCTTTTTGAGCCTCGAGCAATCCTAAAATAACATCTACTGTTGTTGTTTTGCCACTTCCTGTTGTGCCAACTAACCCAACAGTTGTTTTAACAGGTATTTTGATACTTATATCTTTTAATACTGTTTGTGGTGAATTAGGGTAATTATAATAAATATTTTTTAAAGCGATAGATTTTTTGAATGATAAACTGCCTTCATGTTGATTTGATCTGTATGGTTTTAAATTTTTGATATCATCGTATAATTTATTAAGTGAAGGACCTACAAAAATAAGTTGTGTAAAAGAAGCATATATTTGTTGTAGGGAAGGCATCAATCGATATCCGGCAAAAACATATAAACTAATAAGAGGTAAAGCTTTGTTAAAATTTCCAGTTTGTGCCATTAGATAAAGTATTACCAATATAATACCTCCAAATGCAATAGCTTCGAGCGCAAAACGAGGTAATAATCCTATTATTCGAGAGGAAGCTGTAGTACGAGCAAAAATTTTTGCAGAGTCTGAAAATCTCTCGATAAAAGTTTCTTCTAACCCTCCAATTTTAACTTCTTTTGAGGCTCCAAAAGCTTCACTTACAGCTGTGAAACGCAATCGATTATTTTTTAAACGCTCTTCACCAATTAAATTAAGAAAATTTTTTACAAAATAAAAAATGATCCAATATGCGCCGCCAAGTGAAAAGCCAACTATTACTGCAAGTTTTGGATCTGCTATAATTAACAAAACTATAAGTGCAATTGCAACCATGCCTTT
>MDTG01303915.1_pt1 | contig 10120 bp, 10 predicted proteins | sample 811421 | NCBI WGS metagenome assembly MDTG01 (sample SAMN05326645, study PRJNA326480) | marine metagenome | isolation source: seawater | place: Pacific Ocean: South East | collected 2011 | reverse complement strand
TTTGCTGATTGGAATGCATCAAACTCGAAAGGACCATAGTGCCTATATTGATCTAATCAAATCTAACCCAAAATCAATTGAAGGGTACTACTACTCCGGAAGACCTGGAGTTCATTCAAAGGTATACTCTTGGGTTCAAAATAAATCTCCGCGAGAAGGTTTTTCTGGATCTGCAAATTATTCACAGTATGGATTTTTCGAAATTAGCCAGAAAAACCAAATGATGCGTGATGATGCAACGCAAATTATGGAATATTTTCTTAAGTTAAAAACGAATTCCATTAATTTTCTCAGTTACACCCCAACAGAGGATGAATTAGTTCAGGTTGAAAATGTTGCTGGTTCTATTCCTCCAGGCGAAATTGAGTGGATAGTCCCAAATGAGAGTGTAAGAATTAGTTTTCTAACAAGAAGAACAAGACAAATCGCCCAAAAAGACTCGCTCAATTGGGGTCAAAGAGATGGCAGGGAACCCAACCAAGCGTGTCTTCCAATTAGAGGTGAGGCTCGTACCAACGCATTTCTGCCACCCGTCGGATTTACTTTTACCCTACTTACAGATGACGGAATGACGATGGACTGTACCCGTCAGCAGCAAGGGGGCAAGGTTATCTCTACGACTTACAACAATAGTGAAATTGGGATGTATTTTAGAAAAAGACTCGATGTGCCGCTTGGCAAATTCGTTCATACCGAAGACTTAATTCAATACGGACGAACGGATTTTATTTTAAAAAAAATTGACGATGAGACTTTTTACCTCTATTTTAAAAAACCTTAGATACGCCTATCTAATCTTTTATCCCATCCTTTTTGTTTTCTTGTCATGAAGTAATTTAGAAAACTTTATATTCTTTTACAAAGTTATGGAATTTCCTGTCATGATAATCATGGCGGTTTAATTATTAAGTTCAACAAAGACTCATTTGATGCTATTCAAGCAGAAATGGGAAAAAAGACACGCATTAGAATGAAAAAAAAGAAAAATGCCTATCTCTTACAGGCTATAGATACAGGAACCGTCATAACAACATGCAGATCATTTAAAAAAAAAGAAGATAGGCACCATCCATTTCGGTGCCTACCGAACTTATTACTAGCGAGGATAATCGTTATAATTCAATTCTTCTGGGTATTCTAAGGAGTTCATGTAACCCGAGACTTCTTCACCCGGAAAAAGGATTCCCCAGTCGTAATTGTTATCACAATCGATATTTACCGTACACTGTAAAAGACCCGATTTATCCTGATAGTTGGGACTATCTTCGGACGGACCATGTAGAAGGCTGTTAAGCGAAAACCCACCCGAAAAACAAAGTGCTATCGCAAGAACCTGTAGAGTGTTTGTTTTCATCTGATTATGACTATAAATTCGTAAACCAAGTTTCCATTTACATTCTCTTTTTTTAACCGAATATCTGTTCCACTTTTTTGCATTGCAAAAACACTTCCCAAACTTTTTTCCAATTTTTACAGTGCGGCACGGGTTGCAGTGTCGATGAAATTTCTCTCATAGATTGAGAGTTTAAAGGGGTAGGGAAATAGAAGTTTTTTCGTTTAATTATAACCATACTTGAACAAACCCATTGAGAAATGTATATTAGGTCTGTAGTTCGTTGACTTACAAAAACAGTTAAAGACTAAATTCAGTATAAACGGTTTACATAGAAACATTTTTTTGTAAAGGACAATAAAATTGGACAATCAACTAGATACTCCAACAAAACTAGAGGATCTCTTTTTAAGGTTCCTACGAATCACTATCTTAGTTGTTATGGTGCTAACGTTATTAGCATCGGTCGTTTATGCTCTAAGTGGATTAAGTGGGATGTTTGCAGGTCCTAACGAATACAACTATAAGAATCCTGACCCGACAAAACTCGCCGAGGGAGTGAAAGATACACTTAAAGATGAGGATTCAAAGAAAGAATTAAAGTCATCCACTCCCCCAAATGCCGGGAAAGAATCACCTAAAACAAACCCAGAACTCGAAAAAGAAATTGATAAGCAGATTAAACTAATTCAGGATTTTATTGGCCTGTATAACATGAATCTTACTGATGTCAAAGGGGTAAAAAACCAATACAAAAAAGATGCGGAAACATTCGCACTTGAGCCAAAAGATCGAGCTGCGATTTTGGATTTTGCGAAAGGAAGAACGAAATATATTGAAGCAGTCACTACCAATAAAGAGATTCTAGAAATTCTAAAAAACAAACCGTTTAATGAACAGTTTTACCAATTTGCAATGGGAGAGTATATTTATTTTTATCAAGATCAGATCAAGGAGGCAGCACGTTTTGCCAAAGAAGAAAATGAACGGGTAACCGCCGAGCAATCGGGCTCGACTGGTGACTTTTATATTGCTGGCATAGCCTTTGGAGTATTTTTTCTCATTAGCCTGATCTTAGTACTTGTCAAGATAGAACGTAATTTAAGAGACAAAAGTCTATAAGTAAAGTTTTTTTTGTGGAGGTTAATATGGCAAAAAAGAGTAGAGTTGACAGGATAGCGTTGGCAGGTGGGTTGATAGGAATGTTGACAACTAATCCACGCAGAGCCATAGAGTCTAGAGTTGAAGAAGCGAATTCTAATGGCTGGAGGCTACACCAGATTCTTCCCCATGAGGAAAGAAATCTATTTGTAATTTTATTAGCTTTGATTGTGTTAATTTTAACCCTAGGGTTATACACATTTGGCGGCGGTTATTTGCTTTTATTTGAAAAAGATGAATAAATAAATTCTTTAGAAGGCAAACTCTATGGAAATGTTTTCTGTAATTATAGCTTCCGTAGTTATCATCGTTTTGTTAGGGATAGGCATAGGCCTAGTGGCTGTCGTCGGCTATATCTCTTTGCTTTTTTTGTACATTCCGCTCATTGTATCTATCCCTTATATTGCTGGAGCTTTTATTGACCCTACCCTAGGATGGTTGTTATTTTTTGTTGGACTATCAATTCTCTTGATAGGGTTTTCCTATCACAGGTTTAGTAGATCACAAATAAAAAACTGGGACAAATAAATTATTATTGGAGGTAACATGGCTAACACATATAATTTAAAACTCATTATCTCATTGTTTGTATTCATGATTTTTTTGCTTGATAGTGCACTAGCGCATAGTCCATATATCCGTGATGACAATGGGTTACATAAAAATAACAACCAAAGAACGAACTCGTCTTATCGTATAGTTAAAACCGAACCGATTGTGTCTAATGGTGCAGAGCTCGTTGAATACATACATTGTCACGAATCCCCAATGAGAGGCCATTATCGAAACAGTACGGCCTCAACTGTTGGCACTGTAGCAGGCGCTGCTCTTGGTCATGAATACTCGGACGGTTCATTCAAACCCTTAGGAACGTTGCTCGGAGCCGTTTTAGGCAAAAAGATCGGAGACAGTATTGCACCCCCGCAAAAAGTCAGAGAAGGAAACTATACCCACTGTGGAAAATCTTATAAAAATGTAGTAGTACAGAAAACAATCGGTTACCGCCATTTTTATAAAAAACCTAATGGCGAGCTAAAAGTTATCGAAGAGTATATTCAGTAATTATTTTATGAAACAAGGTAACAGATAATGATAGCGCATCCATCCGTTAAAGCATCAGATGGAGGTAGTTAGTTATGACGAAAGTTTTGAGGAAGTTGTAGATTCTAATAATCGCCAGAGTAAAGATTAAATTTCAAGCCGTATGCTTTTTGTTCTATATTCTTTGCTTTCGTTTGATTTGGAATATCTATCACTTCATCGGATAAATTTTTTACTTTTTTATCATCCTGGAATTTAATTTTTTCTATAATAATATCCTCATTGGTAATTTGCACTTTCGATAAAAAAAGAGCTAGGGAATCCTTATCAACAACACTCATATCTGGATTTGAAATCATTTCCGTATTCTCTTTTCGCACACTGCTAAAGTCTATTTTTTCTTCCAGATAAAAATTTTCGCAAGTTATCTTTTGCTTATTTATTTGAAAAGTGGTTTGAAACTCTGAGCCTTCCTGCAGTTGCTCAAAAATCTCAATCGTATTAATATCAGCAACCAGATTTTTATCTACGGGATATACTAAAAAGTCTGGGCAATAAATAGTGGCTAGTTCTTTCGCAACTTCAACAGAGCCTATATCTACTGGATAAGAGGCATGAACAGTAAGATAAAAATTCCTTCCGTAGTTTTTATCTTTGCTGTGTACTGGGACACACACTAACAAAAATAAAGCTAATAAACCCAGACCAACCTTCCACCTATTTATTTGAATTAAATCCACTTTATTGCTCACCCCCCAAATTCCGGACACTTATCTCAATATTCTTCACTATACTCAGTGTATATCAACTCATGATAGTCATTAATTAACTTATCTTTATTGTCTAACAAAACTTTTTCACCTAGTATCTCATTTAAATTTTCTCTTGAGCGCCTCTTGTCCTTATCTGTACCTTTTTCAAGATTATTTCTTTTCTCAACTGTTATTGTTCTCTCACTAACTAACTGTGATTTTTTTTCACTTACATTATTTTCGGCCACCTTTTGTTTAAAAACCCCTTTCTCACCTTTGTCTTCACTTTTTTCTGCCCTTAATTCTTCTTGTTTTTTTACCGCAGTAACTTTTGCCCCGCTACTGTCAGATATCTTTTTTGGGTCGTCCTGCAGTGCTACCTGAACACACTCTACAGATTGTATTGGGAACTTAAAAGTTGTGAACGCGCCCTTATACATGGGTTGATAATCAATTACTTCTAACCCTTTTATTTTCGCTTTCATTCTTCTCTTAACCCTACCCTGTCTTTCATTTGAGCAAAAGCGATTCATCAAAACTTTTCCAACCTTTGTTGCCGTATAGGTAGTGCCATCATATTTTTCATCAGAATAAACTCTCACATAATATGAATCATTGTATTCCACAAGTGGCTCTCTAGATAAAAACTGCAGTAGATCCTCATTGATTGCCGCAAGGCAAGAAGACAAAAATCCAAACGTCACTACGAAAGTAAATGCAACTTTTCGATTACATGCAAGTAATTGGTTTATAACCTGCATGTCAAAAATCATATTCGGTACCACCTTCGGAAGACCCTACTCCATCATAATCATTCACCGTTGAACCTTTTTCGCTCCCGCCTCCTGATTGATTATTTTGTTTGCCTGAAGCTTTGTTCTCGGGGGAGTAAGGTTTATTGATTGTCTTTGTCATTTTTGCCGCTGCAAGTGCTGACTTAGGGTACCATGCTGTCATTACCCCAACCACAGTTTTTCCACTATCAGGATGTACAACTTCCCATTCTCCAACTGTTTTTATGCCCTTAATTTTGATAGTATCTGCCACTGCTTTTACAGACTCTTGAAAACTTTCATTGCTTGTATATTCTTCGGACCCATCTGAAAAATCTAGCATCTCTTCCGCACTATCCAAATCTCCCTGAACTTTTACTACCATTCCCAAAAATTCTCTTAGCGAGGCATTGGCTCGTATCGTCGCTTTTTTGTAAGCCCTATTAATGGAGCGCCCCTTCTCACTAACTGGACTAGCCTGCGCATAGGTAAGCAGAAAATAATCCCCATTTTCATCTCGAAGTAAATCCGTACCATAATTCGCAAGTTTCTGAGCATCGGTAAGCTTAATATATTCCTTTATCTTTTTTCCTGGACGCTGCCCCTCAAAAGCCCTGAAGTCATTATTCACAAATGCAGATGAGAGTCTACTAAGTTTTTCGGACCAAATTGTTGCGACAGCAACATCTTTTTCCCCCTCATATGAAAACAACCTTTTTACTCCCTTGCACCTTCCATGAGCAGCAACCTTAACCATGTTCCTGAAACTGCTTGTCTCAGTTATCGTTTTTATATTGTCGGGAGAAACTGGTAGACTCGGATCTATTTGGCGTTTAGTCAATTCTTTGTTCACATTTTTTCTCACAATGTCCTCTGCAGATTTCGCAAGAGCAGTCAAGGTAGGAGAATCTTTCACGAAGCTTTCATCTTTTGTTGCATTTACAATTTCTGCAATTTGCTTCTTGTTGTAACCCTCTTGCACTAGTCTTTCGACCTCCATTTTCTCTCGTCCCTCTGGGACCTCCTCAAAATAATCTTCAATACTCGAGCTAATAGCAGTTTCTTGGAAAGTAACGCATTGTTTCATACTGTCAAGCCATGCACGCTGAAAAGCATTTATTCTCGAGGTACCGTAGTTTTTATTTTCTGGTCCAACCAAAATATCGCCAACACCTATTGAGGTAAAATAAGCACTTCCGTCAGATTTCTTTTCCCCGCTACCTAAATCGAGGCCCATTTGTTCAAGTTTTTCCCTGGCAGCTTGTCTCGCTTTTTTTCGCCCAACGTCCCCGTCAATTTTCTGATTTTCTACATCATCGCTACCCACGGCATTAGGCAACGTTATAGTAAGAAAAATCAAAATAGTAAAGTATCTGAAAAACATAATTATTCCTTCGAAAATTGATGGGTTTGGCAATTTAATTTGTAGCATCTTGTTCGTCCAAAAACATTTAAAAATTGAATTCATCACTATCAAATAATTCATCAAAAGATTCACTAGATGTTTTTTCTACAGGTCTAACGACGAGGCTATCAGGTTTTACACCTTTCATTTTATCCGAATCACCTATTAACTTGGCAGTAGAGAATTTAGCCGTCACATTTTCAACCTTAACTTGTCCAATAAGAATTTCTTCCCTTCCGATTTTTTCCTTCGTATACGGATCTATCAATGCTTTACCCTGTTTCATTACATTAAACACTCTTCCCACTTTTACGGTTTCATTTCCTTGATTTAGGGTTACCGTATCTTCATTTTTACTTACTATCTTCATTGGGAATATTGCAAAAATGGTATCCTCGCCAATACTGCTTGCTACTTTTTTAGAAAAGTCCGTTAATGACTGCGAGGAAGCAAGTCTCTGTCTTTTCTTATGAGTCTTTGCGTATTTAATTTGGCCCGTAACTACGTCAACAATTCTGTAATCAACAACAATACTAGGTATCAATGACTTTTTAATATCACCGGAAAGTTTTTTCTTAACTTTCTTTTCAATCTCAAACTTTCTTAAAACGCCTACAACTAAATAATCAGCCCCTAGTCTGTTGCCATACTTCACTTTCTCCTCAATAGGTGCACTATCACCAGCAACCCTACTAAGTTCTGCATCCGTAAACTTCTCCAATCTTCGGTCGACCATGGCAAACTTACGAGTTTGTACGAGATACGATTCCAAATCTCTAGAAAGATCAGAACTAAACTTGAGTGCCTCAGTATTTCCAGAAAGATCAGCGTTATATGAGTAAGGTAAAACTGCAAGCTTTCTTCGTTTCGTTTGAGAAGATGCCTTAAAGACCGGAATGACAGCCTCTATCTTCACAAATTTTCGATCTCCTGTATTTACCGAACCCTTCGCTAAAATCTTATATGACTTGATTACTCCTTTTGTTGACTTTTCTATATCCTGACTAAATCCCTCCTGATAATCCACATTCTCATTTTGAACCGTCTCTCTGATTTGCATCGAGCTTTTAGTGGCAACTTGTAATCCATTAACTTGTCCTATCGCGTTTTCAAATGCATTAACCAAAGCGCTATCAAAAGTCGGTCCCCTTCCTTCGACAGTCACAGATTTGTAGACCACATTAGACAATAGGTTTGTGGAGAAAAACATGATAAAAAGAACGCTGGCTATTTTTGCAAACATCTTGAATCCCTTACGAAGAAACTACTCTGCATTTGTCTAAGAGTTGATTCAACTCTGCGAAGACTTTAATATCCTCTGTATTTTTTATTCCAATCTTTTCTAACTCATTCACATTTCCACTTACGATTAATTTTGCAAAAGAATCAAAAAGAGCGATTGTAAGTTGTACAAATTCTTTGATGTCATAATCAATCATATTCTCTAACATTGATTTAGGTAACTCCGCATTGTTTACAAGATATATATCCTTATCAAGGACTACTTTGTTGCCCCCAAATGTATCAAATATTTTAATATTGCATTGGACACCTCTCGCGTACAAATTACTACCTACATTCGAACCGTTAGCCTTTCTAAAAATAGAAAGTAAATTCAATTCAATATTGAAATTATTATTAGCAGGATCGGATAATCCATCAAAAATTTTTTCCACCTCTAAGCGTTTTGTAAATCGCTGAGCTAATCCCCGATTAAGCAAGTCATTTTGCCCATACGGAAGCATTGAGATATTGGCATGCTCTGCCATAGATGCTGAAAAACACTGCCCTAAAAACTTTTCATTCAAATAAGATCTGACCTTATATTCTGCGATCCTTTGGCTCGCTTTTTCAGAAATATTTACTTTGATGACTCGTGCCCTCCCGATCGGTCGACTGTAATCAAAATTTTTAGCAAGTAACTTCTTTTGGAAAAAGTCAACTAATGTCATCTCGTTCGGATTGGACTCTGAAGGTAATAGTAATTCCCGGAAAACTTTGCCTTTATAATCCTTAGTTGATGATCTATCGATTCCATCAGAGCGGCCTACTCTGTGTGGGAAACTGTATAAGATTCTTAGCTCACCATCGGAACCTCCTCGGGTTGGAAGTTCAACGTAAAATACCTGAGAAGCACCAAATAGGTAACCGATTTCGATAAATTCATTTCCTTTCGTTGGAATATCAATTTTTTGCTCAAAATCTAAAGCTGTAACAAATAGTAGTCCAGGGTCAGATTTGGAATCGATTAGATCAGGGTCAAGGACACCTCCTTTATATTCTGACTTCAGCGCACCAACAAAAGCTTTAGAAAGTTTAGAAAATCCTAGTTTAAAATCCTCACTAGATTCATTCGATTTCCCAAGCTGTCCTAAAGCTAAACTGGTATTTGGAAACAAAGTTGGTATCCTCGAATTGGGAACAGAAAAACCAAGCCCCCCCCATATAACCTGAGAGGTCTCTCTTTTATCATTTCCCAGTAAATTCGTTTTTGGAACAAACGAAAGTACGGAACCAAAGATTGCTAAATTTAGAACTTGTCTCCTTTTGAGATCAATCATTTTTCAGAAACTCCTAACAATCGTCCAGACGGTTAAAAGTTATTGTCAGCTAATTCCTGAGCCGAACTTACAATAGGAGCAGGTACACCACTATCTCTCGCGAACTTTTCCTGTGCAAAACCCAGTTCGCAAGTCATCTCAAAATATTCGTTGATAGTGCCTGACAATGCTATGGCCACACTATCCTGACTAAACGCATTAATAATCGCATCCATCTGTAGTTTTCTAAAATCTACAAGATTATCTAGCAATTTTTGGTTAGCTTCTCCAAACTTTTTCTTAGAATCTGCACTTAATTTTGGTTTCGTTTGAATTAATTCATCTAATGCCTTTTTTCCAGCCTGACTAATAGTCATTTCAATCTCTACCAAATTGTCCTTACCCTGTGCAGTTTTTGATACCAATTTTGCTTTCGCCATTCGTTCAGCTATTACACTACCATTACCTAGAGCATCTCCAGTTGTTTTTAAAATTTCATTTCCTTTTCCAATTAACTCAGCAGTTCTGTTACCCAACTCTGATCCTTTAACGGCCTGTTTTTGTAACTGTTTCGTTCTTTTGTAACTGGCATTCATATCCATTACTTGTTGGTATATATCTTTGTTAGGTAAATCATAATTACTGTATGCATAATCCAAAGTCGGGCCATAACTTTTGAGTGTGTATTTTCGAGAAGCTCCAGTTTTCATAAAGTAACTGGAAAAGATATTGATGTTTTTTTCCGCATAATCCCCGATAAGATGAGCTCTAGCCAAGAACAAATTAGCAAGATTTGAATACTTCAGTGCGGGCTCTTTTAAAAGTTGTACAACCATGCCGCGATCTTTGACTAAAGAAGGATACTGCATCATTACCATTGCCAATAAAACTTTCGCCTCGCCACGAGATGAAGGTGCTTCCCGACCCATAGTGCTATCAGAATAATTACTTGCTTTTTTTGTGTATTCTATAATTTGTGCAAGATTAGCCTGTGAGGGATCTCTTCGAAAGGCATTACCTAGAGCGCGTACATCTTTTTTGTAAATATCAGCGAGATGAAACTTGAAACTTGTCATCGTACCCTCTCTGAACTCATTTATTTGATCGACTAACGC
>MDTG01232741.1_pt1 | contig 10120 bp, 11 predicted proteins | sample 811421 | NCBI WGS metagenome assembly MDTG01 (sample SAMN05326645, study PRJNA326480) | marine metagenome | isolation source: seawater | place: Pacific Ocean: South East | collected 2011 | reverse complement strand
TGATGATTTTGCTCCAAGATTGTCATTTTTTTGGTCTATTGGAATGAATTTTTTTATGGAAGTTGCAAAGATGAGGGCAGCCAGATTCATGTGGTCAGAAATAATCAAGAATTTTAATCCTAAGAATATGAAAAGTTTAGCTTTAAGAACTCATTGCCAAACTTCTGGTGTCTCTCTAACTGAACAAGATGCTTATAATAATGTCATAAGAACAACTGTTGAGGCGATGGCAGCAGTTCTTGGTGGCACACAATCTCTTCATACTAATAGTTTTGATGAGGCACTTGCTTTGCCAACTTCATTTTCAGCAAGAATAGCAAGAAACACTCAATTGATTTTAGCTGAGGAAACAGGAATAACAAATGTTATTGATCCTTTAGCTGGCTCTTATTACTTAGAAAGTCTAACCTCAAATATTATAAAGGAAGCTAAAAAACTTATGAAAGAGGTTGAGGATGTTGGTGGAATGGTAAAAGCAATAGAGTTAGGAATACCTAAAATGAGAATTGAAGAAAGTTCGGCAAAAAGGCAAGCTAGAGTAGATTCAAAAGAAGAAACAATAGTAGGTGTTAATAAATATCAACCCAATGAACAACAGGATATCAATGTATTGTCTATTGATAACGAGCAAGCAAGAAAAGAACAGGTAACAAAATTAGACCTTCTGAAAAGAAATAGAGATTTAAATGAAGTGAATCAGAGTTTAGCAAAACTTACCTCAGCGGCAGAAGATAATAAATCTAATCTTTTAGAGTTATCAATTGAAGCTGCTCTTAACAGATGTACAATTGGTGAAATAACAGAAGCTCTCGAGAAAGTTTTTGATAGGCACAAACCGAGCAGTAAAACCATATCAGGTGTTTATGCTAATTCAATAAAATCTAATGATATGTTAAGTGGAGTGAAAAAAGAGATAGAATTATTTAACAATAAATTTGGAAGAAGACCAAGAATCTTAGTAGTAAAAATGGGTCAAGATGGTCACGACAGAGGTTCAAAACTAATAGCTACTGCATTTGCTGATTTAGGTTTTGATGTTGATGTAGGCCCATTATTTCAGACACCTGAAGAAGCAGCTAAGCAAGCAGTTGAAAACGATGTTCATATAATTGGTGTTTCAACTTTAGCTGCAGGTCACAAAACCTTAGTTCCAATTCTTATGAAAGAACTTAAGAAACTTGAAGCAGGATCCATCAAGGTAATTTGTGGAGGTGTAATACCTCCAAATGACTACCCATTTCTTGAAGAAATAGGAGTTACTAAAGTATTTGGCCCTGGGACTAGCATCCCAAATGCAGCCCTCGAAATTATTAAGCTGTTGTAAAAATTAACCAACATGGTAATAATATATCATGTTACTTAAAGAATATCTAAGGTTTAATAAAATTTCGTCAAAGCAATTTTCAAGAATGATAAAAGTGTCGGAGATTTCTGTTTCAAGATATATAAATGGAAAAAGGATACCTAATAAAAAAATCTTAAAAGCAATTTTTAAAGAAACAAAGGGCTTTGTTTCAGCTAATGATTTTTTGATTGATAAAACTAGGAATTTTGAACTAAGTAACGATGAAAAAGATGAGATTAGAAAATTAGCTAAAGAAATTAAATTAGGCTCAATAAAATCTCTAGCCAAAGCAATAACACTTGTTGAATCTACACATTCTTTTGATCAAAAAAGATCTGATTTTATGATATCTATTCTACCAAAAAAAAACAAATCAATTAGAATTGGTATTTCAGGGGTCCCAGGAGTTGGTAAATCAACATTTATCGAAGCATTGGGACTTTATTTGTTAGAAAAAAATTTTAAAGTAGCTGTTTTAGCAGTTGATCCCTCATCTCAAAAAACAGGAGGATCAATTCTTGGTGACAAAACTAGAATGGAGAGATTATCAATTAAAAAAGAGGCGTATATAAGACCCAGTCCTAGCCAAGGTCATTTGGGTGGTGTAACAAAATCAACACGAGAAACTATAAATTGCGTTGAGGCAGCAGGTTTTGATGTGGTTTTTGTTGAAACAATGGGTGTAGGTCAGGCTGAAACGGCAGTGCATAATATGGTTGATATTTTTTTAGTATTATTGCTTCCTTCAGGAGGAGACGATCTCCAAGGTATAAAAAAAGGAATTATTGAACTTTCAGATTTAATTGTTGTTAATAAAGCAGATAATAATTTGTTGACAGCGGCAAAAGTTACAGTAAACGATTATAAAAATGCTTTATCAATTATCAGTTCAACCAGAGAGGGTTGGACACAAAAAGTTGAAATGTGTTCTTCTCTAAATCAAGAAGGTATTTCTAACATATGGAAGAACATTTCAAGTTTTATCAAGAGTAGGAAAAAAAAAAAATATTTTATTAAAAATAGAATTGACCAAAATAAAAGTTGGATGTGGGATTTAGTTCATCTAAAAATTAGGAATTTCATTGAACAAAATATTAAAGATAATGAAATTTCACGTGAAATTGAAAAAAAACTCTTTAAGAATAAATTAAATTCGATTACTGCTGCAAATCAGATTTTAGATATTTATTTAAAAAATTTTAAATGAACTTGATTTATTAAAAAATTTAATATTAATATGTTCGTTAATAAGGAAATAGCATGACAAAAAAATGCATGATTACAAAAAAAAAGCCTTTAAGTGGGAATAACGTAAGTAAAGCAATAAACAAAACTAAAAGGCGATTTCTACCTAATCTTCAAATGGTCTCATTTTTTTCTGAAAAATTAAATAAAAAAATTAGACTAAAAGTAACAGCAAGGGGCATTAAATCTGTTGAACATAATGGTGGAATAGATAAATATATACTAGGTTTAAAATCCAAAGATCACACTCCGGAAACCAAATTATTAAAAAAAAATTTATTAGCTGTTGAGCAAAATTCAACTAATAATTAGTGCGCTTGCTAGATAATATTTCTGTTAATTTTTCTAGCATAATTTCAGCCAATTTGTCAGCATCGTCTATTGTGAATGCTTTTTTATAATACTTTGAGACGTCATGACCGATTCCAATAGCAATAAGGTTAATAAATTTCTTATTTTCTATCTCTTGTACTATATCGCTTAAGTGTCTTTCTAAAATATTTGCATGATTTGCTGATAGCGTTGAATCGTCAACTGGTGCTCCGTCAGATATTACAATTAATATTTTTCTTTTCTGTTCTTTAAAATTTAATCTTTTATTAGCCCACTCTAAAGCTTCTCCATCTATGTTTTCTTTTAGTAATCCTTCTTTAAGAAAAAGTCCAAGGTTTTTTGAACAATTAGTCCAATTTTTTGAAGAATCCTTGTAAATTATGTGAAGCAAATCATTTAGTCTTCCAGGCTTGGGAGGGTTACCATTTTCTTGCCATTCAATTTTTGATTTTCCACCTTTCCACTCACGAGTTGTAAATCCTAAAATTTCAACTTTTACACCGCATCTTTCGAGTGTTTTTGTTAAAATTTCTACAGCATTAGCCGCAATTATAATTGGTCTTCCTCGCATTGAACCTGAATTATCAATTAGTAACGAAACTATTGTATTTTTAGCAATAGATTCTTTTTCATTTTTAAACTTTAAACTTTCTTCAGGATTTATTATTATTTTCGATAGTCGAGATGAATCAAGAAGTCCTTCATCCAAATCAAATTCCCAAGTTCTTATTTGATTAGCCAAAAGTTTCCTTTCGAGTTTATTCGCTAGTTTTCTTATTAGGAAATCAAACTTTGGCGATTCTTCATCAAGTTTTTTTTTTAAAATATTTAACTCATTAGTACTCGCAAGATCCTTTGCATTAGAAACTAAATCATTTTTTTTCGTATAAACTTTGTATTTGTTTATTATTTTTGGCAATTCATCGTTAATTTTTTTTTTTGGGGTACTTTTATTATTTTCTTTCTGATTTTTAATTTCTTTAATTTGTGCAAATTGAAGTTTTTTAATTTTTTCATTTCCAAGAGATCTATCATTTTTATTAAAGTTTTTCTGATCATGTTTGTCACGGTTTGGGCCGTTTGTTTGAGCATCTTTCTGAGACTCCTTAATTTTATCATTAAATAATTTTGAAATGTCTCTTGAAATTTTTGAAAATTTTTGATGATTGGTTATATTTTTTTTTAAAGAATTGATAAGTTGATTTAATTTTAAATGTTCTTTTATTTTTGTTTTAAAATTTTTTGTAACTTTATTTTGAAAAAATTTGTATAGATAAAAAAAGATATCAGAATACTCTTCATATTCCTCTGAAATTTGATAGTTGTTTTTTGAATAAAAATATTCAATATTATTTCTTGAACCTGGAAATTTTACAATACCTAATACTATTGCTCTAACATGATGTGTTAAATCAAAAATTTTTTTCTCTTTATGATTGTCTGGTTGTTCAGAAGTAAAAATTTTTTTGTCTATAAATCTCTCAAAAAAACATTTTAAATCAATTTGTCCTCTTGCTTCTTTTAAGTCCTTAACATTTATTATTGAAATTACAAACTTGTCATTGTCAGTTATTTTTTGTTTTTCAACAAACTGAACACTGAAATGTTTATTTTTAGATAAAGTTCTAGCAGTAGCCGAAGAGACATCTTTTTTTTTTGATTCAATTGAATTTTTAAAAGGCTTCATAACCGAGGATCTCGCGTCCAAAACATCTTTGATAATATTCATTAATAATTAGTTGATCATTTTCTTCGCATTTATTAAAGAATGAAAGTTGGAATGCGTGATCAATATCTTTAAAATATACGGAATTTTCTGCCCATGATAGAGTAGTTCTTGGGGACATCAGAACTGAAATGTCGGCATTTTTGAAACCCTCTCTTGTAAGATTAGCTAAATTCACCATCTGAGATACATTTTTTTTATTATTTTTATAAAACTCTTTTATTTTTTTACTAATTATTTTTTCCTCAATTTCTGGTTTTAAGTAATTCAAAGTTGTCACAATATTCCATCTATCAAGTTGACCTTGATTTATTTGCTGAGTCCCATGATAAATTCCAGCAGTATCACCAAGTCCAACAGTGTTACTCGTAGCAAAAATTCTAGAAAATTTATGTGGTTTTATGACTTTATTTTGTTCCAGCAGTGTAAGTTTTCCTTCAGACTCAAGTATTCTTTGAATAACAAACATAACATCTGGTCGCCCCGCGTCATATTCATCCAGTACGAGAATTACGGGATTTTTGATTGACCAAGGAAGAACTCCATCCTTAAATGTTGTTATTTGTTTACCTTCCTTTAATACAATCGCATCTTTTCCTAACAAATCAAATCTACTGATGTGACTGTCTAAATTTATTCTAATACATGGCCAGTTTAACCTTGCAGCAATTTGCTCGATATGAGTTGACTTTCCTGTACCATGTAAACCTTGCACTAAGACTTTTTTGTTATGTTTTAATCCTTGAAGTATTGAAACTGTTGTTTTCTCATCAAAAACATAATGTTTGTCAATTTCTGGTACGAGTGATGATTTCTTTGAAAATTTTTGAATATCTATCTTAGTTTTGATTTTAAAAACTTCTGTAGAGACGCAATAAGTAATTTCGTCATCAATATTCATATTTTCATTAAACATTAAAATTAATTAGCAACTTTTTTGAGATTTTTATAGTAATTATTTATTTTTTTCAGAAGAGAATCTTTTTTTATGTCTCCTCCATGAATATCTGGATGATTTTTTTTAACTAGGTCTTTATAACTCTTTTTTAATTCTTGCATGCTAAAAGGTCGTTTTAGTTTAAAGAGATTTAAAGCTTTACCTAAATCATCACTAGCAGTGTTATTTTTATTTTCATCACAATATTTAAAGTTATTTTCAAAAATATAAGAGAAGTCAAATTTTATTCTTGAGGATACCCTTTCGGATATAGGTCTAGTCGGTTTATGAATATACATTTCATTTTTTAAATAATCATAAATTTCTTTTTGTGACTTACCTGCGAAAAAATTCCATCTTTTATTGTAAATTTTAATATGCTCTTTGCAAAAATAATAGTAAGTTTTTGAGTTTACAGATTTAGGTGCTTTAAATATTGCAATTTCGTCACAGTTCTGTTGGTCACAAGTCTTATCTTTTGATTCTTTAAGTTCCCAAGGAAATTTTTTTGTAAATTTTTTTTTTTTCATTATAGTTACATATATTATAATAATATGAGAACAAAAATTTACCATAAATTGAATAACTTTTTCAATCCATCAATATTGGAAGTTATAAATGAATCTGAACAGCACTCTGGGCATTTACAAAGTCCAAAAACAGGAAGTTCTCATTTTTTTGTGAAAATAAGCTCAACTCAACTTGACAATCTTTCGCGGCTTGAGGGACAACGATTAATTTTTAAAATTTTAAAACAAGAAATGTCCAAAGAAATTCATGCTTTGAGAATAAAAATAATCTATAATAACTATCCTCCATAACCAGTACCAAACAAAAATTCTTGATGTTGTTTGAGTGAATCTTGCAATTGATTGTTTGCTACTGCGTAAAGATCTCTCATAGATAAAATGCCAATGACTTTTTGGTTTGATACCACTGGCAAATGTCTGTAACCATTTTCTTTCATTATATTTATAGCATCCAAGGTTGTTTTTTGATCTGATATCGTATCAACTTTTTTTGTCATGATAGTTGCAATTTTTGTTTCAGAGGGCTGTAGGTTTTTGGGTATAATCCTGAATGCTAAATCTCTTTCTGTAACTATACCTTTGAGATCTTGTTTCTTCTCATCTTCACAAACTAAAAGAGCTCCGCATTTAAATTTAACCATTGATTTTGCGGCTTCATATGCTGTTTTATTTTGTTCTATAAAATATAACTTTCTTTTACCTATTATATTTTTAAGTAAATCTTTAATAATCAAAAAAATTAATCTCCCCAAAAATTTTTTTAAGCATTTTTATAATATCATTAAATTATCAGAAAAAATAATTGTTTTTTATATTTTTGTAATTCTTATTAATATGATTTGATTATTTTTTTTTTCTAAAATTTCAAACTTGTGATCATAAAATAAGAAAATCTGACCGACATTCGGAATTGATCTACTTTCGTATAATATTAAACCAGCAACTGTTGACGCATCTTTATCAAGGAAATTCCACCCTAGTTCTCTATTTAAATCTCTAATAGTTACATTTCCTCGAACAATATATTTATCATTAGATATTTTTTTAACTCCTTTTACTGTTTTTGATACTTTTATTTCATCAAGTTCGTCATCAATGTCTCCAACAATTTCTTCAAGTATATCTTCAAGGGTAACTATACCGAGAAATTCTCCGTATTCATCTACTACGATAGCGAAATGTTCCTTCCTTTTTTTAAATTCCATTAATTGATAGGCCAAGGTCGACGACTCAGGAATAAACCATGGTTTTTTACAAAAATCTTTAATATTAAAATCTAAACTTTTTTTTATGTTTAAACCTATAAGTTGTCTAGCTTGCAAAATGCCAATAATATTTTCTGTATTTTTATCCCAAATTGGAATTCTACTATGCGGGTTATCATTAATTTTTTTAATTAATTCAATGTATTCAATACTTAAAGGTAGGCTGAAAACATTTTTTCTAGGTATCATAATCGAGTCAACAGTTACATCATCAAGATCAAGAATGGATTTTAGCATCTGTTTCTCTTGACTTTCTTTAGAATCATCTCCATGCAAATCAATTGCTCCCCTGAGTTCTTCTTCACTTTCAATCTGATTATTATTTTCATTCTCGATAATTTTGATATTGAATGGTTTTAAAATTATCTTTACTAAAAAATTTAACGATGAAGTGATTGGATAGAAAAGTAAAATTAAAATTTTAAATATAGGTGATATAAAAAGGGAAATTGAATCAGCCTTAAATAACGCTATTGTTTTGGGTATTAATTCACCAAACACTAAAATCATTAATGTCATGATAATTGTAACATATGCAATTCCGTCATTAGCAAAATAGTTCAACAAAATACTTGTAGCAATAGCTGAAGCTAAAACATTTACTAAATTATTTGCTAATAAAATCGTACATATTAATTTTTCTTTGTCAGAAAAGATTTTTTCATAGATTTGAGCATTTTTTTTTCCTGATTTCGCAAGTGTTCTCATTCTTGCTTTTGATGCTGAAGTTAACGATGTTTCAGCACCAGAAAAAAAAGCTGATAATATAATTAAACCCAGTATTGAACCTATAAGTACGCCAATTGAAAAATCCATATTTTTTACTTATTAAATTTCATTTTTAATTAAATTTTTAAGTTCTCCTCTTCTCACTTTATTGAAAATTATCGGGTGACCAATTTTTTTAATTAATATGAAGTTTATTTTTCCTTCTTTAACCTTTTTATCATAATAAAGTCTATCCAAAAACTCATCAACAGTGGAGGATATTTTGAGATTTTTAAAGCTGAAATTTAGTCCCAATTTTTTATAATGTTCAATTACCTTTGGTAAAACCGAAGCGTTACAAAGTTTAAGATCAATTGAAAGTTTTATTGCAATCATCATTCCTACTAAAATTGCTTCACCATGTTTTACATTTGGAGAGTAATTATTTAAACTTTCAATTGCATGTCCAAAAGTATGACCAAAATTTAAAAAAGCCCGCTGACCGTCTTCTCTTTCATCTAAACTAACAATTTTCGATTTAATTATACAGCTTTTTCTGACAGCGTATTCCAACTTTTCATATTTAATTTTTAATAAATCAGTTCCAAATTTATTTAACCAATCAAAAAATCTTTCATCCTTAATAAATGAGTATTTTAAAATTTCAGCATATCCAGAAAATAATTCTCTCTTAGGAAGTGTGCTTAACGTTTCTAGAGAAGCAATAACGCAAATAGGTTGTTTAAATGAACCTATTAGATTTTTACCATATTTAGAATTAATACCAGTTTTACCACCCACAGAACTATCAACTTGAGCAAGAAGTGTCGTTGGAATCTGAACATAAGATATGCCTCTTAATAATAAACTTGATACACATCCAACTAAATCACCAATAACTCCTCCGCCTAGAGCAATTAACAAACATTTCCTATCAATCTTTTTAGATAGAATTTTTTCTAACAAAAATTTTAGATAGTAAAAACTTTTTATTTTTTCACCGCAGGGTAATGTGACACTAGATACTTTATTAAACTTTTCTTTTAATGAACTGACTACACGATCTAAATAAATTTTTTCTACAGTTTTGTCGGTAATAACTATTATACTACTAAAGTTGCCTAAATCAGATATAATTTTTCCTGAATCTTTCAAAATATCTTTATCAACATATATTGGATAAGAGTTTTTACCGAGCCTTAATATTATTTGTTTTTTTAACATTAATAATGATTTTCGTTTGTTAATTTCAAAATTATTTCTTCAGTAATTTCATTCGCACGTAATTTTCCTACCTTTACATGAATATGTGATAAACTATAAATGTCTCTTCGTTCTTTTAATAATTCATTTATTCTGTCTCTTAGATTGTGTCCGTTTAATAACGGTCTGTTTTTCCAATTATTTTTTAATCTATTATATAAAACTTCGCAATCAGCGTCTAACCACACAGATATATTATTTTTAATTATAAATTGCCTTAACTCTTCATTCATGAAAGCTCCTCCACCAATTGACAGAATGTGTTTTTCCTTCATTGACAAAAGTCTAGTTATTACTTTTTTTTCTCCATTCCTAAAATAATTTTCTCCGTACTGTTTAAAAACTTCCCAAATGCTTAATCCCGCAGCTTTTGAAACTTCATGGTCTGAATCAAAAAATTTTCTTTTTAACCTTGAGGCTAAATTTTTACCGATTGTTGTTTTCCCAGATCCCATCATACCAGTTAAAACAATAGTTTTTTTTTCTTGAAGGTTCATTTTTTTAATTAATAAATAAAACTTAACTTATTCATGTTGATTAATTACTTTTATTCAGCTAAGAAGTTAAAGTGTGAAAGAAAAGTAAATTGACTGATGAATCCGATAATTCTTAAAATTTTAGTTTTTATATTAGTGATATTTTTTTGTTTCATTATTTATGTTGGTAACACTGATTTTATGATAAACCCTAAACTAATCAATAAAGAATTTATTATAGAAGATGATTAAATTTTTTCTAGCATGTTTTTTTATTTTTAGTAGTTCTATT
>MDTG01221126.1_pt1 | contig 10120 bp, 13 predicted proteins | sample 811421 | NCBI WGS metagenome assembly MDTG01 (sample SAMN05326645, study PRJNA326480) | marine metagenome | isolation source: seawater | place: Pacific Ocean: South East | collected 2011 | reverse complement strand
TAAAAATTAAGCTTATGCTTTATTCTGGTAATACCTTCTACTCTAATTATGGAAATTTACCCTTATACGTATTTTTAGCTTTTTATACTAGCTTTTTATTACTTAGAAGAACTTTTAACAAATAAATATTATATTAAAGAACATATGTCACGTTTTACTCTTCATAATGCTTTTATAATGATCTGTCTTTCAGTCTTTTTACCATCATGTTCCTCACTGATAGAAGATAAAAACTTCAATAAAAACAGTATTTTAAGTAAAATTGAGTTTATAGATAACCAATACTTCAATTTAAGCACACTATTATTTGTAGATATAGAAAGCCAAGTGCTCATTCATCTAGAAATGGGCAGAATTTTAAAAACTTACTCTATCTCTTCATCTTCTTATGGAACAGGCAGTCAACAAAATAGTTTTAAGACTCCTCTTGGTAAACATGAGATTTATAAGAAAATTGGTGTAGATTTGCCTGTAAATGCTATTTTAAAGGGCCGGGTTTGGAATGGCGCTATAGCTAACGTTATAAAAGAACCCATTGATACTGATTTTGATCATGTAACTTCAAGAATATTATGGCTAGATGGCTTAGAAACTGGTAAAAATAAGGGTAAAGGCGTGGATTCTAGGGAAAGATATATTTATATTCATGGAACTGCTGAAGAGGGTTTAATTGGAAGGCCTGCTTCCGATGGCTGCATAAGGATGTATAATAACGATGTAATCGAGCTTTTTGACCTAGTTGAAGAAAAAGCTCAAGTTTGGATTTACTAATTTTATTTATTATGAAGAAATTTCTATTATTTTCGATCGTTTTTTTTGGATCTTATGCATACTCTTGTCCCGAAGTATTAGACCATGATGTAAGGCTCTTAGATTCTTCAGAAAGTGTAAATCTCTGTAAATACCAAAATAAAGTAGTTCTTGCTGTAAATGTTGCAAGTAGATGTGGATTTGTTTATCAGTACGAAGCTTTGCAAGATCTGTACTCGAAGTATGCAGAAGATGAATTCGTTATACTTGGATTTCCGTCAAGAGATTTTATGTATCAAGAGTATAGCGATGAATCAAAAGTAAAAGATTTCTGCAGTACAGAATATGGTGTAACTTTCCCTATGTTTGCCACATCTCCTGTGAAAGGAAATGATGCTAATTCTTTCTACGCATCCCTTAAAAAGATAACAGGAAAAAAACCAGGTTGGAACTTCCACAAATATTTAATTTCTAGAGAAGGAGACGTGGTGAGTTTCGATACATCAGTCGAGCCTGACAGCGCAGAACTTACTTCAAAAATAGTAAAACTTCTATAATAAAAGTAAGTGCTTACTTCCTTTTATAATCAATAATTTACTATATTAAATATACCTTATCATCACTTGAGCAAATAATAGTATCTGCCTTCCTGTTTGCAAATATACCATTCTCAACTACACCAGGAATATTGTTAATTACCGCCTCTAACTCATATGGAATCTCTATAGGCAGGTTGTGTATATCAATAATTTGATTGCCATTATCTGTAATAAATCCATTTCTAAAAATAGGTTTACCACCCATCTTCATTAGCTCTCTTGAAATTGCACTTCTTGCTAGTTCAATTACTTCAATTGGAAGAGGAAATTTTCCAAGAAGATCTGTATGTTTTGTCTCATCAACAATGCAAATAAACTTCTCAGAAGAATAGGCAAGGATCTTCTCTCTAGTCAGGGCTCCCCCGCCACCTTTAATTAGCTCTTTCCTGTCATTATATTCATCTGCTCCATCTACATAAAAATCAATTCCATGGACTTCATTCAATGAAAAAATATCATAGCTTTTATTGATTAATTCTTCAGAGGCATTAGAGCTACAAACCACACCTTTAATCTGAATACGTGCTTTATTAAGCTCCTCTATAAAAAAATTAGTTGTTGAACCAGTTCCAATTCCAATAATCGTGTCTTTCTTGAGGTCGGGCTCAATTAGTTTGAAAGCTTCCTTGGCTGATTTTTCCTTCTTTAAGTCCTGGTTCATGTTACTTTAGATGTAGTGAATATAATTAACCAATAAGTATAATAGCCCGTTTTTACTATGGTTAGTTGAGCTAAATCAATGAATTCTTCAAAAATTAAGACATACGTTAAGTTAATTGAATCATCAAAAGTTTATGATGTGGCTCAAATAACACCCATAACTAAAGCAAATCAGCTCTCAAAAGCCTTAAATAATGAGGTTTTGCTCAAAAGAGAAGACCTCCAACCTGTATTTTCTTTCAAAATAAGAGGGGCTTACAATAAATTAGCAAAATTAAAACAAAATGGAATAAAAGGGCCTTTTATTGCAGCCTCTGCTGGCAATCATGCACAAGGAGTGGCCTATGGAGCAAAAACACTGGGTTTAAAGGCTTTTATCGTCATGCCAGTCACTACACCTAATATTAAAGTTAATTCTGTTAAAAATTACGGTGGAAAAGTTATATTGCATGGCGATAATTTTGATGAAGCCTATCAATATGCAAGTCAATTGGTTAGAAAGGAGGGTTATACCTTCATCCATCCTTTTGATGATAAAGATGTTATAGCCGGTCAAGGTACAGTAGGGAAAGAATTGATCGAACAAATAGATGGCGACATAGATGCTATATTTGTACCCGTTGGAGGAGGGGGCTTGCTGGCCGGACTAGGAACCTACGTCAAAGCATTTAGTCCTCAAACAAAAATCATAGGTGTAGAGCCAGATGATGCAGCATGTCTTAAATTAGCTTTAGATAACAACAAGAGATTATCTTTGTCCGAAGTAGGTCTATTCGCTGATGGAGTAGCCGTTAAACAAATTGGCAAGGAAACTTTCTCTTTAATTAAAGAATGGATCGATGATGTTGTTACAGTATCTGTAGATGAGATGTGTGCCGCGGTTCAGGATACTTTTCAAGAAACACGAACTATAGCGGAACCAGCAGGCGCTCTAGCTTTGGCTGGCTTAAAAAAATATAGCAAATCTAGAGGTTTAAAAAATAAAAAATTAGTGGCAATCAATTCTGGAGCTAATTTAAATTTTGATCGCTTGGGACATATAGTAGAAAGAGTTCAATTAGGGGAAAGTAAAGAAGCATTACTTAGCGTTAAAATACCCGAGGAGAAGGGCAGTTTTAGAAGATTTTGTAATCTTTTAGGGAAAAGAAGTATTTCTGAATTCAATTACAGAGCAGAAGAGAGTGAAGAAGCCAATATTTTTGTTGCTTGCAGATTCAATGAGTCGGAGGGTAAAGGAAAGTTATTAAAACACCTTAAATCTAAAGGCTTCTTGCCTAAAGATCTCTCAGAAAATGAAATAGCAAAACTCCACATAAAACATATGGTGGGAGGAAGGGCACCTAAAGCAATTCTTGAAAGAGGGGAATATATTTTTAGGGTCGAATTCCCTGAAAGGCCTGGAGCGCTAGTTGATTTCTTGGATAAATTAAGCGATAAATTTAATATTACTTTATTCCATTATAGGAATCAGGGTTCTGCTTATGGAAGAGTGCTTGTAGGCTTTGAGTCAAAAGAAAAAAATTATCCTAGGCTTATAAAGGATTTAAGTAATACAGGATTTAGATTCTGGGATGAGACACAAAATTCCGCATACAAAGCATTCTTAAAGTAGAAAAGATTAAAACCTGTAAAACTCTCTGTCCGTTATGCACCCATGAGCTTTAATATCATGACTCTCGGGGAAGCATTCATCTACTTTTTGAAATTCGTGGGCAACTATGATCATGTCCGGTTTAGGATAATCTAAATTCATTAAAGAATGATCATAATATCCCTGACCCATACCAATGCGATATCCTCTTTCGTCAAAGCAAACACAAGGTAATAGGATTATGTCTAGAGAGGCAGGTTCAATTTCTACAGTGCCTGACGGTTCAGAAATTCCTAGTTTATTTTTTTTTAAGCTTTGTTGGTTCTCTACCTTATAGAATCTTAGTACTCTAGAATTTTTCTTGATTTTAGGAAGATAAACTTCAGAACCCATATCTATTAATAGATCTAACAAACAATGAGTTGGCATTTCTTTCCCTATAGATGAATAGCAGGAAATTTTTCTACCTTGAAATAACTCAGAGTTTAGTCGAACCAGAGACAATAGACCTTCCTCCGCATCCTTCAATAGCTTATATGAGGTATTTTCTCTTATCTGAAGATATTCTTTTCTGAGTTTAGATTTGTTACTCATGAATGGTGTTTCCCAGATTACCGTTGTCAATTACTGCCCTGAACCGTGAAGTTCAAGGCGGTGACCCCGTCATTTTATTAGGCTTCCCAATAACTGGGCATGCACAACAAAAACTATTCAGAGTCTCCTATTATTTTTTTATCGGCTCGAGAGTAGTAATAACTATCGTATAAACCAGGAAACATAAAAATTATAAACTTACTTATTACGCTTTAAAAGACAAATTTTCTAACTGCTTTTTCACTTCTAGAGTAAGATTTTCTAGACTTTCATTAGTCGCTTCATCGCTCACTCCATTTGATAAGTTTTTTAAGTATTCATTACTGATATTTAGGGCTGTAATAATGGCAGCTCTCTTTTCATCTAGACCAGAGCCTTGCTTTACTTCGTTTAATTTATTATCTAAAAATACTGCTGCTTTCTTTACTTCTTCAGACTCTTCAGGGGGACAGGCAATCTTATAGCTTGCTCCTAAAATTTTTACAGTAGTCGTTTCTTTGGCCATCAAATTTTATGTGACTTTATTATTTTGGTGATTCCATCTTTAGCAATATCAAGCTTTTCAGAAAGTTTATTATTTTCTTTTGATAACTCTATGTTCTTCTTTGATAGGTGATCATTTATTTCTTTAAGCTGTTGACTAAGCTTAATAAGCTCATGAACTTCAGTTTCTAAATTATCTAACTTATTTTCAGACATTTTCAAGTTTAAGTTTAACTTTGAACGTCATTTCTTGCTACCATGTTTCTTCACAAATCACTTATATTTATCATACATAACATGAAAAATAATTACTCTGATAGAAGATCTCAATTATCACGAAAAGTTTTAGAAGATTCTGCGATTATCGTCGGTTCTGCTTCAGTAAAATCCAGAATCTCCGATACAGAATACCCCTACAGACAAGACAGTAATTTTTACTATCTGTCTGGATATGAAGAGCCTGAATCTTTAATTCTTATCAGGCCCAATCATGATAAAGAAAAATTTGTTATTTTCTGCAGAGATAGAGATCCCCTAAGAGAGCAGTGGGACGGCTTTAGGTCCGGACAAGAAGGCGCTGTGAACGATTATGGAGCAGATTCAGCCTATAGTATTAACTCTCTAGACGAGTTAATGCCTGATTTATTAGAGGGAACTAAAAATATTTACTTTTCTATGAGCGCTCCTTGTGGGTTAGATCAAAAAATTGCTCAGTGGGTAGAAGATATAAGAAAGAATACTAGGGCTGGAGCTGAACCTCCGCAAAATCTTCTTTCTTTAGATTCTATCTTGCATGAGATGCGTCTTTTTAAGGAAGGTTATGAAATGGATCTTATGAAGAAAGCTGCCGACATAAATACGGAAGCGCACATTAGGGCAATGCAGGCAGTGACCCCTGGAATGTTTGAATATCAGTTAGAGGCTGAATATCTTTATGCTTTTAATAAGAATGGGGCGAGATCTCCTGCCTACAATTCCATTGTAGGAGGCGGTAATAATTCATGCATACTTCATTATGTAGAAAATAATGCAGAGTTAAAGGACGGAGACTTGGTTCTAGTAGATGCTGGATGCGAATACCAATATTATGCTTCCGATGTAACGAGGACATTCCCAGTTAATGGTAAATTTTCTCCTGAACAAAAAGAAATTTATTCCATCGTATTGGAAGCTCATAAGCAATCCATGGAACAAGCAAGGCCTGGAAATAAGTGGAACTTAATGCATGAAAAATCAGTTGAAGTAATCATTGAAGGTCTCTTGTCAATTGGGCTTCTTAAGGGTTCAAAAGAAGAGCATATTGAGAAGGGTACTTACTCTAAATTCTATATGCACAGGATAGGCCATTGGCTTGGTATGGATGTCCATGATGTTGGCAGTTATAAAAAAGATGGTGACTGGAGAGAATTAGAAAAAGGAATGGTTATGACAATAGAGCCAGGAATCTACATACTAGATTCTTTAGAAGATATTGATGAAAAGTGGAAGGGCATAGGGGTAAGGATAGAGGATAATATTGTCATTAGTGATTCAGGATTTGATGTTTTAACTCCAAACATCCCAAGAACAATTGACGAAGTAGAACAAACTGTTCAAGGCTAAGTGGATTATCAAGTATCAATCGTAGGTGGGGGTGTTTCAGGAGCCTTACTGGCTTTATATCTTGGCAAGGCAGGGGTAAGCACCTGTTTAATAGACAAAGGTACACCTTCAGTAAAGTCTGAGAGCCCTTTCACTGGAAGAACAACCTCTCTAAATTTATCTTCTATAGAGTCATTAAAACAAGCCGGCATATGGGATGCTGTTAAAAAAAGTTCACAAGAATTCAATGAAATATTTGTTTGGGATTCTGAGGGGTCATCTTCAGTTCGATTTCATGCAGATGAGATTGAGAAAAAAGATCTAGGAGTTATTGCACATAATAAAATTATTCTCGAAGCGTTATATGAAGAGATACGAAATATCTCTGAAATTTTCTTAATCGAAGAAGAGTCACTTTCCGATCTCAATCAAGATCAAAAAGAGATCAATATAGAAACTAATTCAGGAACTTTTATCTCTTCAGAACTTCTTATTGGGGCTGATGGTTCTCTTTCCAGAGTCAGAGATTTATCCAGAATCCCCATTCGAACTTGGAGTTATGAGCAATTAGCTATTGTTACTTCTGTTAAAACTGAAAAATCATTAAATAAAACTGCTTTTCAGATATTCACTGATACCGGTCCAATTGCATTTTTACCTTTATCCAATGAATCAAATATTGCATCCTTGATTTGGTCAACTGATCAGAATTATGGAGAAAGCATTTTAAACCTAGATAAAGACCTACTAATGAAAGAGTTGAGATTAAAGACTGAAAATAAATTTGGTGAAATTAACTTAAATGAAGAGATTAACTCTTTCCCATTACATCAACTTCATGCAAAGAACTTTTATAATGGTAGGTCTGTTCTAGTTGGAGATTCTGCTCATACGATACACCCTTTGGCAGGGCAGGGATTAAATCTAGGTATTGCAGATGTTAAAGAAATTTCAGATCTAATCATTTCTGCTAACAGGAATGGAAAGAATATATATGATGAACAGATGCTTAAAACTTACAGCAAGAAAAGGGAGCCTGAAAGTTATAAGATGATAGCTCTCATGGAAGCCTTCAAACGGGGTTTTGGTTCAGATAGTTCTTTGATAAAAATGGGAAGAAACTTCGCTTTTAACCTGGCAAACAGGACGAAATTAGTTAAACGACGTCTAATAAAAGAAGCCGCAGGTATTACTTAATTTTAGCTTCTGTGTATATAACGTGCTTTCTGATAACGGGATCAAATTTCTTGATTTCCATTTTATCGGGCATGGCTGATTTATTTTTATCAGTTGTATAAAAATGGCCAGTCCCAGCGGAAGAAACTAATCGTATTTTCTCTCTCATATCTTTTCTCCTCTAGATCTCAAATCAGCAAGCACCTTATCAATACCGTTTTTATCGATAGTCCTCATTCCATTTGCGGAAACGGTAAGACTTATATACCTTTTCTCTGACTCTACCCAAAACTTGTGTTTGTGCAGATTAGGCTGGAATGTTCTTTTGTTTCTGTTTTTAGCAAATGAGACATTGTTACCCGCTTGAGGTTTTTTTCCGGTTACTTGGCAAACTTTAGACATGGCTTTCTTAAATATTTCTCTATAGAGCCGCGTTTTATACCAGAAGCATTGACAGCAAGCAAGAATAAGCCGCTATAATCTAATCTCAAGAGTATTAAATTTTGAAAACATTTGCGAATAAAAATATTTTATTAGGCGTAACCGGTGGAATCGCGGCTTATAAATCTGCTGAAATTGTAAGACATTTGAAGAAGTCTGGAGCTTCGGTGCGTGTAGTAATGACTAAGTCTGCTGAAGAGTTTATTACTCCATTGACCTTGCAAGCCTTATCTGGCAACAGAGTCTCTACAGAACTCCTTGATGCAGAAGCTGAAGCTGCCATGGGTCATATAGAACTTGCTAAGTGGGCTGATGGGATACTCATTGCTCCCGCTACTGCAAATACGATTGCAAGACTGTCTTCTGGAAGAGGAGATGATCTTCTTTCTACAATTACTTTAGCCTTTGATGGTTCTATATCTATTGCACCAGCCATGAATCAGGCTATGTGGCGAGATGAACGCACACAAGATAATCTAAATAATCTAGTAAATCAGGGCTTTGTGATATGCGGACCTGGATCTGGTGAACAAGCCTGTGGAGATATAGGCCTAGGGCGCATGTTAGAGCCATTAGAGATACTGGATTTATTTTCCTCTTCTTTTGATACAGGAATGATGTCAGGTAAAACTGTTCTGATTACGGCTGGTCCCACGCAAGAACCAATTGATCCTGTCAGATTTATTACCAATAAAAGCTCTGGAAAAATGGGTTATAGCCTTGCTGAGGCTGCGGCTGACTCAGGTGCAGATGTTACTCTTATAAGCGGCCCAGTAAATATAGAGGCTCCTCAAAATTGTAATCTAGTCTCTATCAAGACAGCACAAGAAATGCACGATGCAGTAATGCACCATATTAAGGGAATGGACGTATATATTGGAACTGCAGCCGTTTCTGATTACAGTCCAGCTCATACTAAAGATTCTAAAATCAAAAAAGATGGAAGTAATTCTCCGATGATTTTAGAGTTAAAAGAAAATCAAGACATCTTAAAGGCAGTAAGTGAGCTAAATGATAGACCTTTCGTGGTTGGCTTTGCTGCTGAAACAAATGACCTGATTAGAAATGCTGAAAAAAAACTTATAAACAAGAAATTAGATTTAATTGTTGCTAATGATGTTTCAGATAAAACAATAGGATTTGATTCTAATGATAATGAAGTCACACTTATAACTAATTCAGAAAAACAAATTTTAACTAAACAAAATAAGAAGAAGATTTCAAAAAAAATAATAGAATTCATTTCTGAAAGATTAAATTAGCATTACCCTAGTATATTTACTTGACAGCCTTTAATTGCCATAGATACTCTGTCGAACATTTAATTTTTAAAGGAGAAAAATATGGCAATTGCTAGAGTGCAAATTTCAACAGCTATCATAGGACATGAAGCTGAATATATGGCAGCTACTTCAGAAGGGACTAAGTTGATGCAGTCAAAAGGTTTAAAGAATTTCTTGAGAGTCTCCCATTCAGGAACACCTGGTATTGAGGTCTGGTCAATGACTATGTTTGATGATTGGGAAGAATACGGAGCTGCTCAAGATATGATGCTTACAGATCCCGATATTCAAAAGTGGTATTTAGAATCAATAACTAATAGAACCGGTGAAGTTTTAGATTCTTTCGAAATGGTAGAGATGGCAGGTTTCGAGCGAGGTGCCGAAACATCTGGTGACATAGTATTTGCTACAGCTTGGAATATCTTGCCTGAAGACGGTATGGGTAAGGCATTTGTAAAATCTTGCTATGGTGCTAAAGAAATTCACGAGAAACATGGCGCTAAAGCTAGATTATGGCAAGGAATGGGTGGAGGATATTCAGGTAAAATGATCTATAGTCTGGGTTATGATAATTTTACTGACATGGGAAAGGTTCAGAAGAGTTTTCAAGAAGACTTTTCAAACTTTAATAGATCAGTCCCTGTTACCGCGACAATAGATCATCAATTAGTTTTAAGGGCCTCTACACTATTGTAGTAGGTATAAAAAAGGCGCCTAAGGGCGCCTTTTTTATAAGTCTAAATTTCTTATTTATCTTCTGAGGAATCTTGCTCGTTAGGAGCGTCTTCGACATTAGCTTCATCAGCAGTATTTTCTTCTTCAGCTGGAGACTCTTCAGCTACAGCTTCTTCAGCAGCTACTTCCTCTATAGGAGCTTCTGCAGTTTCTTCTGCAACCACTTCCGCAGCTGTAACTTCCTCAACAGGAGTTTCTTCAACTGCAGCAACTACTTTTTTTCTATC
>MDTG01172852.1_pt1 | contig 10120 bp, 10 predicted proteins | sample 811421 | NCBI WGS metagenome assembly MDTG01 (sample SAMN05326645, study PRJNA326480) | marine metagenome | isolation source: seawater | place: Pacific Ocean: South East | collected 2011 | reverse complement strand
CTTGCCGTGGTCACGACTACAGATGATGACAGTCCTATCAGTCGTCTGCATCGACTCAAGCCATTCCTCCATATAGGGTGGGAACATCATACCGAGGACGTTCTGGAAGAAGTATGGGAAGGATGTCTTGGACATCTCCATGTCCATCTGGGAAACAAAGTCCATGTCATTTATTTCTACCATCTTTTTTTCCTCCGTCTTCTTTTGGGTTGTATGTTTCTCCCACTACCTAATTTCGTAGTTATCTCCTTGGCTTCCTTTTCAGCCATCTCTATTGTGCTGATTACATCTTGCCTTGCTTGGCCTTTCAATTTTCTATTGTTAAGTTTCTTCCTATGTTTGTCGGCTCTGATGTTTAATTCGTTTCTTAGTTGAATAAGTTCCTGTCTCTTCTCTGGTGTGATATTGAATGCGTCTAACCTCTCCTTATCGTTAGGCCAAATTTCTTTGAATGTAGTTCCTCTGCTTCTGAGTTTTTCTACATGGTTTGTAGGGTAGACACTATCAAACACAACTACACTGGATTCATTGTCTAATCTTTCGGGTGTTAATCCCGTGAATGTTTTCACATACGGGTCTGTTATTTTTTTCTTTTCATATGTAATAACATATGAATCATCGTCCTTGTCCGTGAATGAAAAGTATTTCCCACTTCCGACAATATCAAGCCCATCCACTATCTCTTTCAAATTCCCTGCTATTGGGATGCCCTTCATTTTTGGTTTCTTGGCTTGATATTCAAAGTGTGGTCTAGTTGTAGCCGTATTTTTTAGATTGTAGAAATAATCTGCAACTCTGCCTGACTCTTCATGGTCATCATAGTCATGTTTTGGGTCTTCATTCCCTATATTTTGATATCTATCTCCATTTAGGTCTGAACCACTGAGTTTTAGAATATCGAACCAACCCATTCTAACGCCTCATGACGTAGAACCACTTGGCAACAGGCTTGTAGTAGAGTTTCCTGATTGGGGTGGTTTCGCTCCCTCGGCTTTCTAACATCTCCAATACCTCTCTGACATCCTCTGGGATGTCATCTTGGTTGACCACCTTACCGTTTTGAATTTCAACTTTTGAGAATCCCTGTTTTTCAAACACACGAACACCCTCTGGCATAGCCGCTCCGACAATTGGCCTATTACCATGCATGTCCATCACTTTCTGTGATATCCAACTACCAGCACCCCTAGTCTCTTCTTTACTAAAACCAGATTCCGCCGCGTGGCTTTTCAGTCCAGTTAGAAGATACACGTTCTTGTAAGGAGCAATCCCCTGAACTGCAAGTGGCTTCCCTTCTTCTACAGTAGGGTAATATGCGATGTAATAATTCGGATTGACATCTGCGAACATTGTATTACCAAGCATCTTGTATCTATCTGCTCTAGTCTTGTAATCTATCCCATGTTCTGCAAAGCGTGATACCACTTCATCTTCAGAAAGTGGTGGGGAAATCTGAAACTCTGCCATCTAATCACCTGAAAGTCGCCTTTAGGAAATAGACGCTTTCAGATGGAATGCCATGCCTCTTGCTTAGACTTTCCATAGAGTCAACATCCTTGACTATGTTCTCTATCTCACTAGCCGTAACTTCAACATTGTATTCCTTCTCCATGATGTCTATAGCAGAATCCATGTGATTGAAGTTATCGAGTTTTGAGGTGTTGTGATAGACAGGCTTGCCCATCATCTTACGGATGGTGTCGTGAACCTCTATCACTGGGACATCGGTGGATTTGACGATGTTCATATCATCTATTGCGGAATTGAATTGATTGACTTCTTCTCTCATACCAGCCTTCTCATAAACTGATTGACTTCTCTCCAAGTAAAGTTGGACTGCTTCTATTGGATATATCTCGCTCTTCTCCCATCTACCTGCTAGTTCAGCCACGCTAGTTGATTTGGGGAAGTTTTCGTCAGGTCTGTTGTTCCTCTGTAGGAAGTCATGGAACCATTTCCCTATTTCAATTTCCAATGCGTCATTGAATGATTCCCCACTGACTGACATGATTTGATTGGTGGATTTCATTAATTCCCTCAAAGCGGTTTTCAAACGTGCCATGTCCTTGAACTTCGATGGAGTGCTTAGTTCCTTCAAGGATGCTGTCATTCTCTGTAATTGCTTGGGAGCAATGAGTCCTCCTTGTCCTAGACTCTCAGCCCAAAGTAGCATGAAGAAGGCATTGGCATTCTTCCTATCCTGTGTGAGTGTCTTGAACAAGTCAATGGCAGAACCCAATTCTCCCCTATCACCGAAGGAGATTGGCTCATCGAATGGTCTGTATCTGCTATTGACAGGCTTAACGTAATACTCCAAGATAGCATCTAGCATCTTATTGAAGTCATCCTTGAGTCCACCTAGTTCATCTACGAATGATTCAGTTCTAGAGGAACCGAAATGAGTCGTTGACATGGTTGGGGAAATGGTGTTCCCATCCTTGTCCTTCTCACTGCTCACAGTGGTACTAACAGGACTGGATAGCCTTCCCATCTCATCCTCACTACTGTCTACTATCCTACCAACAGCCTCTAGGAACTTAGTGATGTTCTCAAGAGTACCAGCATTGTCCTTCAACATCTTCCTTGAATCATCATCGAGTTCGTTCCACAACTCCCTATCCTCAATCATCACAGTCAATTTGTTCGACACGGGAAGGTGGTATTCCTTCTTTGTAGTGGAGGCTTGTTGCATTAGCCTGTCTATATGATTCGTCAGTTCCGAACTTATGTCAACTGTGTACTTGGCTCCAGCAATGGCGAAGTTCCTTGTGAGTCTCCTCATCTCCTTCAGGAACAGAGGGGTATCCAACCATGCCTCGTACTTGTTCTCCTTGTTCTGTTGGGGGGCGAAGACATAGTAGAACAGTGGGTCTACTTCGACATCTTGCATGAGGTTCTTGAGTTTCCTACCGAGTCTGCTTGTCTCTTGCATACTGCTTCTTGCTTCCTCAGAAATCCTTGTGGGTGGGGAAATCTCAGTGTCATACTTCCCCTTCCCTTCTATTCCTCCCTCATCATCGACCAATACATCTGCGGCCTCTTCCTCATCCATCCCCAAGTCATCACTAGCATTTTCTCCCTTTATGCGTCTACCTTCTTCATCTACTCTGAAGGCCTCGCTTCCTATTCCAAGTGGCCCTAATTCGTCCTTTAGTTCCTCTACCAGTTTCTTCTGGGAATATTTACCACTTCCCAGATTCTGTGAGATAGTCATCCAACGCTCAAAGAGTAGGGTGTATTTGTCTCTCTTATCCAAGTGGTCTTGCATCTTGAATGGCTTCATCTGGAATGTGTATTGCATACTATGTGGGAACTGGTCGAACTCCTTTGCATACTTCTGTATCTCCTTGATAAGACCATTCAGCCTCTCGTTGTCAGAATCGAATCCTTCCAATCCCTCTGAGAAATCCTTGACTGCGGTTTGCAGGTCTGCGAATTCATTCTCATGGATTCCCTGCCAGTAGTCATATATCTCCTCCCTACGGGAAAGGAATTTCAAATCCAACTTGCCGATTAACTTGTCAGCATCTAACTTGTCAGCCTCGTAGTAAGGCATATCACCCTGTATGAAGTTAGCCAGATATGACACAAGGGGAGTCATACGATTCCTCAACTTGCTATCCTCTTCAGATTCTAGGACTCTCTTGTATGTCTTGAGTTTGCTAGGGCTGGTATCCCCGACAATCTGTAAATTCCTCAAGGATGGGATTTCACCTGATTGGAACATGTGTAGATTGAGTCTCTTCCCCTCTGCTTTGAAGTTCCTCAGAACCTTCTCCGTCTTGGTAGTAATCTCAGTGACTACATCACTAGCCTTGCCCTTAGTTGAGAGTCTCTTCACTTTGGAAAGAACGAACATGATGTACTTGCTCTCGTTTCTGAGTCTATTTAATGATGGATACTTCTCCCTCAGTTGTTGGGACAGCACTTCTGCTTGAGCCTCTGCTCCTTCCTCCTTGTCGGAGTCAGCATACAACTCAAACATCCACTCTTGGAATGTGATATTACCACCTGACATCAAGAACATCTTGTTAGTAGAAGCCTCACTAGTAACTTGGTCATCCTCCACTACTTCCCAGAACTCTTCAGGGGTAATCTCCTTGCGGAAGTCCATTACGATTTTACCAGAGGTGTCCCTAGTATGTTCGGCCTCCTTCTCTTGGTCAACCTGATTGAGGTAATCTACAACATTATTCAGGAAGGTCGGCTTATCCTCTGTGAGGAATTTTCTAACCCACTTGGGTTTCTCCTTAAGCAGTAGTTCTAATGTCATAATCTCTCCCACAACCACTCCAACGGTTCAATCCCGCCCTTCTCATGTAGATAATTACTGTCATAATCCTTGAGCAAGGAAGATATCTTTTCCTTGATGGAATCCAACATGGCTTTTCTTATCTCTTTGTATTTAGTAGAAGATATCTCATCTAGTAGTGCTTGTTTAGTCTCCTCGCTAGGAGCCTTTGCGTATCCCACTACTGCTCTCTTAACATCACTATCCCTATCTGCGAATGTCATTTCAGTTCTAGCCAAGTATAGTATGAAGTCTCCTATCATAACTTGGTTCTTGTTCCCCTCTGCCGCTTCAATAACTGCCTTTGTCTTGCTTTCCACCTTAGAAAGATTCTCTAGATACTGGGGGAATGCCTTCCCACTCACCATGCTAGACGAGAGTTCCTTTAACTGTCCAGTGTTAGAATCCCATAGTTCTATACCTTCCTCAGTTAGGACTTCCGAGTTCTCTAGTCTCTTCTTTGTATCTCCATCAACTGGCCTATAGAAACCAGACACCTTCTCCTTGAAACTAGCGAGGTCTTCCTTATGTTCATACATCATCTCCTCAAGAGCATCATCGGAATTAATCCCATATACCTTCAACGACTCATCCCAATGACCTGCCATAATCTTCTCATATGCATCCTTTGGTATTGAATATTTCACCTCGGTAGTAACGTCCTCTACTTTCATCTCTGCCCCAAGGCCTTCCATCAATTCCTTGAATTCCTGAGTTAAGTCCCTATTAGAAGCCACTGTATTCTCAAACGCGCTGAGAGTTTCACTTGCGTCCCATGTATCCTGTAAGGCTCCCTCTAGTTTACTGTTCCTCAGTCTATTCAAGACAATCTCCTTCTTCGTGCTTGTCTTCGTGTCAGCAACTGCGAGAAACTGCTCCAAGTCAATGTCCTCCTGTCTGAGTATGTATGAAGTGGCTGGTGGGAGACTGCCGGACTGGTTTGCTCCAAGACCGAACACCTTCAATGCTAATTTGGTGTTGAATGCATCTCTGATTGGGAGATAAGATGCCTTACCCATTTGATGCTCATTGCCAATGTTACTCACCTTAGACAAATCATTGACTATCATCTTCACATAGTCATACACTAACTCATCCCCTATCGATTCTGTAGAGACTTCCTTTTGCCTATCACCTACAGGTTCTAATTGAGTAAACACCTTCTTGAACTTATCAGCGAGTTCGGTATTTTCACGGAGATACTCTCTGAGTTCATCCCCGTTTTTCTTGTTCCATTGTTGAATAGCAGAGGCCAGACCCTTCATCTTGCTCCTTTCTACGAGTTCCAGTAATGCCTCATGGTTACCATCCAAGAATGCTTGAATCTTATCAGCAATGTGAGGTTGATTGTCCTTTGTTGGTTGAGGAGACAACTCATCTCTTGTGTCCTTCAACAATTGTAGAATATCTTCCCTATCGGATGCATCCCAACCCGCTTGTCGAAATTTATCCTCAAACTCCTCACCCTCATACCTCTGTATCTTGTTGATTAGCCTAGTCAGTTGCTTCTTGCTCTTAGTGCTATCTTCAATTGCCATTGGGATAGAAGCCATTTGAGCGGCTGTCGCCTGTCCAGCAAATTTAACCTCGTCTTCAGTCATGAAAGGTCTTGCTTTGATAACCGTCTGCCATGTCATTGTATCACCCCTTTCTTGCCATGTTGTCTCTGACGGTATCCACTAGTTCAGTCATACCAAGTCCAGCCTTATTCAAAATAGTGAGATGCACTGGTTCAAACTTAGCACCATCATCCAAGTATTCTGAGAATAATTGTTTGATTTCGTTTTCCATATCTGTCTTCTTATCTGCTCTACTAATGGTTTGCCGCATATCTTTTGATAATCGCACTGGTCTGAATTTCAGATACCTTCTCTTTTCTGCCGCAGTGTATCCTCTTTCATATGATTCTTGTTGTTCAGGATTATCCAAATCGTATCCTCTGCTTCTCCCATGTAGTCCATCCTTTGTTGCTTGAACCATGAATGCTCTTCGACCCTTTCTACCCTCTAAGTCTTCACTTGCTTCTTCTGTGAGTCTTCTTCTAGCCTCTTTCTTACCTGAGCGTTTTATGCGTCTTTGTAGGGAGGGGTCTTTCATTCTCTCAGTTGCCTTCTCTTTTGCTCTTTTGTCAGTTCCCTTATCGGCTTGGGCCTTTTGGTCATCTGTTAGTTCATCATAAGAGTAGTATGGAATACCACCTTCTGTTCTCCTTGCATCAGGGTCGTCACGAAAGGGTTTCGGGGCCTTGAGGAAGTCGAACCAACTCATTTTATTCACCACGATTCTCTCTGTCAATGCGCTTGTTTTCTTCCACTAACTCTGCTTCTCTCGTTCTTTTTTCTTCTTCTTCATCAGTCTCTGCTACTGAATCCCAGAACTTATCGTCATCAGGGAAGTCCTGTGTAGGTTCTCCTCTACTACCCTCAGAACTTTCCCAATTTTCCTTTTCCACTTTCAGAACACTGAACCATGTTTTGTTTTCTTTATTATCACTTGCCAATTTATAACCTCCTTGATTTCTGTATCGACTTCTCATTTGTCCCTCAACACCAACGCCTGTTGCATTCTTGTCCAACGCAGGTGCTAGTTGTTGTTTTAACCAAGCCTTCCATTTCACTGCGGGACTACTTGGTAGACTAATCTGATGTGGCTCGTTTTTAGGGTCATGTTGTTCAGAAGGATTCGCTTCAGTATATCTTACTATGCCTCCATGCACCCTATCTGGTATGGTTTCAACTACTTTCCATTGAGGTAAGTTCCTCTTGATGAATCGCGCTACTTGAGCAACCTTGCTCATTTTCTTATGTAGCGTTTCTTCCCTATTCATCGTATCACTTTCCATACATTAGAGTTTGAGCATCATCCTTGACTTTCTCATGAAGTTTCTTTGGAACCCAAGGGGGATTCCATCCGAGTTTTGCCTCCTTGTGTTCCTTCGGTGGCTCCTTGTCGAACTTGAATCCCTTTGGTGGTGGAATCTGATAATCAAAGTTATCACCACACCATGCACAATATTGCGAACCCTCCTCTACAGGTCTGATGCAATTATTACTACAAAGCATGTATCCCATCTTATATTTTCTATCGGCATATACCTTCTTCGCTTTCACTATATCTTTCCAACTCATTCCATCTTCTCCTTTGCTTCTTCTAAATTATAGTGCAATACTTGGTCGGGTGCTTTTTCATCATCAGTATGATACACCCCTATTTCACCCGACCTATCATCTATGTATTCAACAACATAATACTTTATCCCATCATGCATTATTTCTTTAGGAAATCCAGAATCATCACTTGCGAAAGCACCGCCCCATTTTTCTTCCTTCAGTATATCCTTCCAACTCATTCATTATCCCTCTCAAACTTTTCTTTTGATTTAGCATCAGACCACACATCAGACCTATGGCCTTGAACTTCAATATCAAACTCTTCTTGGTCGTCATCAGTCCATTCTTTAATTTCATTACCGTCTAAGTATAATTTAATAATTGGATAAGATAGTGTGCCTGTTGGTTTGTGATATGTTTTATACACATAAAGAACACCATTTGGCGTGGCTGAATTGTTTTCATTATCATAAATGTAATAGTCCTTCCCTTCCCATTTCATTTCTCTTGTAAATGGTTCATCAATTAAATCATCAGTAGGGTCATACGCAGATGGTTTTTTCAAAATGCTTTCCCAACTCATTGCATCTTCTCCTCCATTTGCTTTCTGACATCTAGCCATACTTCAGGGTGGTTCTGTGCTAGAACCTCCTTGATGACTTGCATCTGATGAACTATGATTGTGTCCTGCCTCTTGTGGACTAACTTGCCCTTGAACTCCATGAGGTACTTCAGGCTCTCACGAATCTCCTTTGCCAACTTGGTTAGCGAGTCGATATACTTGGGGTCAACACCATCCTGTGCGAACAACTCATCCACCTTTGTCTCAAGCCTACCGATGTTATTGCTGAGGACTCCAATCTCGTCAACGTCCCTCTGTGCGATTAGTTGAGCGGCTGACTGTTGGACTAGTGGTTGCAAGTGGTGCTTCATGTGCCTCATTATCTGGTCTTCCGAACAACCGACAACCTCAGCCGCAACCGTTGGTGTCATTGCCCCATCGTGAACTTGCTTCTCAATCTCGCTTCTGATTGGGTGTATGCAAATCTTGCATCGTGGGTTAGACGCATTGGTGTAGCCAGCCATGTGATTCCTCTGATGTCTTGAGGATGTGCCACTAGGCCAGTTCATCCTATTGTCCAACTCATCGGGAGATATGGCAATGCTCTCCAAGTCCTGTTCAAACTGGTCACGGTCTTCGTGATTGCAAAGTGAGCATCTCTTTCTCGTAATCATGAGTTAGCCTTCCTCCCTCTCATTGACCGATGGTAGTCTCCGAATCCCGATTGATATGTGCCTCCACCAGTTCTACCAAGTTTTGTTTGCTTGGTCTTTTTTGGCTTGTCCTTTTTCTTCTTGGCGGCTTCCTTAGCGGCTTTGGCGGCTCCACTTTCCTGACTGCCATCACTCATAACGTTAGAGAACCACCCATCTCCTCCCTCTTCCACATCTGATTCCCCTGTTTGTGGTGATGGTGGTTGTTCCCACCAATTGGTTTGAGGAGCATCAGGCTTACGCAATACTTCCTTTGACTCTGCTGGTAATTCCTCAGCGTCTTCTGATGTTTGCTCTGGGGTGAATGCATCTAGAGTTGATTGTGTTTGGTTCTCTCCAGTTGGGGGCTTCGGTGTAGGAGGTGTAGAAGGAGCCTGATAGGTAGACTGGTCTGCATCTTCTCCTAGTTCCTCTCTTCTTGCTAGTTCCTTCTCCCTCGCCTCTTTAATTCCAGTAGATAGACGACCTTTTGATTGAATCTCATTCTGCTTCCTCTTATACTCATTTATCAGGGTCTGTTTCTTCTTGGGGTCGGTTTCATCTGCTATCCTACCCCCTTCCCATTCGCCCTCTGCGTTCTGAGTACCAAAGTCACTGTCTAATTCTGCCAATTCACGTTGATTCTTACCTTGTTTGGCTGGGTTTGTTTCTGCCACAGTGGTAGGTAGTTGAATTCCTGTTTCTTCTTCAAAGGCCAATGGGTTAGACTGTCTGTCTATCGCCTGTCTCTTGTCCTCTCTCTCTGCACCCATCATACCGCCTACTCCCTGTGCGATGTGCTTGGCTCCTTCCACCCATCTATCCGGGTTCACTTGGTCGACTATCTTGTCCTTTATTTTCCCACCAACCTGTTTAGCCTTACCACCCCAAGTGGAGGGTCGGAGAGGTCTGAAAGGTGCTACTCTCTCATCCTTGACCTTATCTGCTACCAACTCCTCTTCTGTCTTACCTCCCGGTTGCAACTTTCCTGTTGTTGAGTCCATCCCTCTCCTACCCCAATCTCGGAGTTGTTTCCCCTTCCTTGAGAAATAGGAACCAGCATAGGATGTGGGTTTGTCCAATTGTAGTTCTTGCTTCCAATCCGCATATGCCTGTTCAGATGATGAGAGTTGGTTTTGTTTAGGAGTCAGTTGAGTGACTTTCGTATTCATCTCGTTCTCAAGTCTCCTCTTCTCTGCTGGGTCATTTGCTTCCTTGATTTTCTTCTGATAGTCCTCTTGGATACTGGTAATATCTTGCGACCTATCTGCTATCGCGTATTCCTCTGGGGTCAGATTGCTCCTACCTTCTGCGGCAGTTTCTGATTGCATTGCGTCTTTGCCTCTCTGCAATACGCCCTGCCATCTCCCCGGCATATTGGAACTTACAGATTCAGCAGGGGGAGTTGATTGTGGAGAAGGTGTAGTAGGAACTTCGGTTTGAGTCTGTGTAACCGCTTCATTGG
>MDTG01098793.1_pt1 | contig 10120 bp, 10 predicted proteins | sample 811421 | NCBI WGS metagenome assembly MDTG01 (sample SAMN05326645, study PRJNA326480) | marine metagenome | isolation source: seawater | place: Pacific Ocean: South East | collected 2011 | reverse complement strand
TGTGTCCATGCATGCTGCGATAAGGCCACGCCTATAATTATGAAGATTACCACTCTCATTTGAAACAAATCTATTCAGGGAGGAATCGTTGTCAAGGGTCGCTCATTCACTGAAAGCTGTGTTAGAGGACACCCAATCTAGGTACTTTTTACTGCCAGAATCTATAACCCAACTGACAAACTCTGGCGTGTCATAAGGGTGTGCTTCCAGCACATGTGCTTCAAGTCGGGGTAGATTTTCCGCATTGGTTTTTAAGATCAATAAAACCTCATTATCGCAGCATAATTTTCCTTCCCACCAGTAGTGAGATTCTAGGCCAGATAACAGATTAGCACAGGCAGCCAATCTTTTTTCCAAAACGGTTTTAGCCAATTCACGGGCAACTTCCATATCGGGCGCGGTAACAAGAGCGATGTGGTACATGAGGTTTATTATCTATTTTGGTATTTAATAAATCAATCTCGCTCACTACTCTCGGGGCCATGAATCAAATCAATCTCTCGGATCGAAAGGCAGTTGTCACCGGGGGAGCTCGTGGCATCGGCCTTGCCATTGCCAAACGTTTAATACAATCGGGGGCAGTTGTAAGCTTATGGGACATAGATACTGAAGCTGCTGCTCAGGCAAAAACCAGCCTAAGTAAATATGGCGAGGTTAAAATTCAAACCGTTGATTTAACCGATGAAGATGCGGTTGCTAGTGCCACAGAGGCCACAATCAGTGAATTGGGTCAAATTGATATACTTTGCAACAATGCTGGGATCGCTGGTGGCATCTATAAAACATGGGAATATCCCGTGGAGGAGTTTCGACGTGTGATAGATGTAGACCTGAACGCTGTATTCATCTGCTGCCGCGCCGTAGTACCCCATATGCGCGAACGTGGTTATGGGCGGATTATCAACACTGCTTCCATTGCCGGAAAAGAGGGTAACCCAGGGGCAAGTGCGTACAGCGCCGCCAAAGCGGGTGTTATCGGCCTTACCAAAAGTTTAGGAAAAGAGTTAGCACAAAATGGAATTTGCGTGAACTGCATTACCCCCGCCGTAATCAACACAGATATACTCAAACAAGTCACACAACAACATATTGATTACATGCTCAGCAAAATTCCCATGGGCCGTTTCGGCGAGGTGGATGAAGCCGGTGCGCTGGTTGCTTGGCTTGCCAGTGAAGACTGCTCCTTTACCACTGGCAGCGTATTTGACCTTTCCGGGGGGAGAGCCACTTATTAAACTCAATTCTTATGAATCAAGAAGAAGCCAGTGAAAAAATCAAGGATCACTGCAAAACCATTGCGTTGGAAATGATGAACCTGAACCCAACTATCATCCACCTTGAGGACAAGGATACCCAGGAAGCACTCTTTGAGGCCAGTTATGAACTTACCAAACAATTAGAAATAATAAAAAAACGCGTCATCAAACTTGAACGAAGTAACGACCCTGGAGCAGATGCTTCATCTGAGCTTTAACCCGATTTTACCAACCCAGCACATGGGCAAAAACTAAAGGTGCAACAATTGTAGCATCGCTTTCGATAATGAATTTTGGGGTTTCTTCTTCCAGCTTTCCCCAAGTAATTTTTTCATTGGGAACGGCCCCAGAATAGCTTCCATAGCTGGTGGTTGAATCACTGATTTGGCAGAAATAAGCCCAGCATGGACATTCCAATCGCAAATCCTGATGGAGCATTGGCACCACACAGATGGGAAAATCTCCGGCAATTCCGCCGCCGATCTGAAAAAAACCAATTGAACTGCCCCTTGGCTCACAAGGTTCGACATTTTCGGGTAAGTTTACGGACTCAGAAATGGAAGAAACCTTTTGGCCTATTTCCTGTTTCATTGTCGTCTGTAGGTACCAATCTGCGAGAACACCCATGTACTCTGGTCCTGACCTCATCACACTGTAATCCAAATCGCCGGCCAAACAATGAGCAACGAAGATATTCCCTAGCGTTGAATCTTCCCAACCGGGGACAAAGAGCGGTAAATTTTTCTCCATCGCCGCGACCAACCATGAATTACGAGGATCGATCTGATAATGCTCACTCACCCTTTCTTCACGAAGCAATCGGTAAATGTATTGGTGTGGAAAGTATTTCTCTTTTTTGGCATGAGCCTCCTGCCATAAAACAAGCATAGCGTGTTCGATGCGGCGCATCGCTTCCTCTTCAGGAATACAGGTATCGGTCACTCTATTCATGCGCCTATTGAGCAATGCTTTCTCATCAGCAGATGTCAAATCACGATAATTCCGAATACGTTCGTAATGATCGTGGGCAACAAGATTAAATACATCTTCTTCCAAATTCGCTCCGGTACAGGCAATAGCATGAATCTTGTCCTTGCGGATCATTTCAGATAAGGACAATCCCAACTCGGCCGTACTCATAGCCCCCGCCAATGTAACAAACATTTTACCCCCTTTCGAAAGGTGGTCCTGGTAACCATCGGCCGCATCCACCAATGCCGCTGCATTGAAATGCCGATAGTGGTGCTGAATAAACTGACTAATAGGACCACTCACGGCACACACTTAGCTTTTGGATAGAAAAAAAGCATCGTGCAGCTGCTGGGTAGCTACCTCACCTTTCTCCGATTCTACAACTACTGAAATTTTAATTTCACTGGTAGAGATCATCTCAATATTGATGCCTCCGGCTGCAAGCGTCTCAAACACTTTGGCAGCAATGCCCGAATGAGTACGCATCCCCACACCCACAACAGATACTTTGGCAATACCTTCATCAGAAATCACTTCTGTAAATTCAATTTCCCTATTTAACCCCTCAATAACCTTTAAAGCCTTGAGCAAATCAGGCTTGTCGGTCGTAAAAGACATATCAGTAGCCGGCGTGGCGGAACCATGACTAATATTTTGAACAATCATGTCCACATTAATTGCGCCTTTAGCCAGCGCACTGAAGATTCGAGCGGCCATACCAGGCTTATCAGGAACGCCCACTAGAGTGACCTTGGCTTGGTTTTCGTCCAACGACACGCCACGTGCCACGACGCCTTCCATACTATCAGTTTCTTCTTTCACTATTGTTCCGGGATTGTTGTTTAGACTTGAGCGTACCTCAAACGTTACATTGAATTTTTTTGCAAACTCTACGGATCTACTTTGCATCACTCTGGCCCCAAGACTCGAAAGCTCCAACATTTCATCATATGATATCTCGTTCAATTTCCGGGCATCGGAAACCAAATTTGGATCTGCAGTAAAGACCCCGTCTACGTCTGTATATATTTGGCATAAATCTGCCTCCAAAGTCGAAGCGAGAGCAATTGCGGTTAAATCTGACCCTCCACGCCCCAATGTGGTAATACGACCGTCAGGCGTCATGCCCTGAAACCCCGCCACAATCACCACATTTTCCGCGTCTAGCATTGCATGCACTTCCCTCGGAGAAATGTTCTTAATCTTCGCCTTAGTGTGCACCTCATCAGTTATAATTCCCGCCTGAGCTCCTGTAAGAGACACCGCCTCCAGATCAAGCGAATGCAAAGCCATTGCCAAAAGCGCGATGGTTGCCTGCTCTCCAGTAGCTAACAACATATCCATCTCTCGCTCACTGGGTTGCTTGTTGATTTCACTCGCCAGCCTGATCAAGTTATCGGTTCCCCCACCCATTGCAGAAACCACTACGACAATCTGATCACCCTTTTGCCGATATGCTGCGACACGTTTCGCAACGTTCTTTATACGTTCAGTATCTTTGACTGAGGATCCTCCGTATTTCTGAACAATCAGTGCCATATTATAACCCCATCGCCGCCTTAACCGCTTCTAAATCAGCCTCAACCAGTTTTGCCTCAGAGTTGGCATAGGTTACCGCACTATCGGGATCCTTCAATCCGTGACCCGTCATCGTAGACACAACAATGCTTCCCTCATCTATTCCGCCAGCACTAGTGACCTTAATCAATCCGGCAAGAGCAGCCGCACAAGCCGGCTCCACAAATATACCTTCAGTAGCAGCAAGTTGTTTATAGGCTGAGACGATTTGCTCATCAGTTACCTTATCAATTTTACCCCCTGAAAATTGAGCAGCAGCATTGGCCCCCTGCCAACTGGCTGGATTACCAATGCGAATGGCGCTTGCGACAGTCTCTGGATGTTCAACCCGTTCACCATCAACAATAGGAGCAGATCCCTCTGCCTGAAAGCCCATCATCCGGGGTAAAGTATCACTTTTACCTAGCTCTTCATATTGTTGGTAGCCCTTCCAGTAGGCAGTAATATTTCCGGCATTCCCGACGGGTAGAAAATGAAAATCCGGAGCATCTCCCAAAGCATCACAAATTTCAAAAGCACCCGTCTTTTGACCTTCTATTCTTACTGGATTAATACTGTTAACCACCTCCACACTTTTGGTCTTCCCTAATCCACGCACAATTTCTAGAGCTTGATCAAAGTTGCCCTTTATCTGAAGGGTCTGGGCTCCATACATCAGCGACTGGGCTAACTTACCCAAAGCAATAGTTCCTTTGGGAATGAGCACCACACACTTCATACCGGCTCGAGCAGCGTAAGCCGCTGCTGCTGCTGAAGTATTACCGGTGCTTGCGCAAACCACCACCTGAGCTCCTCGTTCCTTTGCCTTGGAAACCGCAAGTGTCATCCCCCTATCTTTAAAGGAACAGGTGGGATTAACTCCCTCGTATTTGAGATACAAATCGAACTCACCGCCTATGGCCCTTACAAAATTAGGAACACGGATTAGTGGGGTATTTCCCTCTAATAAAGTAACCACCGGCGTATCCTCACTAATTGGCAAATATTCCCGATACCGATTAATCACTCCTCGCCAACCGACTGTATGTTGGATACCTGAGCTCATTGGAAATTCTCCATCCTGATCATCACAGGCTTGGTCTTCACTGAAGACAATTTCACAATTGTTTTCAACGCTTTTGCCATGGCGGCATTTTTTGCATAATGCAACATAAGAATTAAAGGGACACTTCCCCCTTCATGGCCTTCAGGCTGCATCACAGAGGAAATTCCAATCTTATTCTTGGCCAAAATGGCCGAGACTTTGGCCAATACCCCTGGTCGATCCAGCACTGAAAGTCGCATATAATAACAGGCCGTCGTTTCCCCGATCGGACGCACTTCGCCATTGGACTCATGGGGAGTAAATGCCTTCAAACGGTCTGTTGCCCCGTGCTTCAAATCCAAAACTGCATCTCCTATATCACTCAACACAGCACCAGCGGTCGCATCACGACCCGCACCCTGACCGTAGTACAATGTGTCACCAACCACATCTCCTCTCACGAGTATGCCATTATAAACATCGCTTACATTAGCGAGCACATGATCCCGTGGAATAAGAGCAGGATACATACTGACTTGAAGTGGACCCTTCTTTGATTTTTTGACAATACCCAGTAGTTTAATTGCGTAACCCAGAGAGCCGGCAAACTCCAAGTCAAGCGGGGTAATATGGGTAATTCCCTCGGTATATACTTCTTTAGGGTTCACCCAAAAACCGTGCGCCAGAGATGCCAGAATACCGACCTTATGAGCTGCATCATGGCCATCAACATCCAAGCTAGGATCAGACTCGGCGTAGCCCTGTTGCTGGGCAAGCTTTACCGCAGCACTAAAATCCAAACCCTCTTTCATCTTGGTGAGAATAAAATTACAAGTACCATTGAGAATACCATACAAATGAGTAACTCGATTACCCACTAAAGCTTCACGAATCACTTTAATTATAGGAACCCCACCTGCCACACTGGCTTCATAGTAAAGGTTGGCACCAGATTTTTCCGCTGCAGCAAAAAGCTTTTCTCCATGGAATGCCAAGAGAGCCTTGTTTGCCGTCACCACGGATTTTCCCGCCCTTAAGGCAGTCAAGACTACGTCTTTGGCTGTTGTGGTTCCTCCAATTAATTCCACCACCAAGTCGATCTTGGGATCATCAACCACACTCTTCCAGTCCGTGGTTAGCACTCCTTTTGGCACCTTAAAATCACGCTTCTTCTTTGGACTTCGAACAGCCACCCGAGCAATCTGCAACCGTACTCCGAGACGCGAAGCCATTAGCGCCCCGTTCCGGCGCAATGCCTTCAAAACACCTCCACCCACGGTGCCGGCCCCCACCAGGCCAATATTTACTGTGCGCGACATAAAAAGGGGCGGGACTATGGCTATAAATCTTCAACTACTCAAGATTTTTGCCCTTTTTAACAGGTACTTTGCCCCCCATACTGCCCGCCTATGGCTTGGTATAAGCAACTGCACTGGCAAATCATTATCGGTATGGTATTGGGAGCGCTCTATGGAATACTTGCGGCAAATCAAGGTTGGAGTGAATTCACCCAAAATTGGATTAGCCCTTTCGGCGAAATTTTCCTGAATCTGCTTAAGCTGATCGCAATGCCGCTAGTCCTGACCTCGCTAATCTGTGGAGTCGCTTCCTTATCTGATTTCAAGAAGTTATCTAGAATGGGTGGGAAAACGATCGGCCTCTACTTAGCCACCACTGCAATTGCGGTAACAATCGGTTTGGCAGTGGTCAACATCATCAATCCCGGCGACAAGCTGCCCCCAAAAACCGCCGAAAACCTTCAATCTCAATATCAAGCTGACGTGGCTAAGCGCAGTGAAGTTGCTGACAGCGCAAAAGAACGTGGACCATTACAACCGTTAGTAGACATGGTGCCAGATAACTTCTTTGGATCAGCAAGCAGCAACCGTAACATGTTGCAAATCGTTTTCTTTAGCCTGCTTGTAGGCATTGCCCTCATACAAATTCCCGAAAATAAGCGAAAACCGGTCTTTGATGTCGTCAACGGTTTACAGGAAGTAGTAATTAAAATTGTATTTATTATCATGCTGATTGCTCCTCTAGGTGTATTTGCATTGATTGCAAACACCATTACCTCACTTGCAAAAGATAACCCCCAACAGATTGTTTCCCTCCTCGGATCACTTGGATGGTATTGCGCAGCTGTTATCATAGGACTCTTAATTCACGCACTATTGGTATACATCGGCCTATTAAAAATATTTACTAAAATTTCAGTTACACATTTTCTGAAAAGTATTAGCCAGGCACAACTGCTTGCATTTTCCACCAGTAGCAGTGGCGCCACCCTACCCGTCACCATGAAGTGTGCTGAGGAAAAACTCGGAGCATCCAAAGAAGTGTCTTCATTCGTTCTCCCCCTAGGAGCCACCATTAATATGGATGGTACCGCTCTTTATCAAGCAGTAGCCGCCGTCTTTATCGCGCAAGTTTTTGACATTCCTCTCTCCTTCGGAGCTCAGGTAACCATCGTATTAACCGCCGTTTTAGCCTCAATTGGAACCGCAGCCGTACCGGGAGCAGGAATTGTGATGTTAATTATTATATTGGAGGCAATTAGTGTTCCAGGTGCAGGTATTGCCCTCATTTTGGGAGTAGACCGCATTCTTGACATGTGCCGCACCGTGGTAAACGTTACTGGAGATTCGGCGGTAAACGCAATTATCGCCAGTTCGGAGAATCAACTGGATCCCCCTCCAGCTCCGACAACCTAGGATTCGATCAATCCTAACCCCAACTGAATATGCCCGCCCTACCGCCGGCAACCACCGGATTCGGAGGTTATTACCACTTCCGGATGATGCCTTACCGTACCTTGCGCTTTCCCGGCAGCGAGAACGCAGCAGCTTTGCCTGCAACCATGGATCAACGCTACGGCTACACCGAGACCCCCGCCACAATACCTCAATTTTCAACCAATAACGCGATTCTAGGGCTTCGTCCCTTTGTTGACCGGGGCAATCCCGTTTTGGTATATGCCCAACATCAGGTAAATGCCGGCGTCGGCCCCTTCAAGCAGGGTCTTAATATCTATATTTAGCCGATTTCGTACCCCCGTAATCCCTCACGCCTTGACTGCAAAGCCTTAGCGTCTAATGATCGCGGCCCGTTTTAACAAGTTATGACTACTATTATTGATATTCAAGCCCGTGAAATCCTCGACTCACGCGGTAACCCCACTGTGGAAGCCGATGTGGTCCTCGAAAGTGGCGCTGTGGGCCGAGCAGCTGTTCCTAGCGGAGCCAGCACCGGCGTAAATGAAGCAGTAGAGCTTCGCGATGGTGTCAAGAAACGGTACCTCGGCAAAGGCGTTCAAAAAGCGGTGAAGAATATCGAATCAAAAATTCTACCCGAACTATTGGGCCGCGACTCAACCGATCAAGTAGGTATAGATGGTGCGATGCTTGCCTTGGATGGCACCGCCACCAAAGGTAAACTTGGTGCCAATGCGATCCTCGCAGTTTCCCTAGCCACGGCCAAGGCTTCAGCCAATGCACTGGGCCAGCCACTCTACAAGTATATCGGCGGACCCAACGCTAAGGTACTACCGGTACCCATGGCCAATGTGATTAATGGCGGCGCACACAGTGATGCCCCCATTGATTTTCAGGAGTTCATGGTTATGCCTACTGGCCTACCCACCTTTAGTGAGGGGCTACGGGCCATTACCGAGATTTTCCATGCTCTCAAGGGAGTTCTTAAAAAACGAGGACTATCTACCGCTGTCGGAGATGAAGGTGGTTTTGCGCCACAACTCGACAGCACAGAGGACGCCATCGAATGCATCTTAGCTGCCATCAAGGCAGCCGGCTATAAATCGGGTAAACAAATCTTTCTGGCTCTTGATGTTGCCAGCAGTGAATTCTATGACTCCAAGAAGAAGAGATACATATTCAAGAAGAGTGATGGCACCAAAATGACCGCTGACCAGATCGTGGATTTTTATGCCAAGCTCACCAATAAATACCCCATTATCAGTATTGAAGATGGCTGTGATGAAAATGACTGGACTGGCTGGAAAAAGCTTACCGACAAAATTGGGGAACGGGTTCAGTTGGTTGGTGACGACCTCTTTGTCACCAACACCAAGTTCCTGCAAAAAGGCATCGATACCGGCACTGCTAACTCGATTTTAGTTAAGGTAAACCAGATTGGCTCGCTGACTGAAACTTTGGATGCGGTAGAACTAGCCCACAACAACAACTACACTGCAGTTTTAAGTCACCGCAGTGGTGAAACTGAAGACGCAACAATCGCAGATTTAGCGGTGGCTACTAATTGCGGTCAGATCAAAACAGGCTCATTAAGCCGAAGCGATCGTACGGCCAAATATAACCAACTTCTTCGTATAGAACAGGAACTGGGAAGCAGTGCCATCTACGGCGGTCGAATTTAAGCTTAAAAAATAATTCAAATAAATGCCGGTGTCTTTCTCCGGCTTTTTTAGTTACTTCTGATTTGCGTGGGGTCCGCATGAAGAGTATGGTTATAACGTGAAGCGCACGACTCTAGTTTTGCTGGCATTGTGCATTTGCCTTTTTTCAAAAGGAGCCGAAAAAGACAATCTTGCGTCCCTTAAACCTGGCACTTTTTTCATTGATGAAGTGTGGGCTAAGGTTGGTGAACTTTCTTGCCTAAAATGTCATAATTCCACAGGCGAAGCGAAAGACAGTGGGTTCATTTTGGAGGAAACGATCCTTTTAAAGGACGCTCAACAGCAGGATATCCATGCAGCCAATTTCAAAGCCTTCTCAAGGATGGCCCGAAAAAGCAAAGCCGGCCAACAATCAAGGTTGCTTCTAAAACCAATCGGAGAGCTAGACCACGAAGGTGAACAGGTACTTAAACCGAAATCAACCGGACATAATATTTTAGAGAAATTCGTCGCCAGAATTAATGGAAAGGCAGATTCCTCTTCAACCGTTAAGAAATACAAACCACAACCATTTTTTGAAGGGATAACACTCCTTAAAGACGCCAGTTTATTACGACGTCTCACTCTCTCACTGGTTGGTCGTCTACCCACCCAACAAGAAAAAAAAGCAATTGAAACGAAGGGCCTGTCTGATTTGGATACAATTCTTGATCAGATAATGACCGAGGAGGCCTTCTACGTGCGACTCAAGGAAGGATTCAACGACATCTTTTTGACCGACGGCTATGAGGGAAACGGAGAACTTATTCTCTCTTACAATCATTTTGAAAAGAGTCGCCTTTGGTACCAAAAGCACAACCTCAGCCACATCGAGGACGAGAAGGAAAGGAAGGAAACCCTTTATTCTATGACGCG
>MDTG01061748.1_pt1 | contig 10120 bp, 6 predicted proteins | sample 811421 | NCBI WGS metagenome assembly MDTG01 (sample SAMN05326645, study PRJNA326480) | marine metagenome | isolation source: seawater | place: Pacific Ocean: South East | collected 2011 | reverse complement strand
TTTTCAACGTAGGTAAGTAGCTTTTCTGGCGCATTGGCGCGCTTCCAGTTTCCCGCAGCATATTTAGCACCTTCTGCCCACGTGGGGTACGTATGAATAGTGCCTAGGATTTTGTTTAACCCTAACCCGTGCTTCATGGCGATAACAAATTCTGCCAGTAAGTCACCGGCATGCTCTGACACAATAGTGACACCTAGAATTTTATCTTTCCCAGGTGGCGTCAACACTTTAATAAAGCCTTTTCGCGCGCTTTCGGCTACCGCTCTATCCAATTCTGCAAATTCGTAGCGTGTCACCTCAACCTCTATGCCCTTTTCCTGCGCTTCGGTTTCATTAAGACCTACTCGCGCCACTTCGGGGTCGATAAAAGTGGTCCATGGAATCACACGGTAGTCCACCTTAAACTTTTTAAAACTGCCAAATAAGGCATTAACGGCTGCGTACCACGCCTGATGGGAAGCTACGTGAGTAAACTGATACGGCCCAACCACGTCCCCAGCTGCGAATACATTAGGCATGATGGTTTGTAAATATTCATCGGTATCAATGGTTTTATCGAAGGTGATGCCTATTTCTTCTAATCCAAAACCTTTCAATCTGGCTTTTCGTCCAACTGCAACTATGACTTCGTCGTAGGCAACCGTGTGTTCCCGCCCCTCTTTAGCCACGACTAACACTTTTTCTCCGTTTTGCAATTCAAAGCGAAGCGCATCGTGGCGAGTGAGTACCTTAACGCCACTTTCTCGCAAAACAGAATCGGCGTATTCCGCCACATCAACGTCTTCACGCCCCATTAAACGTGGTGCGCGTTCTATTTGCGTTACCTCGCTACCTAGGCGAGCAAATGCTTGTGCAAGCTCACAACCAATAGGGCCGCCACCTAGCACGATTAAACGTTTAGGTGCAGTGTCTAATTGCGCAAATTTCTGCCACAAGGTATCAGAGGTTACATAGCCACTGTCCTCTATACCGGGTAAATCGGGTACAAAAGGGCTAGCGCCCGTAGCAACTACAATATTTTTCGTGGTTAATGTTTGCGTACTACCATCGCTTTTACGGATATCAACGGTCCAAGGGTCTCGAATTTTTGCGTACCCTTTAACAACATCAACACCTAGGTTGGTGTACCTTTCTACACTGTCGTTAGGCGCTATAGCCGCGATAACCTCATGCACTCGCGCCATGACCCTCTTAAACGACATGCTAGGCTCTATAGCGTTAAGGCCATAATTGTCGGCGTTTCGCATTTGGTTGGCTACTTTGGCAGTTTTAATAATGGCTTTACTGGGTACACAACCGTAGTTCAAACAGTCTCCTCCCATTTCGCCCGCTTCTACCAAGGTAACTTTGGCTTTTACCGCAGATGCAATATAACTGGTTACCAAGCCTCCCGCGCCTGCCCCAATTACCACCAAATTACGGTCAAACTTTTTAGGTTTAGTGTAACCCTTGTATACCCGTCGACGATTCACTATTGCGACAATGGCCTTGGCAATCCAAGGGAATAGACCTAAAAGAACGAATGAAAAGATAAGTGAGGGGGAAACAATACCTGACAGGCTCTGTATTTGCGCTAACTGGGTTCCCGCATTCACATAAACCGCAGTGCCCGCTAACATGCCAAGTTGACTTACCCAGTAAAACGTACGCACTTTAAGGGCAGTTAACCCCATTAACAGGTTAATTAAGAAAAAGGGGAAAACAGGCACTAATCGAAGCGTAAAAAGGTAAAATGCCCCTTGTTTTTCCACCCCTTCATCAATCTTGTTCAACTTATCCTTAAATTTATTCCGAACCGTGTCTCTCAAGATAAAACGCGCTACTAAAAACGCCAATGTCGCCCCTATGCTTGAGGCAAACGAAACAATAATAAGCCCCTGCATCAAGCCAAATAACGCACCCGCGGCGAGGGTCAGTATGGCGGCGCCGGGCAAAGATAATGCAGTGACGGCCACATAAATTGCGAAGAATGTGGCAATACTTAATACCGGGTTTTGTGCAATTTGAGACTGAAAAGTATCTAGCGACCCTTTCATTCCTTCTAAGGTCAAATAGGTATTTAAGTCAAAATAAAAGAAACCGAATATGGCAGCGGCAATAACCGTAACTAGCACTAATTTTTTAAACATCATTGGTCCTTAATTGCGCTTAAAACGCATACTGCATCGTGAGTTGTAAGTGTCTTGGCACATTGGGCATCACGAGTGTAGCGCCAAAGTAACCGCCTTCAAACACAGGCTGCCAATTTTCTTCATCGGTCACGTTGATAATGTCAGCGCGAAGCCTTAGTTGCTCGTTCACACGATAATCGGCATTGATATCTAACGCTATTTGGTCACGAATATACACGGTTTGCAAAAAATCGAGGGGAAATGATTTGGTGTAAAGAAAGCTAGCGCCCACCGCAAACGCTCCATTCACTTGCCAACCTGCATTCAGTGAGGCTATCTGAGAAGGGATCCCTTGCACCCGTGTATTTGACGGTGCGAATGCCGCAAAAGAAGGCGATCCTACGCCTGTACCTTCGATAATATCCGGGCGGCTACTGTCAAATACGTCAAGCACTTGCGCGGTTTCCTGAAAGGCCGCAGAGTCATCAAACCTCGCATCAAGATAGCTGTAAGCCCCATTCACCCAAACCTGTTCGTTTTGGTAAAATACTTGTAGCTCTGCACCTTGCGTGGCAATACCACTGTTGCTGCCATCACGATTTCGCAAACTGCGGGTTTGGTCGAATAACGACGCTTCTGCATACCAGCGATCATTGGGTGTCAGTTTAACGCCCACTTCGTATAAGGTATTTTCCGTAGCAAAGTTAAGCGGGTTTATTTGATTATCAGCACCTAGTACCGTTCCACCAGCCATACTATTAGAGGTAGCATCATTTTCTGAGAATACAGCGTAAAGGTTTATTTTCTCAGTTAACCCGTATACCGCACTGAGCTGATAACTGGTTAGCGTATCACTATAATTATCAGAAGCAGCCTCTACACCTTCCGGCGCTAATGGGTCTTGCGCCGCTACGTCATAGTAATCTAGCCTAATCCCCGCCACTGTCGTTAACCGTTCGCTCCACTTTGATTGCTGTTGAAGCATCAAACCGGATTGCCACGCCCGTGAATCCGTTGTATCGGATAGGTTGAAATCGCCATTACCGTCACCGTCTACATCATATTGTGCACCAGGGGACACAAAGACGTTGGGGCGAATTTCAACAAGACGTGCTTTTTGCGCGTCAGTAAGAGGAATAACGCGGTTAGATAAAGGCCCCGTTAAATCAATGGGGTTGTCTGCTTCCGTGGTAAATTGACTGTAGCCCAGAACGTCGTTTAAGCGCAGCGCTAGCCCCACCGTAGTGGTTTGTGACGTGGACCAAGTGTAATCTAGTTCGCTTCGATTTTCAAAAGTGTGCGCGCCATCAATAATTTCAACGAAGCTATTTTGGGCAATTTCTTCCCGTTCTAAATATTGATAATAACTAAGGTTTCTCAGTTTTATTTTCGGAGAATATTGATAGGTGAGATGACTGCGTAATACGGTGGTATTTGCACCATTTATATCATCCGGGTGAGTAAACACACGATGGCGTGGAATTTTCACTTCGCCGGTAGGAGACACTATGGCTCCCGCTCCTGGTACCTCACTCCCATTGGCCTGCACGCCCTGCCCTGTAATATATACGCCATTATCTATCAGGTCTTGCGTCGGGCGATTGATACCCGCATTATCAGGGTAATCCGTGTCGTAATACTCCCCACTGATATCCCACGTTAGCGCTTCGCTGGGGGTATAACGATAGGCAATAAAAAGGTTAGTACTTTCTGTTTCCACAAAATCATAAAAGCTGCCTTCATTGACATATTCGGCGCTGAGACGAAAACCGCTTTCCCCTTCTTTAATACTTTGCCCGTAGTCTACTTGTGCGGAGTATTGATCCCATCGGGCTGCACGAAAAGTCGCTTTACCTTCGCGCCCCAAGGTGGGTGCAACCTTGGTTTGTAGGTTAACAAACCCGCCGTTACGCTGAGTGCTTCCAAATAAAATGGGCGATGGCCCTTTTACGACGTCTAACTGTTCCACACTGTTAAACGACAACGGAAGCCCAAAGCCATTATTACCGGCTTGCCGGCGGATACCGTCTTGAAAAAGTTCACCCAACTGACCACGAATACTTGGCAAGCTAGGCGTACCAAAGCCACTAGACGCATAAGCATTAGGCGCAGCTTTAACGATATCGTGAAGATCATTAATATTTAACGCCACCATTGCTTCTTTCGACAATGAGGTAACGGAACGAGGCGTGTTTGCCGCACTTAAGCTTTCGCCAAATAGCCCACGAAGTGAGTTATCAGCGGGGTTCATATTCAATAACGACGACGCGTTGCCCTTAACTTCTACTATTTCTATTTCATTTTCTGTGAGTTGTTGAGCAGAGATGCCCTGACTAACTGCAAGGGCGAGCGCACTTAAGGCAAGGCCAACGACGTTTTTCATGTAATTTTCCGTTTTTAATTCTTATTTGACTAGACCGATACGCATTTTAAAAAATTTCAGAACACTTTTTATTTTCAGAAAATAAATATAAATGAAAGTTTAAACTTGAACGGTCGTTCTATATCATTAGACTAAAGTATAGAAACGAAATTGGAGTACTCATGCAAAACCCTCAGCAAGATCCCCTCTCTTTAACCTCCCGCCTTAGTTGGGCCTTACTCTCTCTGCGCGTAGCCGTATTTATTGTGATGTTTGTTTGGACACTAGATAAACTTGTCAACCCAGCCCACAGCATGAAAATTTTCGAAAAGTTTTATTCGATTGGCGGTGTGCCAGAAACAGCGGTATATGTATTAGGCGCCTTTCAACTTGCTTTGGTATTAGCATTCGTGGCTGGCTTTGCAAAGCGTTACACCTACGGATTAGTGTTCCTTCTCCACGGTGCCTCAACCTTGTCATCATTCCAATAATATTTTGACGCCTTCAATCACTTACTCTTTTTTGCGGCATGGCCAATGTGGGCAGCGTGCTTCGCCCTTTATTTACTAAGAGATGCAGACACTAAATTCGCCATGAGTCATTAAAAGCCTCGTTATTGAGTGGCAGCGCGATAAAGTGCATGCCATTCATTTTCTTCGACGGGCATTATCGACAGCCTGTGCCCCTTTTTCACTAACCCCACCTCCGTCACCTCCGGTAAGGACTTTATGATTTTTAACGGCAATACGGTGTTAAACTTTTCAACAAACTTCACATCTACCCGGTACCACCTCGGCGCATCTATTGATGCTTTTGGGTCATAATATTTCGACTCGGGGTTAAATTGTTCAGTGTCGGGATAACCCGCTTTTACCACTTCAGCAACACCGGCAATACCTACCTGTTTGCAACTGGAATGATAAATAAATACCTTGTCGCCCAGTTGCACCTTGTCTCGCAAAAAATTTCGCGCTTGGTAATTTCTTACGCCATCCCACGGTTCAGTTAGCTGAGGTCGCGCCGCTAAATCATCAATACTGAAAGCATCAGGTTCTGTTTTAAATAGCCAAAAAACCATTAATCTCTCTCACTCATGGTTAATTTGTGAGGCATAAGTATACAAACTGGGGTTATTTAATGATAGCGGGATACCGTAGCGAAGCGCTAACTGTTATAATCGCCTCACATGTCTTGGTGCCAACGCTTGCTAAGTAGAACCGCTAGCCTACGCACAGACCCCATTTCTTTTTCTATGTGTGAATGTTATGCAAGCCACCATTAAAGCCGATCGCGGCCTATTTTCGTACCCTAAATATTGGCCACACTGCCTAGGCACTGCGCCCTTTCTTCCCATGTCAAAAGACGAGATGGACGCACTGGGTTGGGACAGTTGTGACGTCATATTGGTCACTGGCGACGCGTATGTAGATCACCCTAGCTTCGGCATGGCTGTTATAGGTCGTGTACTTGAAGCCCATGGCTTTCGCGTAGGTATCATTTCGCAGCCCGATTGGAAAAGTAAAGACGACTTCATGAAGTTAGGTAAACCTAACTTATATTTTGGCGTCACGGCGGGAAACATGGATTCCATGATAAACCGCTATACCGCAGATAAAAAGCTGCGTCACGATGATGCTTACACGCCAGGCAATGTGGGCGGGAAACGCCCCGATCGTGCAGTTACCGTTTATTCTCAGCGGTGTCGTGAAGCCTTTAAAGGCGTGCCTGTTATTGTGGGTGGTATTGAAGCCAGTTTGCGCCGAATTGCACATTATGATTACTGGAGTGAGAAAGTTCGTCGCTCTGTATTGTTCGATTCTAAAGCAGATATGCTCTTTTTCGGTAATGCTGAACGCCCCCTTGTAGAAGTGACACACCGCCTTGCTGCTGGTGAAGATATTGCCGATCTTAGAGACATTCGCGGTACCGCCATTATTGTTAAAGAAGCGCTACCTGAATGGCAAGGTGTGGATTCAACCTCGTTGGACAAACCGGGTAAAATCTAACCCATTCCTAGCCCTTATCAGATGGAGCCTGAATGCGACTCGCAGGATAAGAATGCCAGTAATAGCGAAGCGCCAGAAGCCGCCCCTATTGTAATTCAGCCTCCACAAAAGGAAAAAGAGAAACGTAAGCCTTGGGAAAAGGTGTATGTGAAACTGCCTGCTTACGAAACGGTAAAAGACAATAAAACCCTGTATGCACATACGTCGCGTATTCTCCATCAGGAAACCAATCCCGGTTGTGCGCGGGCGTTGATGCAGCGTCATGCTGATAGACATATTTGGATAAACCCACCGGCTATGCCTCTTGAAACTGAAGAGATGGACGCCGTGTTTGATTTACCCTATCAACGGGTGCCTCATCCTGTCTACGGCGATGCTAAAATTCCGGCGTACGACATGATACGTTTTAGTATCAATATTATGCGTGGCTGTTACGGCGGTTGTACTTTTTGTTCTATTACAGAGCATGAAGGCCGTATTATTCAAAGCCGTTCTGAAGATTCTATTGTTCGTGAAATAGAACAAATTCGAGATACAGTGCCAGGTTTCACTGGGGTGATCTCTGATCTTGGTGGTCCAACGGCTAACATGTATCGTCTGCGCTGTAAAAGTCCGAAGGCAGAGGCAACTTGTCGTCGTCCTTCTTGCGTGTATCCAAGCATTTGTGCGCACATGGATACAGACCATAAACCCACCATCGACCTGTATCGCCGTGCACGTAATTTGCCTGGTATCAAAAAGATTTTGATCGCCTCAGGTGTGCGTTACGACTTAGCAGTAGAAGACCCTGAGTATGTCAAAGAACTTGCCCTTCACCACGTTGGCGGCTATTTAAAAATAGCCCCTGAACATACCGAAGAAGGGCCGCTTTCTAAAATGATGAAACCGGGAATGGGCAGCTATTATCGTTTCAAAGAGTTGTTCGACAAATACTCTCAAGAAGCAGGTAAGAAGCAGTATCTTATCCCCTACTTTATTGCATCGCATTCGGGTACCACCGACGAAGATATGTTGAGCCTCGCGATTTGGCTTAAGGAAAATAAATTTAAACTTGATCAGGTACAAAATTTCTACCCTTCGCCCATGGCCACTGCAACCACTATGTACCACACAGAAGTGAACGCCTTGCGTAAAGTGACCAAGGACAGCGAAGATGTCCCTTCTGCAAAAGGTGAAATTCACCGTAGATTGCACAAAGCCATGTTGCGATATCATGATCCGAAAAACTTTGCGCAAATTCGTGATGCCCTGACAAAAATGGGACGTGAAGATTTAATTGGGCGAGGACCACAGCATTTAGTGCCCCCTGAACCCGCCAATGAAAAGCGTCAAAAGGCGAGTAAAGGACGAAAAGGTGAACGCGCATTAACTAAGCACACAGGGTTACCGCCTTCATTTCAGCGTAAAGGTAAATCGAATGGCAAGTCTTCGGCTAAAAATAATGGCCAATCAAATAGAAGACAAAATACAAAGCCAACAAATGCAGGCAGTAAAAGATAACCGAGCACAATAAAAAAATCGCCGCGTACGGACAAACCTTTACGCGGCGATTTTCGTTTTGTTACGACGGTTTACTTGGCTTTACTTTGCGCCACACACGCCACGGTGGGTAATTCCAATTCAACCTGAGAAGTGTCATCTCGTATTAGGCACATGTCGGCCAACTTTAATAGAGTAAAACTTCTGGCTGGATTGTTATGTCTACCGTCTATGATAAGACCACGACTATCTACCGCAGATTGACGCTCAACGGTCATCGAGTGTTCATTGATAAAGACATCATCAGCCAAGGTGATGCTTTTGCCTCCCATAAATTCGCTAACGGCATCGACAATAGCCTGTTTCTGCGCTTTATCCGTAGCGACGCGGTTAGCATAGTAGCGTTCGCTTTCCATTGCCATGGTTGTGCACCCCGCGGCCCCAATTGTGGCCACTACCACACTGATAAATGTCTTCATAATCAATATTCCTCGCTTCACTCGCCGCTACTCCGGCTGTCGTATTGGCGTGGATATTTTATTGTGAAGAAAAATGGACGATTTAAGTTCATTTGGACGCTTAATCGATAGACCATCATCCCGACCTAAACTGTTGTTCTGCAACTGAGATGTTGAAGAAACCGTGACTGCCGGACACGAGCCCGTAGCGGAATGCGCTAATGCCGTACTTAGCATTGCTTCTTCAGGGTCCCCTAACGCGGCACTAAAGTCATCAGAAACCGTACAGCCAGGAAGCTCAAAGTCGAAGTTTGGTGATGACGATGGAATAAAACCATCCGCATAATCGCCGAACCCTTTTGCATTTACGCCTTGGAACTGAATAGTAAAATAGGTGGTACCGCAGTTATCCGTAGGATAGAAGCCGTAGGGTTTACCACAGGTTGCAGAGCCAATCTGCACAACCTCTACGTCAATACCACGCAGTGCGTTAATCACCGCCTCACTGGCGGAACACGTCGAGTCAGTCGTAATCACATATACCTTACTTAGACTGACGCTAGGCAGCAGGGTATTGATGAAAACACCGGCGTTGTAGTCAATTTCGTATTGGTAAAAGGGCGTGGGCTGTATCTCGTTACCCGAAATGGGATCGTAATCTGGGTGCTTATCATTAAACTGCAGGGTTTCGAAGGTCATGCCATTCGTTTGATTGGGGCCGGCAATCATATATGACAACTGGGATGCTAACGCAAGTAGCCCTCCACCGTTGTAGCGTAAATCAATCACAAGCTCAGTAATGTTCTCGTCGATAAAGGTTTCAAAAGACGCAATTAAGTCGTCTTGCGCAGTACGGTTAAACGTATTGAATTGAAAATACCCGACTTTCCCGCTTTCAGTATCTAGTACCTTCGTATTTTGCACGGGCGACACCACAATATCTTCCGACGTTAGGGTTTCCGTTAGCACACTGCCATCCGCCAATTCAAAGTCAAAGGTTGAAGACTGGCCGCTTTCGGCAGGGAAAAGCGCGTCGTTGAGTGCATCCACCCCCGCTTGTGTATTGTCGTTAACAAAGTCGATTCCATTCACACGCAAAAGCGACGCGCCCCGAGGAATAACCGCGAGGGCGGCTGGCGATCCTGGTTCTGTGTATCTCACCACCAATTGACGTGGTGGAGTACTACTAACAAATTCCCATGAAAACCCGTAAGAGGACGTTACTCCGGTTTGCGCTAAGGTATTATATTCATCAGTAGGTTGAGAGAAGTGAAAATTATCTTTCGCAGAACCGGTGGGCGTAACCCCATTGGTTTTAAGCTGAGCAAAATAGGCCTCAACGGTGAAATCTTCAGGCGGATTGTCGTCAACTTCGTCATACCAGAGGTACGTGTTGTTCGTCCAAGAACGCAGCCAAAGTTTTTCTTCTAAGGCTGAGCCTTCCGTATCAGGATAGTCTTCTCCCGTAAAAGGATCTATTCCTGTACGCGGTGTTTCACATCGCGCGATAAAATTTGAAGCATCCTCGTAAACACCCGCTTCCCACGTAGGCTCGTCTGGCGTGGTGGGTGTTGTTGGTGTCGTAGGTGTCGTAGGTGTCGTAGGTGTCGTAGGTGTAACAGTATTATTATTGCTAGAGCCACTTCCGCCACAGCCGCTGATAATACCCGCTGCTAATATGACGGCAATCGCCCTCGATAATGT